>Ga0272448_1004861_pt1 | contig 15102 bp, 19 predicted proteins | sample YNPCB0191_FD_202220 | JGI IMG/M metagenome (GOLD analysis project Ga0272448, IMG submission 202220) | Hot spring sediment microbial communities from Yellowstone National Park, WY, United States - YNP-CB-019-1 | ecosystem: Environmental > Aquatic > Thermal springs > Hot (42-90C) > Sediment...
CTCAAGCACTGCCATCATCCATTGAACAGTGTCACTAGTGGTAAAAGAAGTGTCAGATAAAAGCGGTTCGGAAACAAAGCGAGCCAAAAGAACATCATAGTTGTTGGTAGCAGAAGTCTCTGCTATGCCTTTACTTGTACTGCTTCCGCCTTTATCTGTATCTAATTTTGCCACTATCGCCCCGCTAGTCGTATCCCATGCTCCTCTTATGGTTGAAGGAGTATAACCAGCAGAGGCGTTTTGAATATAAAGACGGGTAGAGGCCGCTTTTGCTTCTTTCGTTCCCGGCGGGATTCGCGGCTTTTGCCAAATCCTCGGGTAGCCGGAAAAAAGCCAACTGAAAATTAGAAGAAAAACAATTAAAAATTTGAGCTTTTTAAACAACATCTAATCTTTCCCCTCGGGAAATTCCCTCTTTAAATTTTAAAATTTTCCTGGTTAGCCTGCCAGCCAGCCGCCATCAACATACAAAACCGCTCCGGTGATATAATCCGCCTCATCCGAAGCCAAAAAAGCGGCGGCTGCCCCAATATCTTCGGGTTTCCCAAACCGCCCTTTAGGAATTCTAGCCAACAAACCTGCCTTTGATTTTTCGTCTACCATTAAATCTTTAGTCATATCCGTCTCAATCACGCCCGGAGCAATGGCGTTAACATTAATCCCTTTTGGCGCCAGTTCCAAAGCCATATTCTCAGTTAGGGCAACCACTCCTCCTTTTGAGGCGGTATAATGGGCAATCTGACGAAAACCAATTCCTACTCCTCCGCTGGCTATCGAGGCAATATTAATAATTTTTCCTCCCGGACCCATTAGTTTCAACGCCTCTTTAGCACACAAAAATTGGCCTTTCAAATTAACCGCCAAAATCTGGTCCCAATCTTCCTCGGTCACTTCCTCAAAATTAGCAAATTTCACAATCCCGGCATTATTGACCAAAATATCTAGTTTTCCCCAGCGGTTTTTAATTTCGGCAAACATTTTTGCCACGCTTTCTGCCGAACTCACATCTGCCTGAATAGCAAAAGCCTCCCGGCCTATCGCTTTTATCTCAGAAACAACCGCTTCTGCCTCCGCTTGGTTGCTTCGGTAATTTACCGCTACCTCCGCCCCTTGCTTTGCCAACGCCAAACAAATCCCCCGACCAATTCCCCGAGAACCACCGGTCACCAGCGCTTTTTTCCCGGTTAAATCAAACATTCTTTCACCTCCTTCCTCAAATTATAATAGCAAATTCAGTCCCAAAAACACTAACCCCATCACCCCCACAAAAATTTTTTGCCCCTCAAAACTTATCTTTTGCTTCACCGGCCAAAAAAGCCAGCGCCGCAGTTGTTCTTCTCGCCCCTTTAACAATAAATGAAACTCATCTTTTAGCAAGTGTAAGTTTGCTGCCATCACTAAGCCTTTTCCAAACAACCCCTCGGTTGAAGTTAGCACCCAAAAACTAAAAACCAAAAACCCAACCTGAAACAAGGCATTATGAAAAGTTAATTTTGTCCGCTGGGAATAAGTCTCCGCCAAATATTCCAAAAGGGTTTTTATCTTTTTCTCCCGCCAAAGCTGGCAAGCTTTTTGGTCCGGATAAATCAGTAAAGCGTAAAAAACTTGGTCCAAATCCAAAATCATCGTCCCTACCACCGCCCCCAACCACAGTCCAATCAACTCCAAATTCCACTTCCAGTGCCACAAATTCACCATCCCCAACCAAACCAAAGTTAGTAAATAATGAGTTGTAAGTTCTTTCTTTAACATCAAATTGGACCAATTAGACCAATTGGACAAATCTTTTTAATTTTTTGGCGTTTTCGATCGCGTATCCCAGGGCGTCATTATTAAAATAAGCATAAACATCCAGACCTTGCTTTTGCCAATTTTTAATTTTCTTTGCCCAGTCTTTTAGCTCTTTTTCAGTATAACACGAAGAATACAAACTTTCTTTTCCGTGAAAGCGCAAATAAACCAAATCAGCCGTTACCTCCTCAAAAATCGGCCAACCGGGAAAGTCCTGAAAAACTACTGCTGCCTTGTATTTTCGTAAAATTTCCCAGGTTTTTTCCCTCCCCCAGCTTGGATGGCGAAACTCAAAAGCATAACGCCAATTTCCAGGAAACATTGCCAAAAAATCAGCCAGCCGAAAAGAGTCAAACTTCAAGCTCGGCGGTAGTTGCCAAAGAATCAGATCTTTAGTTTTAAGATTTTTAGATTTTAGATTTGAGATTTGAGATTTCAACCCATTCGCTGCCTCAAAAAATTTTTTTATTTCTTCTTGGCAATTTTTTAATTTTCTAATATGAGTAATCATCCGCCAGCCTTTAATGGCAAAAACAAAATTATTTCCCGCTTTTTTTCGCCAACCTTCAAAAGCATCTTTCCGCGGCAGACGATAAAAAGAAACATTCAATTCAACTGTATCAAAATATTTCGTATAGTATGAAAACCAATCTTTTGGCGACAAATCCTGGGGGTAAAATATTCCCCTCCAGTGAGGATAGGCAAAGCCCGAAGTGCCAATAAAAACCTTTTTCATTTTCCTCTTTTTAAAAAAATTTCTTTAGGGAGATCTGACTGCCTAATAATGCTTCTTACTGTTCCTCGGGGAATGTCTTTGCTGTGGAATGGAACGGCAACAATTTTTTCTGTTTTTTGATTATAATAAATGCGGTGACTCCCTGTTTGTCTGATTATCAAAAAACCATTTTTTAAAAGAATTTTTTCAATCTCCCGAGGCTTAAAAGAGGGCAGTTTTGGCATAATTAATCTTTTAAAAATAGGCCAAATTTTTGGCAGGAACCAAAACCTCTATTTTTCGAGCAGTCACAAAATATTCTTCCCCATCAGGGGTAGGGATTGGTTTTTTCAATTTTACTAGGACTTCTAAGTAAAGTTTAATTTCTTTTTCCAAATTTTTAACTGCCTCCTCAATATTTTTTCCAAAATCAGAAAGTCCCAAAGTTGGCGCATAGGCCACATAAATAAAACCTTTTTTAAAAGGTTCTTTTTCCACAATTACTCGGTAATTTAAAACCTTTGTTTCCATGATAATTTTAATTTATCATTTATTGGAGCTTCTGTCAAACTTTAAGCAAAGATTTCAGCTTTTAGATTTAGATTTGACATTTGAGACCTGCCCGTCCGGCAGGCGGGTTTGAGATTTGAGATTCTTTATCTTCCACATAAACAATTTTGCCGGGTTTTTAACATTACTAGCGTCTTTGACAAAATTCCTCGCCTCCTCCAAAAGCCGGCGGGGCAACTCTTTGGCCAATTTTATATACAAAGCCTTATGTTCCAAATCATTTAGCTCTTGGGCCAACCGATAGCCATAATCCTGAAACTCCCTGGAGATATACTTTGCCTTTAGAGGGTCAAATTTTTTCAAAATCTCCCCTACCGGCTGAAAACCCTGATTATCTTGTCGTCTCATCTTTAACAATCAAAACTAATAGAGAAAAAGTGGTAAAAGCACTGGTCTCACAGCTCCATTATAGCAAATCGGCCTGCCTTGCCTGCCATTCAACCCTGCTTGCTTTTTTGTGAGCCTGGGGATAAAGCATTCCTTTTTTCATTAATTCCCGCTCATAAGTTTCATGAAGAATCACAAACTTTCTCTCTTCTTCCTCAACATCATTGTCAATCCAAACCTCGTTTTTGGGAACAAAATCATAGATTAAATCGTGTCCTCCCTCGGTAAATTCAACATCAAAAATCGTCCTGACGAGCTTCCCATCAACCAACCAAACAGAAACACCATCGGGAGTTTTTTCCAAAAGACGCAGGTGAAATTTAGCGACATCAGGCCGGCCTTTTTTATCCAAAATCTTTCTGAAATCCAAACTCTTAATCCTTTCCGAACGCTCTTTGGTATCGGCAATATCTGTCGCCTCGCTGTATGAAACCCCTTTTTTCATCAACCGCCACTCGGTCAACAAATGGTCAATAAAAAACCGCCTTTCATCAGGAACCGCCTCTTTATCAATCCAAAACTCATACTCGGGAATAAAATTAAACCGATAATGCTGGCCAAAATTTGTAAATTCCGAATCCAAATCTCGGCGAATTGCCGCCCCGTCAACCAGCCAAATAGTAATTTTTCCCCGCTGGCCAATTTTTTTTAAACGAAATTCATTTTGAGGAACTTTTAAATTCATTTCTTATCTGATAAAGAAAAATTATTCCCAGTAAAATTAAAAGGGAAATTAAGATAAAAAGATAGTGAAATCCTAAATATTTTGCTAAATATCCGCCAATTGCCGCCGCCCCTGCTCCAGAAAGATCAATAGTAGTGTAGTATAAACTCCATTCCCAACCCTCTTTATTTTTATCAATATGACGAGTAAACAGGGCTAACCAGGAAGGATAAGAAATAGCGCTGCCTATTCCATAAATTGCCTGAACTAAAAAAAGCTGAGGAACATTCTTTACAAAAATGTAAAAAATAGGGACTGTTGCCATAATTAAACTTCCCACTACCATTGCTAAAAAATCATCCCGCTCTCCCCGGATTCTATCAATAATATTGGCCAAAGGAACCTGTAGGCCAGATTTTAGTAAAAAGTAAATTGTTGAGGCTAAGCCCACGGCTTCAACCCCTGCCCCCTTAACCTGCTGGGTAACAAAAACAGCGAAAATCGGATTTACCAAACCCCAACCGAAAATAATAAAAAAATCAGACAAGGCCAAATAGGTAATTACCCTATTAACCCCCAATGCTAAAGATTTTCTGGGAATGTCTTTATCAATTAAACTCATTCATTGCCCTTTCTGGCCCTTTTTCTAAAGCAACCTGTAGTGCTTTAATTGCTTTTTTAATCATCTTTTTCACTTCACTTTTTTCTTTAGTTTGAAATTTTTCTAGAACATAACCTTCCACACTTTTTAAATTTTCAGTTTTACCCTGCCTGCCGGCAGGCAGGAATTTTAAATTTCTTCTCGGGTGGCCTATTCCTAGCCGGAATCTCAAAAACTTGTCCGTTCCCAATTCTTTAATAATCGATTCTATCCCCCGATGACCAGCGCTTCCCCCTCCCAACCTTATTTTTATTTTCCCCAGCGGTAAATCAATATCGTCATGAACCACCCATAAGTTATTTAAATCTGCAATTTGATAATTCGCAATTAGACAATTAACTGCCTTTCCCGAGGCGTTCATAAAAGTCAGGGGTTTTACCAACAAAATATTTGGAGGAACGCGCAAAACCAAAGCATTAGCCTGTTTGTCTTCCTCCCATTTAGTTTCTTTCAAAGGCAAAAACTTCCTTGCCGCCTCATCCACAACCATAAAACCCAAATTATGGCGGGTATTTTGATATTTTTCTCCCGGATTGCCTAAACCAACAATTATTTTCATAAGCTACTTAAGTCATTTAAGATACTTAATTACTATTTCTTCCGAAACCTGTTCAAACTCCCGATAAAACTGTCCGACGGCAAAAAACAACTCTGGCGCCTGTAAATAAACCACCTCATCCGCCAAGGAGGCAATTTTTTCCAAACTATCACGGGCAATCACCGGCACAGCAACAATAATTTTTTTCGGCTCTTGCTGACGGACAATTTCTATCGCTACCGCCATTGTTGCTCCAGTGGCTACCCCATCATCAGTAAGAATCACAATTTTCTCTTTCAAATCCAACGGTGGCTTTCCCTTGCGAAATTCTTTCTCCCTTCTGGCAACCTCAAATTTTAAATTTTCAATTTTAAATTTTAAATATTGGTCGTCCGCTCCTACTTTTGCCGCTAATTCCTCATCAATCACCGGCTCGCCCCGCCAGCTGGCGGGCCCTACCGCCCCTATCGCTAATTCTGGACTCCCCGGCGCAGGAATTTTTTTAGTTACAATTACATCCAAGGGGCAACCTAAAAAATCAGCCAACTGCCTCCCTACCACCACTCCTCCACAAGGAATTGCCAAAACAATCAAATTTTTGGTTGCCCTGTAGGCCCGGAGCTTTGCCGCAAGTTGTCTTCCTGCCTCAATACGATTTTGAAAGACCATAAATAAAAATAAAATTTCTAATCACTAATTTCTAATTAACCTAATCAAATCCCAATGACAAAATGTCTAATGTCTAAAATTTTTAGTCATTAGTCATTATTTAGGTCAATTAGGTTAATTTATTTTATTTTTTCCAGTTGCTTTTTTGCAAATTCACCAATCACCGGCAATTTAAACTCTTCACCCTGATAGGCTTTAAAAATCAAAACCAACCAGAGAACAAAGCTAACTATCATCACCAGCGGAGAAAGCACCCAACCGATGAAAGGAACCATTGCCAAAATTGTTAAAATTCCAAAAGTAACTACCGACTGCATCGCGTGGAAACGGACAAAAGGATCTTTTTCCAAAAGCAAAATCACAATTCCTGTCAACCAACCCAAAACATAGCTTAAGGCCGCCGTCGTATTTCTTGGTAAGCCTATCTTTGTTTCTGCCACTTTTCTCACCCCCCTTCTTTTGACACTTTCACTTTAACAAAACAAAAATCCCCTTGTCAAATATTTAACCCGCCAATTATTTCTAAAACAAACTCATCTGTCCTTGTTCTTCTACTTTAGCCACGTCTTTGCTTTCTGGCCAAATTTTAACTGTTCCAAAAACTCCATCATATCCTGGCTCAACCACAATCTCTCCCCGACGAACTTTTTCAATCCCCTCGGCTACCCTTTTTCCGCTAATTTTAGCAATTTCTTCCAGCGACGTTTTAAGCAATACCCCAAACTCCGAGCCAAAAATCTCTGTTAATTTATTGTACTCGTTTAATACATTTTGGCTGGAAATACTTGTGTTCATTGCCTCAGCCAAAATCTCCATCAAGGGCACCAACATCACATACGGCGGCCGGTTTGGCTGAGTTTCATTTTTAATCCAATGGGTCTTTAATTTGTCATTTGTAATTTGACATTTGACATTCCGCCCAGCAAGTTTCTCCACTCGGTGCATCACTCCCACCGTCAGTCTTTTTCCGCAAACAGGGCAAGTTTCTCCCAATCGCCGCGTTTCTTCCGGCGACTGCCTCACCCCGCAATTCCGATGTCCAGTATAATGATACTTTCCCTCCTCCGGATAAAACTCAATTGTATAAGCAATTTTTAATGGGGAATTCAAATCCCACTTTATCGCCCCAATAATATCTGAATAATTAATTTTGAATTTTAAATTGTAATTTTGGATTTTGGATTTTGGATTTTGGATTTTTAATACTGTCGCTTCTCGTCCAAGCTTCTGCGGACTGTGAGCATCAGAAAAACTCACAACCGCACGCTTGTCCAATTCTTTTATCCGCCAATTCATTGCCGGGTCGCTGGAAAGCCCGGTTTCAATGGCATAAATTTGCTCGGCATATTTTCCAAAACACTCTTCAATCGAGTCAAATCCAGAATTTGCTCCATAAAGACTAAACCAGGGAGTCCAGGCATGCGCCGGTATCACCAGGCAATCTTTATCCACCGAAAAAATCAGTTCACAAAGTTGAGGACAACTCAATCCTGTTGTTGGCCGGCCATCAGCAAGAAGATTAACGCCAAAATGGCGCAATTTTTCGTTAATTTTCTCCACCACCGCAAAACTCGGCGCCAAAACCAAATTATGAATCCGGCGAACTTTCCCTCCTTGGCTGTAAATACTGGCAATCTCCGTCGCCAATAAAAAACAAACGCTTTTTTCTTTTTGGAATTTGGAATTTGTTTGGAATTTGGAATTTGTTTGGAATTTGGAATTTGGGATTTTGGATTTTAATTTATATATTCCTTCTCCCGCTTCTTCTAAGCTCTCTTTTAGTTCCCTTAACCATAAAGGATGAGTCCAATCCGCTGTCCCCACCAAATTTATTCCCTTTTTTGCCGCCCAAAAAGCAATTTGGGAAACAACCATCTGCTGGGAAACCGCCCGAGAATATTTGGAGTGTAAATGCAAGTCAGCAATAACCTCCATCTAAAGTACCTCAGAATACTTCTACTCACCTTTCTTAAAAATCTTCATAAGGAGATTTTAGCAGAAAAATTAAGAATTTCTAAAACTTAAAAATCTTCCTCAACGACGAATTAAAGAAAAAGCTAAAAATCCAGTAATAATTATTAGAATAAAAGCGATTATTGCCAAAGAATTCATCTTTCTCTCCTTAAAAAAAGAAAATATAAAGCAATCAGAAAAAGACTGGTAATAATGGCAGCAAAATAATAAGTATTTTCTACGTCCCAAGTAATCATATTTTTACCCTCCTTAATAAAGATAATGACCACGCAAGAAGAAATATTGTCATCACAATTGCTATCCCCGCCAGAATTAAAGCTTTAATCAGGTTTTCTGGTTTAATGAATAAAGGCGAAATTACACCTGCAGAAAACCAGGCAGCAGCGATGGTATTTAAAAATTCCGATAAGGCTTTTAGTTGACTTTGCCTTAATTTTTTCATTTCAAACCCATAATAAAACTCAAGAACAGTTTTGTCAACCTAGGCTAGTCTTTTTATTAATCTTTCCAAATCTATTGAAGCAACACCAATTACCGAATCTCCGGCGCCATAATAAACCAAAAGTTGGCCATCTCTAACTACCGAACCGCAGGAAAAAACTGTTCCCGGCCTTGAGCCCTGGACCTCATAACTTGCTTCTGGTTCTAAAATTGGCTTATCAAGTTGGGTTAAAACTCTGTCTGGCCGGCGCAAATCAAGCAAAACCGCTCCCAAACGGTATTTTTTATCCTCTGCCGAAAGCCCATGATAAAGCAAAAGCCAACCTTTTTTTGTCTTATGAGGGGGACCGGCAATGCCAATTTTGTGACTATCCCATTTCCCCGGCCGAGGCCAAAGAATGATTTTTCCTCCCAGCCAGTTTTCTTTAAACTCCAAATTATCAACAAAATCTATCCAAATACAATGACCAACCCGATGGAAAAACACCCAATAACCGCCAATTTTTTCCTCCAGCAAACAGGCATTTTTATCGCTCCGCTGGGGATGAGAAATACAAATTGGTTTTTGCCAACGCCAGCGGCCAGCTAAAAAGTCGGCTAAATTAATTGAAGTTAAGGCAACTTTCCAGGGGTTTTTTCCGTCAAAAGCGGTATAACACATATAAATTTTGTTTCCTACCAAAGTTAGCCGAGGGTCCTCACAGCCAGAAGGCAAACCCGCCTGGGCTTTTTTTTCAAAATCTTCCCGGGGAAAATAAACAGGCTTGCTTAGCCGTTGGTTAAAATTAAAACCATCGCTGCCTGAAGCATAACCAAAAACTGAAGTTTTATCGGTTCCCATTGCTCGATACAAAAGATGAATCTTTCCCCCGACAAAAATTGCCCCGGGATTAAAAGTGGCGACCGCTTCCCAAGAGTTTTCCGGCCGAGGTTTAATAATGGGATTTCCCGAATATCTTTCCAATTTCAAACTGGGGAAAAAATAACTTTTCTTCGTCATCACCCCCAACAATTCTTTCAAATCCATTGTTGCCAAACAACAAGTCGTATCCGCCGCTCCATAATAAAGATAAACTTTTTCGTTTTTAATAAAAGCTCCTGAAGGGAAAACAACATTTCCTACCCGACCATAAACTTCGTATTCCTCGGTGGGAACCAAAATAGGCTCAGGTGTCCGGCCAATTATTTTCAAAGGATTGCCTAAATCAAGCAAAACTGCCTCGACCTCAAAATGAGGCGGTGGCGATAAATAATTACGAATATAAGAATAAAACAAGAGCCAACCGTTTTTAGTTTTTAAAGGCGGAGCGCCTACTTCTACCTGGTCTTTTTCACTCCTTTGTAAAGGCAAAACATATTTCGAAAGATTTAAAAGCCAACGATGCCAAAATTCTTTTTCCCAAATTTGAGAACGATTGTCAAAAAAAGCTAAGGCAATTTTTGCCGGCGGTAAATCAGTATTAATTGTCAAAATCCCCACGATTTTTCCTTTAATTTTTTGAGGGAATAAAGCCATCGCCTTAGAATTAAACTCAGTTACTTGGTGCTTTTCTATCTTTAAAAAATCCTCGGTGACTGCTACTCCTATTTTGATATCCGCTGGGGCTGGCGGCCAGTTACTTAAGGCAGTATAAAAAATAAAATATTTGTTTCCCAGTTTGGTAATCCGTGGGTCCTCACAGCCAAATTGTTCCCAAGGATATTCGGGAGCGAACAAAGGTCGGCGATTATAAAAATCAACCCCATTTTTACTCTCAGCCAAGCCCACAGTTGAAAGAGGCACTTCTTTATCAAAATAAAGATGGGGGAAAGAGGTAGCCCGATAAACTAAACGAAAAATCTTTCCATCAAAAACAATACTCCCATTAAAGGTTGCCGCCGCTTCCCAACCCTGGTCTTCTTGGGGAGTCAAAATTGGATTTTTTTTCCAACGAACTACTTTAATCATAGGGTAAACTTACTGGTTTTTGCCAAGGAACTAATCTTGGTTCTCCGCCACTTTTTAATTTGCCCAAAAATTCCTCCAGCGGCGCCGTCGCTAAACACAAAACCGTATCTGCTCCTCCATAATAAACCAAAAGCCTTCCTCCTGCCACTGTTGCCCCGCAACTATAAACAATTCCTGGTTTTAATCCCTGATTTTCGTAAACTTCTGTTGGTTCCAAAATTGGCCTTCTTGCCCGAAAAAGAATTTTTTCCGGATTTGCCCTATCCAAAATCATTGCCCCCATTTTATATTGCCAAAAATCAGTATCCAAACCATGATAAAGAATCAACCAGCCTAAAGGAGTTTTAATTGGCGGGGGTCCGGTTCCTTTTACCACTTTCTCCCACAAAGCATCAGGACTTTTTCCATGATAATAACTTTTAATAAAAGTTTTACCATCAAAATCAAGGCTATCACGATAATCAATTCCAATCTTGGGGGAAATGCTGTGTAAAATAGCATACTTTCCTTTTATTTTTTCTGGAAAAATCACCCAATTTTTATGCATTTCCCCTGGGGGAGAAATTAAAACTGGTTTCTGCCAACGCCAGCGTTTTTTCAAAAAATCGCCAGTTTTAATCGAGGTAAAACCAATCCTTGGCCAATTTACTCCATCAAAAGCGGTATAGGTAACATAAAGTTTATCTTCAAGTTTAGTAATTCGCGGGTCTTCACTCCCCCCTTGCCCACCCCCTCCAGAAGAATAAAAAACCAAAGGAGCTGCTTTTTGCGATTTTTCAAAAAACCAAAAATGATTAAAAACTGGTTTAAAACTTCTTTCCTCTACCCCAAAGCCGTCTTTACTTGAAGCATAGCCAAAAACAGAAACATCCTCCCTTCCCACTGCCCGGTAAAGAAAATGAATTTTGCCTCCCAACTTAACCACGGCACTATTGAAAACCGCTTTCGCTTCCCAACTTTTCTTCTGGCGGGGAAACAAAATAGGATTGGCGGGAAATTTTTCTAAAAAAAGCAAAGGAAAAGCTAAAGAGTAATCAAAATTATCAACTAAAATCTGATTTTCCCCTTTCTGCCAATAGGCAAAAACTTTCCCTTTCCAAAAAATTACCCCCAAAGGAGAAAGCAAGCCTTTTTTAATCAAAACAGGAGTTTCTGTCTTCTTAACAATCTGCCAGAGATTTGCCGGAGACAAGCCTATCACTTCCAAGCTAATTTGTTTTGGAGACAAAAGATAGTAAGCTACCCAAATTATTTTTTCCTCAAGAAAAATTCCTCCCAAACGCAACTTTTTTCCTTTTGGCGGAGTAAAAATTGGCCGGCGATAGACTCGCCAATGAACTAAATCGGAAGAGTAAGCTACCCGCAAACTTTGCTCACCAAACAAAAGTAAATATTTATTTTTAAAATAATACTGGGGAATAAGAATCCCAGGATAAGGAGTTTTTATTATTTCCCCTATTTTTTGCCAGTGAGAAAAACCGCCCCACCTCGCTCCACAAAGTACCCAGGCGTTTTTCCTTTTAAGGTTGTAGGTTAAAAAATAGCTATCTTCAATTTTGCTTAGGCAAAAATTGGCGCAATTCTTAATTTCTTCTTGCTTGCCTTTTTCTTTAATAATCTCCCCCCAATTTTTAAATTCTCCAAAATCCACGCCATTTTTGCTGGCGGCAATGCGAAAGAAGTTTTCTTTTTCAAAAGCGGCAAAAAGAAGGACACTCCCTTTTATTCTTCCAACCCCCAAACCCCGAAATTTTTTCATGGGCAGATTTTCCTTTAAAATATTTTTACATAATTTTTAAAATTTTACAAATTCCGATAAAACAAAAGCTAAATAAAAACCAACCAAAAACGCTCCCTCCCAGCGCTCTAATTTTTGTTTTGTCCGGGTGAAAAAGTAAAAAGCGCCAAAAACCACCACAAACCCCATTGTTGCCAGCAAATACTGGGCAAAAGCCTGAACTTGCAAAGGAGAAATAAAAACCGCTAATCCCAAAATCAAAGTCGCATTAGCCACCACCGAACCTAATAAATTACCATAAACCATCTCTGACTGCTGCTTTTTAATTGCCGCCACGCTAAAAGCCAATTCCGGCAGTGATGTTCCCACCGCTACTAAAACTAAACCTACCAGCAAAACAGGAATTTTTAAACTTAACGCCAAGCGCGTAGCTACCTCCACTAGCATTTCTGCCGAAAAAAGCAAGATAGCAAACCCAAAAATCACCCAGCCCAATTCTTTACGCGTTGTCCGGTGATTAAGTTTTCTGATTAACCGTTGAATAAAACCCTCTTCTTCTAACGGCGCCTCTCGCCGCCCTTGGCGAAAAACCGCCAATTGGTAAAAAACATACAAACTCAGCAAAATTATTCCGTCCAAACGAGAAAGATTTTTATCAAAAAGCAAAAGCATTGGCGCCGCCCCGATCAAAAACACCCAAAAAATATCGGTTTTCAAAAAATTTCCCCTAACAGCAATCGCTCCTCCCAAAAGCGCCGCCCCACCAATAATCACCGAAAGATTAGCAATATTTGAACCAATAACCATCCCCAAGGCCAAATTTGATTTTCCCTCCAGAGCAGAAACAAAACTAACAAAAAGCTCTGGAAAAGAAGTTCCTAAAGCAGCAATTAACCCAGATAAAGCAAAAGCTCCGGCCCGACTTTTTGCCGAAAGCGACTTTAAATTAACCAAAACAATATCCGTTGCCTTTATCAGCAAAAAACAAAAAAGAAAAATCAAAAGAAAATAAAATCCGCTCATAAAACCATTTTAACATACAGCCTATTTGAAATAAGGAGCAACTCCTAAAAGCTGGTCAACAGTGACAAAAGAATAACCTTTTTTCTCAAGTTCCTCAATTATTTGCGGAAGAGCTTCAACAACCTTGTTTTGCGCCCCAACTTTAAAATCCAAACCATCATGCAAAAGAATAATTGCTCCTGGTTTCGTTTTGCGAGTAATTTCTTCAACTATCTTTTGGGCAGTAGTTTTTTTCTGCCAATCTTTTGCTTCAACATCCCAAAAAACAACTTTAAAACCATAATCTTTAGCCTTTTTCAAAAACCACAAAGAGGCAATTCCATGAGGAGGACGCAAAAGGACAGGTTTTTTACCTGTCGCTTTCTCAATTTCCTGTTGGGCAAGCAAAAAATCTTTCTCCATCAGCTTTTTTTCCTCCGCTCCCGACCAAAAACGATGATAAAACGAGTGATTACCAACAACATTTCCCTCCTCAACAGCCTGGTAAGCAAGTTGGGGATTATCTTTTACTTTTCTGCCAATAAGGAAAAAGGTTGCTTTGATATTTTTTTCTTTCAAAATTGCCAATATCTTGGGAGTAATAATAGGATCTGGGCCGTCATCAAAAGTTAGGGCAACAATTTTTTGGCTATTTTGTAAATGATTTTTAATAATCTTCCGGGAATGAACGGTTGAGGGGAAAACAGTGGTAAAAATAAAAAATGCTAAAACAAAAGCAAACGCCGGTTTAAAAAGTCGCCAAAAAAGGAAAGGCTTTTCTTTCTCAACTTTCTTTGGAATTAAGCGAATATCCGGAAAATCAAAAAACAAAGGTTTCCAAAAAAGGACCAAAGAAAGATAATTAAAAGCGTAAAGAAAAAAATTTGAAAAAAGCCCTTTTTGATAACGCCGAGAGGAAGTCGCCACAATATTGCTCCGGTCAATTTTTATTTTCCCAAAACGGCGAAATTTTAAAGATAAAAGACTATCCGCTCCTAAATTTACTTTTGGGTCAAAACCGCCAATTTTTTTAAAAGAACTCTTTTTAAAAGAAATGTTTGCTCCGGTTAAGTCGCGAATTAAATATCTCACCAAAAAAGAAATTATAAAGCGAAAGAAAAAATTTCCATCAAAAAATTTAAACGGCCCACCAACAGCATCCAGTTGCGGATCTTTCTTGTAAGAATTGTAAATCTTCTCCAACCAATCTTTGGGAACGCGGCAATCAGCATCGGTAATGGCAATTATTTCTCCTTTTGCTTCCCTAACTCCTCTTTTTAATGCCCAAACATAGCCCTTTTTCCCCTCCCAAACAACCCTTACTCCTTTTTCCCGGGCAATTACCGCCGTCCTATCAGTCGAGGCATTATCAACAACAATTACCTCATAAAGTTCCCTGGGCAAACTTTGATTGAGAATCGAATTCAAGCATTCCGGCAAAAAGGATTCTTCGTTGTAGGCGGGAACAACAACAGAGATTTTTAGTCTTCTCATTATCAAAAATTATACCCCAAAAAGTCAATTATTTTTGTCCGACTCACTCTTTTCCCCCTCTGGTAGTAGTCTTTCAATAGCCGCCTTAAAATCTTCCTCCCTTGGCTCCCTGAGGGTCCTTTCTGAAAAGTCTTTGCCCGAATACTTTATTACCACCGCTCTTGGTTTTCCTTCTATCTGCCAATTATTCAAAACACTTGACTGTCTCAGCGCCTCCAGAGATATTCCTTCTCGAGGGACAAATAAATAGGAAATTTCCGGAGGGTTTTGGGGGTTTTGCGGCTCCGGTAATTCTATTAACCACCCAACTACATCTTTGAGCCGATTACATAAAGTTTCATATGGAAAAGGGGGCCTCTGGGGTTGACGTAATCTCCCAATTGTCTGGCGAATTTCCCTTTCCCTTGCTTCGAAGTGTGGTACTTCTTGGTTTTCGCTCATCTCTTTTGAGCTATATTATACCAAAAATTCCCCTGCAAGCTTTAATTATTTTTGTATCAGGTAAAGCTT
>Ga0272448_1004864_pt1 | contig 15098 bp, 10 predicted proteins | sample YNPCB0191_FD_202220 | JGI IMG/M metagenome (GOLD analysis project Ga0272448, IMG submission 202220) | Hot spring sediment microbial communities from Yellowstone National Park, WY, United States - YNP-CB-019-1 | ecosystem: Environmental > Aquatic > Thermal springs > Hot (42-90C) > Sediment...
CCCCGCCGCGCGTTGGGTAGGGGAGGGCCGGGGTGGGGATGGGTGAGGTGGGCCCAGCCGCGCGTCGGGAAGGGGAGGGCCGGGGTGGGGATGGGTGAGGTAGGCCCCGCCGCGCGGCGGGTAAGGGGAGGGCCGGGGTGGGGATGGGTGAGGTAGGCCCCGCCGCGCGTCGGGTAAGCGGAGGGCCGGGGTGGGGATATGTGAGGTCAAACGCCCCACGAGTGTGGAGACCCCAGATGCGCCCGCCCTGTGGTATAATGCGGGCAACACACGCGAAAGGACATGCCCTGCGAGTATGGACGAAGACCGAATGAAGCCCGAAGTCGCCATTGGCGAACTGCTTGTGCGGCGGGGGTTGACCCTCGCCGTAGCCGAATCGTGCACCGGCGGGTTGATCTGCCACCGCATCACCAACGTGCCCGGAAGTTCGCGCTACCTGGAAGGCGGCGTCGTGGCCTACTCCTACGCCGCGAAGGAGCGGCTGCTAGGCGTGGATCACGACACGCTCTACGAGCACGGCGCCGTGAGCGAGGAGACCGCCCGCGAGATGGCGAACAACGTCAGGCGCGCGTTCGGGGCCGACATCGGCCTCTCGGTTACCGGCATCGCGGGGCCGACGGGCGGCCTGCCGGGCAAGCCCGTGGGCCTGGTGTACATGGCGCTGTCGGCGCGGGGCTTCTCGCAATGCGTGCGGCGCATCTGGCCCTTTGGCCGAGAGGGGAACAAGGCGGCCTCGGCCGAAGCCGCCCTGCAAATGCTCCTGGAGTACCTGAAGGGTCTGGAGGACTAGCCGCGGCTCGTTACTTGCCCGCGCGGTCGGCCTTTTCGCGCACCTTCTGGCCGAAACGCTGCACGTCTATGATGGCGCGGGTGTGGGTGCCCTCGCCGATCTTCTCCTGGTCGTCCCACGCTTCCACGCGGAACACCAGTTTGCGGCCGTCCACCTGCACGAGTTCGGACTTGGCCGTAACCGTCATGCCGACGGGCGTGGCGGCCAGGTGGCGCACGTCCAGGGCCACCCCCACCGTCCGATGCCCCTCGGGCAGGAGATGATCCACCGCCTTCACCGAGGCGATTTCCATCAGCAGGATCATCTGCGGCGTCGCGAAGACGTGGACATTGCCGCTGCCCAGGTGCTTGGCCGTGTGTTCAGGCCCCACCACCAGGCTGACCGTTCCCGTGAGGCCGGGCGCGAGTTGTTCCATTGGGACATCTCCTTGAGCGATGTAGCGGGCGCGAAAAAGGAGCCAGGCACGTGCGTCCTGGCTCCCTGGTGTGCAGCGGTCCTAGCCCGCGGGGGCAGGCTCCGTCTGGAAGAACGCCTCAAACTCCTTCTCGTCCAGCGTTTCCTTCTCCATGAGCGCCTCCGCGATAGCGATCAGGCGCTCCTTGTTGGCGAGGAGGACTTCCTTCGCGCGTTCGTAGGCGGTGTTGATGATGCGGCGCACCTCCTCGTCAATCTCCTGCGCCACCTTCTCGCTGTAGTCGCGCTGCTCGCCGATTTCGCGGCCCAGGAAGACCAGTTCCTCTTTCTGGCCCCAGACCATGGGCCCGAGGCGCTCGCTCATGCCGTAGCGGGTTACCATCTGGCGGGCCAGTTGGGTGGCCTGCTCCATGTCGTTTTGCGCGCCCGTGGTTACCTCGTTGAAGATGAGTTCCTCGGCGGCGCGCCCGCCCAGCATGAACGCCATGTCGTCCAGGAACTTGGACTTGGTGCGGATGTAGCGGTCGCCTTCGGGGCGCGTGGCGGTGAGGCCAAGGGCAAGCCCCCTGGGGATGATGGTCAACTTGCGCACCGGGTCGCAGTTGGGCAGGCTTCGCCCCACCACGGCATGGCCCGCCTCGTGATAGGCGGTGATGCGCTTGTCCTCGGGGCTGAGGAGCCGACTCTTGCGCTCCGGGCCCATCAGGACCTTCTCAATGGCCTCTTCAAACTCGGCCATGCTGATGCGCTTCTTGTTCCTGCGCGCCGCCAAGATGGCTGCCTCGTTGACCATGTTCTCAATGTCGGCGCCCACGAACCCCGGCGTGTCCTTGGCCAGGGCGTCCAGGTCCACGTCCGGCGCCAGGGGCTTGCCGCGGACGTGCACCTCCAGGATGCCTCGGCGGCCCTTCAGGTCGGGCGGGTCCATCACCACGCGGCGGTCAAACCGCCCGGGCCGCAGCAGGGCCGGGTCCAGGATGTCGGGGCGGTTGGTGGCCGCCATGATGATGACGTTGGTGTCGGTGTCAAACCCGTCCATCTCCACCAGAATCTGGTTGAGGGTTTGCTCGCGCTCGTCGTGGCTGCCGCCCAGGCCGGCGCCGCGCTGCCGCCCGACGGCGTCAATCTCGTCCACGAAGACGATGCAGGGCGCGTGCTTTTTGGCCTGGTCAAACAGGTCGCGAACGCGCGACGCGCCCACGCCCACGAACATCTCCACGAACTCCGAGCCGCTGATGCTGAAGAACGGCACGCCCGCCTCGCCCGACACGGCCTTGGCCATGAGGGTCTTGCCGGTGCCCGGCGCGCCCACCAGGAGCACGCCTTTGGGGATGCGCGCGCCCAGGGCGATGAACTTCTGCGGCTCCTTCAGGAACTCCACCACCTCACGCAGTTCCTGCTTGGCCTCGTCGGCGCCGGCCACATCGTCAAAGGTTACGGTGGGCTTGTCGCCCGTGAACAGGCGCGCGCGGCTCTTGCCGAACGACAGGGCCTGATTGTTCGTCCCCTGGGCCTGGCGCATCAGGAAGTAGAACAACGCAAACACCAGCACCATCGGCACGAAACTGCCCAGGATCGCAATCCAATTGCTGACGTCGCTGGGCGGTTCCATCTTGAAGGTGATCTTCGCCAGTTGCTCCTGGCTCACCCCCAAATCCTTGAGCGTCTGGATGGCGCTGATGCCCGGCTCCTTGCGCGAGGTCGCCTCTGGCACGTCCGGGTTCTTGTACACAACCTTGATGACGTCATCCTTGACCCGAATCTCACGAATCAGGCCATCCTGGGCCTGCTTTGCCACTTCGCTGATGTCTATCTCCTGGGGCTTCTGGCTGGGCGTGAACAGGCTGTACAGCAGCGCCACCGCCGCGACCAGGATCAGCAAATATACGAACCCATTCTTGAACCGACCGGGATTCACCCTCTATCCTCCGTATTCTTCCCAAGCGCCTCCTGCGAGGCGCGTGCAAATCCACCATCCGACGGCGCAGGCCCATCCCTCCATCATCGCATCCCCAACGGTCAGACAGGCCGCGCCCGCTCAATTCCTATTTTCACATATATTATACCAGACTTTGCCCGCTCACACCAAAAACGGTGGCGCTACGGCTCGGCCCGCCGTATCCGCCACGGATGCGTGTACACCACAAACCGATGCGGGCGCAGGTAGCCCACCAGGGTCTGGTTGAGAACGTCGGCCAACTGTACCGAGAGCGAAGTAGGCGAGGAAAACGACGCGACCAGGCTCACGCCGAGGCGCGCGGACTTGGTAACAAACTCGTAACTGGCCCGCCCCGTCCCGAGGAGAAACTTGTCGCCCAGAGGAATGCCGCGGAGTACGCACGCGCCCAGGGCCTTGTCCACCGCATTGTGCCGGCCGATGTCCTCGCACACGACCACCGCCTCGCCCGAGGCCGTGAATACCCCCGCCGCGTGAATGCCGCCGGCCACCCGGTACGATTCCTGCGCGGCGGCCAGCAGTTTGGGCGCGCCACGCAGGGCAGCATCCGCAACCTCAACGCCCGCGCCCAGAGGCGGGACGGTGCAGGCCCAGTCGCCGGGGGCGTTGGCCGCGCACCCCGACCGAACGAAGCGCGGCTTGGCGAGTTTCTCGGCGTCCAGGCCGGCGCCCGGGCGCAGGCGCACGCTGACCCTCTTGGGGACATCGCCCCCGTCGGTGGACACCGACGCGATGTCTTCCGCGCCGGACACGATGCCCTCGCCCAGGCAGTACCCCACCGCCAGTTCCTTCTCCAGCCCCGGCGTATGCATGAGCACCGCCACCAGGGTGTCGCCCACGGCGATTTCCAGGGGCGCTTCTACCACGACCCACCCCTCTTCGGGGCCGGGCGCTCCCCACGGATGCCCCTCCCACCGGAAAAGTCCCGGAGACTCCACGTTCCCCAACCCCTGGTTTCGTCGCTTCACCCTGACCTCCGATCTTCGGTGCGCTGCAATGGGACGGATGCGGTCTGCCCGCTGCGCCGCCGCGCCTATGGCCCGCCCTCCGCCGTCGGCTCGGGCGTCGGCGACGGTTCTGGCGTCCACGTCGGGCTGGGCGACGGCAAGGGCGTCGGCGTTGGGCTGGCCTCGGGAGAGGCCGTCGGCGTGGGCGTTGGGCTGGGCGTGGGCGCAGGCGTGCGCGTGCGGGTCGGCGTAGGGCTAGGCGTGCGCGTGGGCGTCGGCGTAACGGTGGGCGTGCGGGTCGGCGTAGGCGTGGGGTTCGCCACCTCCACCAGCACGCGACTTTCCACGGAATTGCCGCGATGGTCGTACACGACCAGGCGCAACGTGTAGAGGCCATTGGCCAACTCGCGCGTGTCCCACTGGGTCAGCAGGCCACGATCCACCATGTTGCCGACGGGCGCGCTGACGGGCCCCCAGCCCAGCGGACTGCTCCCCACGCCGTACTCCACCACGTAGTGGGAGAAGTCGCCCATGCGCGCCGTGCCGATGACCTGCACGAGTCCGGCCACCTGCGCGTTCGGCTCGGGGCGCTCTATGACGGCGATGGGCGCGAAGGTGTGCACGGAGCAGGTGGCCGCCGGCGGCTGGGGAATGTTGTTCTTCTCCACCCACGGGCGGAACTCCTCGGGCCAGACCTCAAAGTAGCGCTCCTCCACCACGTTGGCCGGACAGAACTCGGTGGCGCGCTGCCCGCTCACGGTGCAGATGCGCACCAACTGATGGACGTCCTTGCTGGGGTCGGTGGGTTGCGTGCCGGCGACGAAGACCTCCGTGCCGCGCGCCGGGCACACCTCGCTGGGCGCCGAGCCCGACACGGTGCAAATCTCCGCCGTAACAATCCCTGGCGGGCGGACGAATTCCTTTGGGGGCACGCCCTGCAGCGCCTCCTTCATGAAGCGATTCCAAATCGGGCCGGCCGCCCGCACCCCAGGCAGGCGCTTCATGGGCGTGTTTTCGCTGTTGCCCACCCACACGCCCACGGCCAGGTCGGGCGTGTACCCAATCGTCCAGCCGTCGCGGTAGTCGTCGGTGGTGCCGGTTTTCACCGCGGCGGGCCGCCCGATTTCCAGCAGGTTCCCAGGGCCGAAGGCGGGCAGCCGCGCCTTGTTGTCCGACAGGATGCTCGTGATGAGATAGGCGTGCTGGGGCGACACGACCTGCTCCCCACGATTGGGATTCAGGGATTCAATCACGTGCCCCTGGCTGTCCACGATGCGGCGGATGGGCGTGGGGGGAAGGCGCACGCCGCCGTTGGCCAACGCCTGGTACGCCCCCACCATCTCCAGCAGGGTAACGTCGCCGCCCCCCAGCGTCAGCGACAGGCCGTAGTCGGGCCGATTCAGCGACGTGATCCCCAGTCGGTGCGCGGTCTCCAGCATGTTCTTCAGCCCCACGAACTGGAGGGCCTTGACGGCGGGGATGTTGTAGGAATTGGCCAGCGCCGTGCGGACGGTAACGGGGCCGTGCTCCTTGTTGTCGTAGTTGTGCGGCTTGTAGGGCGGGTTGGCGCCGTCCGGGAACTCGGTCTCCATGTCCAGGATCACCGTCGCGGGCGTCCACCCCATCTCAAACGCCGTGAGGTAGGTGATGGGCTTGATGGACGAGCCGGGCTGCCGAAGGCGCAGGGCCACGTTCACCTGGCCGTCTATGGTCTTGTCGTTGAAGTCGGCGCTGCCGACCATGGCGAGGATTTCGCCGGTGTGCACGTCCAGGGCCACCAGCGCGCCGTTGGTGGCGTGGTAGGTGTCGCGCACCTGGGCGATGTGCTCGCTCACGGCGCGCTGGGCGATGGCCTGCATCTGCGGATCCAGCGTCGTATAGACCTGGAAGCCGCCTCGGTACAGCACCTCGGTGCCGTACTTCTGCTCCAGAATCTCGCGCACGTAGGCGACGAAGTGCGGCGCTTCCGAGCCGAATCGGGGCGGCACCAGGTTCAGCGCCTGCTGGGCGGCAGCCTCGGCCTGGGCGCTGGTGATGTAGCCCTGCTCCACCATGAGTTGCAGGACGACGCGCTGGCGCTTCTTGGCGGCGTCAAAGTGGGCATACGGGTCGTAGAGCGCGGGGGCCTGGGGCAGGCCAGCCAGGAATGCCGATTCCGCCAGGTCTAGCGCCGCCGCGGTCTTCCCAAAATACGTCTCGGCCGCCGCCTCTATGCCATACGCCAGGTTGCCGTAGTTGATCTCGTTCAGGTAAATCTCCAGAATCTCGTCCTTGCTGTAGCGGCGGGTGATTTCGGCGGCGAGCACGGCCTCGGTGATCTTGCGCTTGAGGCTCACCTCTGGGGTCAGGAACAGCGTCTTGACCAACTGCTGCGTGATGGTGCTGCCGCCCGACACGATGCGGCGCTCGGTAACGTCGTACCAGAGCGCGCGCAGCACCGACAGCGGGTCAAACCCAGGGTGGCGGTAGAAGTTGGCGTCCTCGGTCGCAATCGTCGCGTTGCGGACGTAGGGGGAGATCTGGCTGAGGGGCACCACCGTGCGCTTGCCCCCGTAGGGGTCAAAGATCTCGTACAAGAGGCCGCCGTTGCGGTCGTAGATTTTGGTGCTCAGGAACGTGGCCGAGCGCGCCCGCAGTTCTTCGGGCGGCGGCAGGTTGCGCGCGACGCGGGCGTAGAGCACAACGCCGACGGCGAGGGCCGCGAAGAACAGCGCCACGGCCACCGCCGACGCGATGGCGAAGGCCCTGGCGGCGCGGTACATCGCGCTGGGCCGCGCGCGTGTCGTGGCGGGTGGGTGAACAGGGTGTCTGTGCATCGTGAATCTTCTCTCTTGGGAAGCCTGCTTGAAGAACGCCCGAAACGGGCTTCAGGTTCCGACAGCATCAGGTTCGGCCTCATTATAGTATGGGCGACGGGCGAAGCAAATCGCGCGGGCGCGCCGCCGATTCGGCTACGTCTTGTGTTGGTAACCGAGACGCGACGCTCTTTCGGAAGTGCGTCGCACCGATGCCCATGGCGCGACCCGCGCACTTTGGAACCGAGTCGCCGCCGCTGGGTTTTTGCACTTGTGCGCCGCAGCGTGCTATAATCTGCGCGCTGTGCACTACTTGGATGGGAGGTCTGTATGCCACAACTTGGCGTTCCCGAATTGATCCTGATCCTGGTGATCGTGATCATCATCTTTGGCGTGGGGCGCTTGCCAGAGATCGGATCGGCAATGGGAAGGGCCATCCGCGGGTTCCGCGAAGCATCCGCTGGCGAGCCGAAGAAGACGGAAAGCACGGACGAGCCTGCCGCGAAGGACAAGAACAACCAGGGCTAATTACATCGTCTCCAGGAGCGGGACATGGCCGACACAACCGCGGATGTATTCCCGTACCTGCTGGTGCTCGGACGTCCAGCCAGCGGCAAGTCCGAGTTCATAGACTACATGTCCAAGGTGCCCGATGCCGTGCGGGCGCACCGCTACGCCATCGGGAACTTTGACGTCCTGGACGACTTCGTCTTCCTCTGGCAGCATTTCGTGGAGGATGACGAACTGGAGAAGCAGGGCAAGCCGCGGCGGCTGTCGCGGCCGGCCGAGTTCGGCTACGTCGTCGCGTCGGACGAGGTCTGGGACGTGCTGATGGACGACCTGAACCGCGAGTTGCAGGCCAGGCTCCGCGCCGGCCCCAAGCCAGGGCACACGACGCTGATAGAGTTCTCGCGGGGCAGAACATACGGCTACGAGCGCGCCCTGGCGCGATTGGATCCCCGCGTGCTTCAGCAGGGCGCGATCCTGTACTTCCTTGTCTCCTTTGAGGAGTCGTGGCGGCGCAACCTGGCGCGCTACGACGAGAAACGCAAGAGCGGCATCCTCACCCATTCGGTGCCGCGTTCCGAGATGGAGCGCACCTACGGCGAGGACGATTGGGGGCGCCTCACGGGCGGCAAGCCCGACGGCTACCTGCGCACCCAGGGCATCACCGTCCCGTTCGTTACCCTGTTCAACGAGCCAGAGAGCACCGACCCTCGCGTGCTGGACCGCCGATACGGGCTTGCGCTGAACACGCTCAAACTCCTGTGGGACAAGAGCCGCTGACCCCGGCCAGACCGCCATCCACGAATAACACGAATGCACACGAATGGAGAAGAGAATAGACCCCAAGGGTCTCGGAGACCCTTGGGGTCTTTGCACTCGTGGGCTCGACCTCACCTATCCCCCAGGCCTCCCCTTTCCTCTCCGCGCGCGGAGAGGAAAGGGGAGGGTGTGGGAGGGGTAAGGTGAGGTTGGACATACGGGCTGCGCGCATGGCGTAACCCAAACACGTAGGGCGGCTTCCCATAGCCGCCAGGGGCAGGTATCCGAGGTGCGACGCACTTCCGAAGTGCGCCGCACCTTCGCCGCCAACACTGTTCCCCATTCGCGTGGATTGGCGTGATTCGCGGTTCTAGACCGCCATCCACGAATAACACGAATCCACACGAATGGAGAAGAGAATAGACCCCAAGGGTCTCGGAGACCCTTGGGGTCTTTGCACTCGTGGGCTCGACCTCACCTATCCCCACCCCAGCCCTCCCCTTTCCTCTCCGCGCGCGGAGAGGAAAGGGGAGGGTGTGGGAGGGGTAAGGTGAGGTTGGACATACGGGCCGCGCATGCTTAGCGTAAGGGCTACGCTCCGTTCCCCATTCGCGTGGATTGGCGTTATTCGCGGTTATAGACCGCCATCCACGAATAACACGAATGCACACGAATGGAGGCCAGGGGCAGGTATCCGAGGTGCGACGCACTTCCGGAAGTGCGTCGCACCTCGGCCGCCAACACAAGTTCGTAAGGCGGCTTCCCATACCTACCGGAGGCCAGACCGCCATCCACGAATAACACGAATGCACACGAATAGAGATAGACCCCTCCGTTCCCCATTCGCTTGGATTGGCGTTATTCGCGGTTACGGTTCGCGGGGCGGCTTTCCGTAGCGCCGCAGGCCAGGGGCAGGCGTGGGAATTCGCCCTACGCGAAGCAAACTCGCGTTTCCCATTCGCGTAGATTCGTGTTATTCGTGGATAGCCACCAGGGGGCCGGTATGGAAACCTGCCCTACCTTCTTGCCCAGGAACTGAAACGTGCCCCCGCGCCGCCGCATGCTTGACCCGCCTGCTTGTTATGCTATAATGCGTGGGCGGGGGGAACGCCCCTCCGCGCAAACGGCGGCTGCAATCATGCGACTCTGGCGTCGCTTTCGGGAGGTTTGCGGATGGCGAAGATACGTCTCCTGGGGACGGCGGCCCTTCTGGTGGCGCTTCTCGGCGTCGGTTCGTCGGGCACGGCCGCGCTGAGCGGCGTGGGGGTGTGGACGACGACAGGCCCCTTCGGCGCGCAGGTGCAGGCCCTGTGGGTTGCCCCGACCTTTGCGTCGGACCCGATTGTGCTGGCCGGAACGTGGGAGGCCGGCGTGTTCCGCTCCACCAACCGGGGCCAGACGTGGGAACCCGGCAGCCTCACCGACCACTCCATCGTCGCGCTGGCCGCGCCGCCCAACTTCGCCGTGAGTTCCCTGGTCTTCGCCGGCGCCACCGACGGATTCTTCATCTCCGCCAACAAGGGCCGCACGTGGAGCGCGGCCAATGCGGGCCTCGGCGCTTCCCCCCGAATCCAAGCCATCGCCGCGACGCCCACCTTCGCCGCCGACAACACCGTGTTCGTGGGAACCTTTGCCACTGGCGTGTTCAAGTCCGTGAACGGCGGCATGGCCTGGGATCCGTCCAGCGTCGGCCTGACCAGTCTCAGTGTCCAGGCGCTAGCCGTCTCCCCCGATTACGCCCAGGACCGCACGGTCTTCGCGGGCACCTTCTCGGGCGGCGTGTTCGTGTCGCGCGACGGCGGGGACTCGTGGGTCGCCGCCAACGTCGGCCTGGCATTGGGCGAGGATGTTCGCGCGCTGGCCGTGTCCCCTGCCTTCGCGGACGACAGAACCCTCTTCGCCGGCACGTTCAACCATGGCGTCTTCCGCTCCACCGACGGCGGCGCCACGTGGCACGAGCGCAACGGCAATCTCCCCGCCGCCGGTCTTCAGGTGTTGGCCCTCGCCCTGTCGCCGAATTTCGCGGCGGACCAGACGCTGTTCCTCGGCTCTCCGGGCGGCGTGTTCAAGTCCACCGACGGCGGCGCCACGTGGGCGGACGCGAACCAGGGCCTCATCCCCTTCGTGCCGGTGCGCGCCATCGCGCTCTCGCCCAACTTCGCCGCCGACGGCCGCCTGTACATCGGCACCGACAAGGGCGGGGTCTGGATGTCCACCGACGCAGGCGCAACCTGGCAGCCCGTGAACGAGTTGCTCACCGGCCTGGGCACCGCAAACTTCGTGCAGGCCTCGCCCGCATTCGCCACCGACCGCCTGGTGTTCGTGGGAACCGCCGGCGGCGGCATCTACAAGTCCACGGACAGGGGAGTTACGTGGGAGCGGCTGATCAACACGCCCCCGACCCCCGCTGCCATGGCCATCTCGCCCGAGTTCCGCACAGACCGCGTGATCTACGCGGGGTCCCTCGGCAGCGGCGTGTACAAGTCAACGGATGCGGGCCGCACGTGGGCGCGCGTGAACTCGGGCCTCGGCTCGCTGCGGGTGAGCGCGCTCGCCATCTCGCCCTACTTCGGCGTGGACCGCACGCTTTACGCCGGCACCGATGGGGGCGGCGTGTACAAGACCACCGACGGCGGCAACCAGTGGAAGGCCGTGAATACCGGCCTGGAAAGTTCGCGCATCATGGACCTCGCCATATCGCCTTTCTACTTCAGCGACAGCACGGTGTTTGCCGCCACGTATGACAACGGCGTGTTCGTTACGACGAACGCGGGCGGCTCGTGGAGTCCCGCCAATCGGGGGCTTATCAGCCTGCGGGTGAACGCGCTGGCCATCTCGCCCCAGTTCAACACCGACAAGACGATGTACGCGGGCAGCAGTTGGGGCGGTATCTTCCGCTCCACCGACGGCGGGCAGACGTGGGCGCAGTTCAACAACGGCCTGCCTGGAACCTATGTGGTAACCGTCTGCGCGCTGGAGATGTCGCCGACGTTCCTCACCGACCAGACCCTGTTCGCCGGCACGTGTTCCGACGGCGTGTACATGTCGCGCGACGCGGGCCAGTCGTGGACGGCCCTCAACGACGGGCTGTGGAACAGGCAGGTGCGCTCGCTGTCCTTTGGCGCCACGGCGGAGGGGATGCTGTTCGCCGGCACCACGGGCGGCATGGCCTGGGCGCGGGAGTTGGGCAGCGCGGTGGAACGCACCCACTTCCTGTATCTCCCGCTTGCCTTCCGCGACTACGCGCCATAGCGACGGGTGCTCCCTCATCCCGCGCGCTGTTTTTGCCCGCCTGCGGCGCGGGGGCGCGACGAAGACTCTATGTGTGAAACTTGATTCTCACACAAAGACACAAAGGCACAGAGGATCTCTCCGGGTCCTTATCCCTTTGTGTCTCTGTGCCTTTGTGTGAGACTTGATGTCCACACAAAGACACGAAGGCACAGAGGGTTTCTCCGTGTCCTTATCCCTTTGTGTCTTTGTGCCCCTGTGTGAAACTTGATGCCCACACAAAGACGCGAAGGCACAAATGGGCAGCCCCTCGTCGGGATCGCCGAGCAACTCCAATCAATTTCTGCTCAATGGAAGTTTCTATCAGTTCCTTGAGTTCGCTCTTTGTCATATGGGCAATTGTCTCATTCCCATCACCCTCCACGGGCGCTCTCGCAGGACGATGCGCGCTTCCCGTGCATACTATACCAGACTTCCCACTCCGAAGCCAATGCCCCTCGCTCACTGGGGTTCCCCATCCGCCTGAACCCGGTACGACGCAACGTCGGAGTAGGTGCGCTCCGCGAACAAGATGCTGAAAGGCTGGGTCTCCATGGGGGACAGGTTTCCCACGACGCCAGAGTTGCACCCCACGACTTTGCCCTGGTCGTTGTACAGGGTGCCCGCAGGGATGACAAAACTCACCGGCGCGCCGTGGTCATTCCGCACCTGCCCCGATAGGAGATACCATCCAGAGGGCGTAAGGACCGAGCCAGAGAGGTTCAGGATGGTCAGATTTGGCCATGGCCGCCCCGGCCAGAACGTGGGCGTCTCAAATTCGTAGTATGCCCATCCCGTGGTCTGTGTCAACGCGGCGTCAAAGCAGGTCTTCTCCCCCGATGGCAGGTTGTCCAGCAGGGTAAACGCCGAGCCGGTGTCCACCTGCTGACCACGGCCATCAAACAGGTTCACCGTAATCTCCACAAACGACAGATTGTCCGCCGTGTTGTTCTGCACCTCACCCACGATGTGCAGCAACCCGTCCGCGCCGATGTAGGAGGAGTGATTGGGCAGAACGTGGACCCCTGGCGATCCGCCTGGTGTGGCTGTCGCGGTGGGCGTGCGGGTAGCAGTGCCTGTTGCCGTCGGCGTGCGCGTGGCCGAGGGTGAGGGCGTGGCCGTTGGCGTGGCGGTGGGCGGAACGGCGACGGCCCACTCGCGGAACAGGATGGGCACCCGGATTCTGGGCGCGGAGCCTGGGACCCACGTGGGCGACGGCCCAGGCGTGTTCGTCGGGCGGCGGGTGAACGTCGGCGTGGGCGTATGAGTCCTGGTCGGCGTGGCCGTAGGGGTGCGGGTGATGGTCGGCGTCCGGGTGCGGGTGGGCGTGCGGGTTATCGTTGGGGTGCGGGTTGCCGTGGGCGTCCGGGTGCGCGTCGGCGTTGGCGTGGCGGGACCCGCAAAACGCAGGATAAGCAGCCCGCCGGAACCGTCGGCCACATAGATGTAGTCGCCCGCCACTGCCACGTCGCAGGCGTACCCAGGCGTGTCGTAGAAAGCAGCCTCGGTCGGGGCCGCCGGATTGGCGATACTGATCACGCGCAGGCCGCCCTCCCCATCGGCCACGTAGGCATAGTTTCCTGCCACGGCTACTTGCTCGGCGTGCCCCGACGTGTCGTAGAAGCCCACCTCGGTCGGGGCCGCCGGATTGGAGACATCCACGATGCGCAGGCCTCGGTCATAATTGGCGACGTAGGCATAATTCCCCTGAACGGCCACCCCCCAAACAGACCCCGACATGGCGTAGAAGCCCACCTCATACGGCGCTGTCGGATTCGCCACGTTCACGATGCGGAGGCCGCTGGCAGCGGCGAAGACGTACTCCCCTTGCACCGCAATGCCATACGGGTCCCAGTTCCCGAGCGTCTTGACCAAACTCGGCGCCGTTGGGTTCGCAATGTGGATGATGTTCAGCCCATCCTGATCGGAGCCGACATAGGCGTAGTTGCCCGCTACGGCCACCGATAGGGCCCACCCAAAGATCCAGCACCCGCCCGCCTCGGCTGGACTTGCGCGATTGGCCACGTTCACCACGATGAAATCGCCGTAATGGTCGGCGAGATACGCCCAGTCCCCCGCCACTGCCACTTCCTGGGTTCTGCCTCCCGTGGCGTACATGCCGGCGCTGGTTGGGGCTGCCAAATCCGACACATTGACGATCTGCAAGCCGCTCCAGTACGGCGCAAGCGGGAGCGGATAGTTGGGCCTGCTTGACTGCACAACCGTATAGGCATAGTCTCCCGCCACATCCAGGCTCAGCGCGGATCCGGGCCTGTTCAGGAAGTAGGCCTCGGTCGGCGCGCTGGGATCGGAGACGCTGATGACCCGCATGCCGATCTCATCCGCGACGTAGGCGTGGTTTCCCGCTACGGCCACGTCCACGGCAACCGCCGGAGTGTCATGGAAGCCAACTTCCGTAGGGGCAGCCGGGTTGGCGACATGGATCACGCGCAGGCCGCGGCCCTCGTCCGCCAGATAGGCATAGTTTCCCGCCACGGCCACGCTTCTGGCGACGCCCTCTGTATCGTGGGAGCCGACCTCGCTCGGAGCCGCCGGATTGGCCACGTTGATGACCCGCAGGCCGCTGCCCCCATCCGCGACGTAGGCATAATTCCCCGCCACTGCCACATTGCGGGCGGTGCTAGGCATGTTGCAAGACCCGACCTCGGCGGGAGCCGCCGGATTCGCCACGTTGATGACGCGGAGCCCCGTCCCTGCGGTTACATACGCATAGGTTCCCGCCACGGCCAGGCCGTAGGCATCATCGGGCAGGCTACACGATCCAACCTCGCTCGGCGCCGCAGGATTGGCCATATTGATGACGCGCAGGCCCGCGCCCGCGGTTACGTAGGCGTAGTTGCCGGCGGCCGCCACGCCTCGCGCCCGCCCGCCAGGCACATTGTACACGCCCACCTGCGCGGGCGCCGCCGGATTGGCGACGCTGATGACCCGAAGCGCGTCTCCGTCTATCACGAATGCGTAGTTCCCCGCCACGGCGACATCTTGCACCTGCCTCGGCAGAACGGCTGACTGGCCCACGACGGTGGGAGTGCCCGGGTTGGAGATGTCCAAGATGACCAGGCGCGGCCCTACGCCGACGTAAGCATAGCGGCCCGCCACGGCCACTGCCATGACGGGGCCTCCGATCTGCGCCACGAGTTCAACGTTGGCCGCCTGCGCGTTCGTGGGATGCGACGGCGGGGCGCTCGCCATCGGGGAGATTTCCGCCGCCAGGGCGACCAGCCCGACCAGAAGGATCCGAGGAACAACCCGCTTCGCGTTCATGCCCGCCTCCTTTGAGCCGTGGATGCAACCCGTGCGTCGGGAGGGACGAAGGGGTGCGTGGCGTTGCTGGCGAGGACGGTGAAACAGCGAAACGGGCTGATTGCGACAGGACGGCGACCGCGCGCCAGTAGCCCCTAGTTCTCCTCAGCGGCTGTATTCTACAAGCGTTCTCTGCGGTGTCAAGGCGCGGGCAGACAATGGTAGATTTCAGTTTCTCTCCGCCGGCGGAGAGGAAAGGGGAGGGCTGGGGTGGGGATAGGTGAGGTAACCCCCGCCCCAGGATTGGAATCCACCCGATGTCCGGATGCGGCGCGTGGCGGCCCCCGCTACCGCAGCACGCGCTCGTCGCCGACGCGCCGCGTTACCTTGCGCTG
>Ga0272448_1004865_pt1 | contig 15098 bp, 10 predicted proteins | sample YNPCB0191_FD_202220 | JGI IMG/M metagenome (GOLD analysis project Ga0272448, IMG submission 202220) | Hot spring sediment microbial communities from Yellowstone National Park, WY, United States - YNP-CB-019-1 | ecosystem: Environmental > Aquatic > Thermal springs > Hot (42-90C) > Sediment...
TCGCCGATCTCCTTTTGGACTGCGGGGACTCGTCCTCGTCCCCGCCTTACATGTTGCTCACGAAGCGTCATGGCCGACGCCATTCGGCAGGGAGAAGCTGAACTTCACCCATTCCCCCATCTTCGACTCCACCCAGATCTTGCCGCCGTGCTTCTCCACGATCTCTTTGCAGATGTACAGTCCCAGGCCGGTGCCCTTCTTGCCGGTGGCGCCGGGGGTGTCGAGCCGGCTGAAGCGCTTGAAGAGCTGCGCCTGCTTCTCGGGCGGGATGCCTTCGCCATCGTTGCGCACGCTGAGGACGACCTGATCTCCGCGCGGCTCGGCTTCGAGCAGGATCTGGCCCCCTTCGCGGCCGTACTTCACGGCGTTGGAGAGCAAGTCCTCATAGATGACGCGCAGCAAAGTCGGATCGGCGTTCACCGTCAGATCGGCCGGGATGCGATTCTCCACCGTCATGCGGCGATCCTGTGCCTGTCGCTCCACCGACTCGAGCGCCGGCGCCACCACCGCCTCCTGCAACTTGAGCGGCCGCTTCTTGACGATCAACTGGCCCTGCTCCAGCCGCGACAGGTCGAGGTAGTTGCGCACCATGTCCTGGAAATAATCCAGGCTCTTGGCCACCGTCTCCAGGCTCTTCTTCTGCGCGGCGTTCAGCTCGCCCAGATAACCGTCCTTGACGGTGTACAGCCCCATGATGGCCGAAGTCAGGGGGTTCTTCAATTCGTGCGTGACGAAGCCCAACATCTCGATGTAGTTGCGGTTCGTCTCCTGCAACTGTTCGCTGAGGGCCTGAAGCTGTTGCTTGTCGCGCTCCAGTTCCTCGCGCTGGGCCTGGAGGCGTTCGCCCATCTGGTTGAAGCAGTGCGCCAGGCCGCCGATCTCGTCGCTGCGTCGGATGTCCACCCGATGCGCCAGGTCGCCGGCCGCCAGCCGTTGCGTCGCCTCCGAAAGGATCTGGATCGGGACCACCACGCTGCGCACCAGATAGAAGATCGCGGCAAACGCCAACGCCATGCCGACGAAGATCGCGGCCAGGTTCATGATGAGGGTGCGGCGCAACAGATCGAGATACTTCTGTTCCAGTTCCCCCACATAGAGCATGCCGATGATCTTCCCGTTGGGATCGCGGATCGGGTCGTATTGCGCCAGGTACCAGGTATCCACCACGAAGGCCCGGCCGGTCCAGGGCAATCCTTCCTTGAGGACGCGTTGCGCCACTTCTTGCGAAGCGCGGGTGCCGACCGCCCGGCGGCCCTGGCCGTCGAGCACGTTGGTCGAGATGCGCAGATCGCCCATGAAGATCGTGGCCGTGCCGACCGGCTTGCCGTTGTAGATTTCGTTGGCGAAGACCGCGTCGCGGATCGCATCCACCTTCTCGGTGGCGCCGTTCAGCAAGCTCCCCATCTCGATCACGCCGACCAGCTTGCCGTCGGCCAGGACCGGCACGGCCGCGCCCGAGAACATGCCGCGCGGCTCGTTCGCCACAGCCAACACACGCTCGAGCAGCTCGCCGCCCTCGATGTCCAGGCGTTCCTGCTCCATGATGATGTTGCCGACGCTCGCCTGGCGGGTGGCGATCACCTGCTTGACCAGCGGATCGGCAGCCACCGAATCATCGCGATTATAGGGTGGCCTGGTGCGCAGGAGCACCTTGCCGTCCGGCGAGATCAGGTTCAGGATGTCCATCTTCTGGGTGCGTCGCACCGACTCCAGAGCCGGGCGCAGATCATCGGTCGGAGCACCGCGGATCAAGGCCTCGAGCAGCGAACGGTCCTGGGCCAGGACCTCCAGTGCGGCGCGCGTGCGGGCAATCTTGCCATCGTGGATCTCCCAGGCCGCGCGCATATAGATCTTGACCCGATTCTCGGCCAGGCGGATCACCAGGGTGTTGACCTCGTAAACGGTCAGCGCGGCGATGCCGATGGCGACCACGCTGAAGATCATCACGATAGCCAGATTGAACTTGGTCTGTAATTTCATGCCTTATCCGGTCCGCTCCGACATCACTCAGCCGATCAACGCCTCGCGCGCAGCCGTCGGCGCGGCGCCGCCCATTAACGGCAGGGCAACCGGCAACTGGATCACGAAGGTCGTGCCCTGCCCCACCTTGCTGTGCACACTGATCTGCCCGCGGTGCATCTTGATGATGCCGTAGGTGATCGCCAGGCCCAGGCCGGTGCCTTTGCCCACGGCCTTGGTGGTGAAAAACGGCGTAAACAGCTTGTTCAGATACTCCTCCGGTATGCCGACGCCGGTATCCTCGATCTCGATGGTGACCATGTTGGCCGGGCCGCGTCGGGTGCGAATCGTCAGGCGGCCACCGTTGGGCATTGCCTCCAGGCTGTTGGAAACCAGGTTGACCATCACCTCCTGGATCTGGGTGGGATCGGCCTGGATGATCGGCAACGCCGGGTCCAGCTCGAGCCTGATCTCGACCTCGGGAACTCGCCGACGCTTGCGCTCCACCTCCACCAGGGTTTCGATCAGGGCGTTGAGATCGGTGGGCTGGGCTTCGACCTGGTTTTGGCGGGCGAAATCCAGGAGCGAACTGACGATCTCCTTGCAACGTCGGGTCTCCCTGACGATCATCTGGAGGTCCTGGCGCTTCGGGTCATCCGGCGGGCATTCGCGCAACAGGATGTCGGAATAGAGCAGGATGGTCGCCAGCGGGTTGTTGAGCTCGTGCGCCACGCCGGCCGCCAGTTGGCCCAACGACGCCAGCTTTTCCGAATGCACCAGTTGATCGTGCGTGGACTGCAGGGCATCCAACATGGCGTTGAACGATGTGGCGAGCTGGCCGACATCGCCCCCCGCCCGCACCGGCACCCGCACCGCCAGGTCGCCCGCGGCCACCCGACGGTTTGCTTCGGCCAGCTCCCGCAACTCCTTCAGGGGGCGCGTCACACGTCGGCTGACCGGAATGGCCAACAAGAAGGTCGCGGCGACCGTGGCAATGGCCACCAATCCCAGGCGAACGTTGAAGTCGTTCACCAGCCGGGTAAAGGAAGACTGGCGCACTCCCACGTACAGGCTTCCGATCACCTGGCCCATGTGATCGGTCAGCGGATCGTAGCGCGCAATGTGATTCTCGTTCACGACAAAGGCCAGGCCGATGTACGGTCGTCCCTGCCCCAATACCACCTCGGCAACCTCTCTGGAGACACGGGTGCCGATGGCGCGCTTGCCGTCCGGGGTCAACACGTTCGTCGAGACCCGCAGGTCGCCGTGGAACAGGGTCGCCGAGTCAATCATGGCGGCCTCTTTGATCTGGTCCACCAGGGTGAAGTCATTATTGAACAGATGGAACGCGACCGTTGCTCCCAACACGCGGCCATCATCCCCTCGGATCGGCGTCACCCCGATCAAGACCAGGCCGGCGCGCCCCTCCCTCGGATCGCACAAGAGCGGACTGGCCCTGGGCGTTTCGATGATCTCGATGCAAGCCTGGCCGGCCAGTCCGGTCGCCGCCAGGATCTCGGCCGGGAGCACTTCGGTCGAAGCGACAGCCCTTCCGTAAAGCAACGCCTGCCGGATGATCGGCAGTGCGCTCCAATCGCCCCCGTTTACAGCGCGAACGGGGCCGTCGGTCGTCGGCAACAACCGGGCTGCTACCGCGTGGCCGTCGGCATTCAGGACGGCGACGAAATGGTTGCCATTGGAGAGAGGCACCGCCAGCTCATTTGCCACTCGTTTGTCAAGGAGCATCCGACCGGCCTCGTTGCCGCGCGCGATCTGCAAGAGGCCTTCCTGCACAAGCGGATCAAGCGCCAGCCGGTCGGCGATGCCGGCCACCTCGCGCAGCTTTCCCATGTAAAGCGCCTGCGCCAGCCGCATGTCGCGATTGACCCGTTCGGTCGTGGCACCGGCCAGATAGTCCTGGATCGTGCGCGCGATCGCGCCCGCGCCGATCGCGAAGGTAATGGCGGCCACCAATGAAAAGGAGACCACCAACACCAATTGAAAAGGTGCCGAAAAGAGCTCTCGGAAGAACGACACAAGATGATTGACGAATGGCATCGTCCTCTGGCCAACGGGCGATCCTCGGCTCATCTTGCATCATCCATTCTCGGTCAACGGTCGGCCGTTGTCACTTTGCCGCCAACAGTCGGTTCACCTGGCGGATCAGATCGTTCGGCGCGATCGGCTTGCTCATGAATGCGTCAATGTGGATCTCTTCGTCGGTCGGGAAGAGGGCCGCGTAGTCGGTGTTGGCGATGGAAGTCACCATGATGATGGGCACATCCTTTAGCGCCGGGTCCTCGTGCATCTGATCGCTGGCCGAAAGACCATCCAATACGGTATCCATGATCACGTCCAGGATGATCAGGTCGGGGTGCTCGGCTCTGGCGCGGGCCAGCCCTTCGTCGCCGCTGGCCGCGGCAATCACCTGATGGCCGGCGCGCTCCAGCACAATGCGCGTCGCAATCTGAAAGTCGGGGTCGTCATCTACGATGAGAATCTTGGCCATGGGTGAATTCCTCATTTGATCGAAAATTCAGTTACAGCTTCTGTGGGCATCCCCGCCGACGAATATGCTCCTCGTATTCCTCCCGAAACCGCTCGATGGTCGAGCGGGCGGGGCTGGCGAGTGCGGTACCCATCGGACAGAAAGTCGTCCCGTCGGCGTTGTTGGCCAGCGTCAACGCCCGCTCGATGTCATCGGCCCGGCCGCGGCCGGCCTCGATCCGGTCGAGCACCTCGAAGAGTCGCTGGCTGCCGATCCGACACGGCACGCACCGGCCGCACGACTCGTGGGCGAAGAAGCGGGCCAACCGTCGCGCCGCGTCCACCATGCAGGTCGTTTCGTCCATGACGATGATGGCGCCGGTGCCCAGGGCCGAGCCGGCCGCGGCCAACGTTTCGAACGCCATCGGCACGTCGAGCTGATCGGGGGTCAACACCGGCGTGGACGCGCCGCCCGGGATCACGGCCTTGATGCGGTGGCCGGGGCGCACCCCGCCCGCGTGCTCTTCGATGATCTCGCGCAGCGGCGTGCCCAGCGGCAGCTCGTAATTGCCCGGCCGGTTCACGTGTCCGCTCACGCAGAAGATCTTCGGCCCCTTGCTCTGCTCTGTGCCGATGCTGGCGAACCACTCGGCCCCCCGCAGCACGATGTGCGGGATGCAGGCGAGCGTCTCGACGTTGTGCACGAGGGTGGGCAGGCCGAAGAGGCCACGCTGGGCCGGATAGGGCGGCTTGAGCCGCGGGTTGCCGGGCTTGCCCTCCAGCGATTCGAGCATGGCCGTCTCTTCGCCGCAGATGTACGCGCCCGCGCCGCGGTGCACCGATAGATCGAGGTCGAAGCCCGAGCCCAGGATGTTCTTGCCCAGGAAGCCGTGCTCGTACGCGTCGGCGATGGCCTTGATCCAACGCTTGACACCCAGGAAGAACTCCCCGCGGATGTATACGTAGGCCCGGTGCGCGCCGACCGCATAGCTGGCGATGATCACCCCTTCGATGATCTGATGCGGATCGTGCTCGACCAGCGCGCGATCTTTGAAGGTGCCCGGCTCCCCCTCGTCGGTGTTGACCGCCACGATCTTGGGGATCGTCGGGTCGGCCGGCATGAAGCCCCACTTCGTCCCGGCCGGGAAGCCGGCGCCCCCGCGGCCGCGCAATCCCGACCGCTTGACCAGCGCGATCAGCTCCGCGGGCGTGTAGCGCGTCAACGCGATGCGCGTCGCCTCATAGCCGCCGTGCGCCAGATAGGTGCCGATCTTCTCCGAATCAGGCCGACCCACATTGCGAGTCAGAACAGGTTCAAACATGGGTTACACCGGTGGGTTCGTGAAGCGTGAAGCGTAAAACGTAAAAACGTCATGCGTCAAACATCACACATAGTACACGACGTTTCACGTTTCACGTTTGACGCAACTTCTCCAACAGCCTCTCGACCTTCTCCGGCGTCATGTGCTCGTACAGTTCGTCGTTGACGCGGAGGGCCGGCGCGGTGCCGCAGGAGGCCAGGCATTCCACCACTTCCAGCGTAAACCGGCCGTCCGGCGTGGTCTCGCCGGGGCGCAGGTTAAGCAGGCGACCGATCTGCTCCACCAGCGGCTCCGCGCCGCCGACGAGGTAACACGAGAGGCCCTCGCACACCTGGATGCGATAGCGGCCGACGGGCGCCAGATGGAACAGCGTGTAGAAGCTGGCCGTCGCGTACACCTGGCCGGGTGTCATGTCGAAGCGTTGCGCAACCCGCGCGATCGCCTGCGGGCTGAGCCAACCATGTTGCTCTTGGGCAATATACAGCGCGGTCAACAGCATGGCGCGGCGGGCCGACGCCTGCTCGTCTCCATCGGTTTGCGTGATCTGGGCCATCCCGTTTTACCCGCTTGCATCGTTTATGAAGCGCTGACAAACCGGAACGCTTGTAACCTACACGTATATGCTATCACGAGGGGGAGGTGTTTCAAATGATATGGGTCATATGGCAACGGACGGAGGCAACGGATAGACGGATGGAAAAGATGAGGCCGGCGAACGGGGAAACGGCTAACCTGAAAATGGCCGTCACGTGCCAGGCATCTTACAAAGTGCCTGGCACGTCAGCGTCGCTCATTCTCGGCGCGCGTTGTGCGCCGGTCGGCGCATGGATAACCGATACGCTTACGGTCCCACGCCGACCGCGCTGGCGGCCTTCGGCTTGACCTGGTCGCTTCCCAGGATCAGGGTCAGGTCTACCGTATCGGAGGGCGGCTCGGAGCGGACGCGGGCCGGCGGCAGGTTGAAGCGACGCACCAGCTCTTCGCGGCTGGTCACCTTGCCATCGCCGTGGACGATCAGCAACGTCTCGGCATAATCTCCCCGGTCGGCGTTGCCCACGTTGACCACCGTGTAGCCGGCCGCGGCCAGCGCATCGGCCACGGCCGCGCCCAGGCCGGCTTCGGGCGTGCCGTTGAGCACCACCACCCTGGCGCCCTCGGCCTTCACCGCCTGCCGCGCCGCCTCGGCGGCCGACACGCCGGCCGGCAGGTCGGCGAATACGGCGGCCGTGGCCGCGCGCAGCTTGTTCATGTCCACCCGCAACACATAGCCCCATTTCGGATCGGTGCCGTCGGTGCCCATGGTATTGTCTATCACGATGCGGGTCGGGTTCTTCAGGTCCACCTGATCCACCGTGCGGGCCAAAGCAATGGCCTTGTCTATCGGCATGTCGGTCTGGATGGAGCCGGCCAGCGCGGCGGCCAGGCCGGGGATGCGCGGCAACAGGCCGGCCAGTTGTCCGGGCTGGGTGAGTTTGTCCTTCAGAGCCATCATCACCTGTTGCTGGCGCGCCGCGCGGCCGTAATCCGAGTCCACGTGGCGAGTGCGCGCATACTTCAACGCCAGCGCGCCGTCCATGTGATGCCGGCCCGCCGGGATGAAGAGCGGATCGTAGCCGTAGTTCTCGTCGGGATACAGGTCGTCTTTGATGTCTTTGGGCACGTCAATGTCTATGCCGCCGACCAGATCCACGATCTTGCGAAAGCCGTCGAAGTTGATCCGCACGTAATAGTCTATCGGATAACCGATCAGTTCGGCCACGGTCTGGCGCAACAGCTCCGGGCCGCCGCCGGGGAACCTGTTGATCTCGCCGTACACGTGGACGCTGTTGATCTTGATGTCGTCGTTGAGCGCGGCCACGTGGACCAGCATATCGCGCGGGATGGAAAGCATCCCCGCGGCACCCGTCTTCGGGTTCAGCGTGAGCACCATGATCGTATCGGTGCGCGCCACGGGCTCATCGGGGCGGTTGTCCACCCCCATCACCAGCACCGTGACGCGGCCGGTCAACGCCGGCGCGGACTCTTGCGGCCGCCGTGCGGACGGCGCATTGACGGCCACGCCCGTTGTCGCTTCGGCGCTGGACTCGGCCGCCGGCGCCACCCGCACCAGTTGCGGCAACGCCAGCGGGGGCAACGCGGGCACCTCGGCCAGCGCCTGTTGGCCCAGGGCCAGAAACGTGGCCGCCACGTAAACCAGGACCGCGATAAACAAAGTCAACAACAGGCCGAGCAAGAGGCCCGCCAACAGCGGCGACCCCGGCCCGGCCCGGCGAAACTGTGCATTATTTCCTTCTGCGTTCATAACCACCCGATTATACGCTACTCGAATTGAGAGACCAAACATTCCAACGCGCACGCGCCGTCTCCTCCTGCGAGACGGCGCGTGCGCGGCGATAGTTCCGCGTTATTGCCGCGGGGTTGGGGCGGCGGCCGGCGGCAGCCGGGGCACATCCGCCCGATAGAGCCAATCGGCGGTCACCACAAAAAAGCGATCGCCGGCCTCGTCCAGGAAGAGATCGCGCATGCCCTGCAAGTCGTTGCCCTGCGCAGGCCGGAACTGACGCAGGAACTGGCCCTCCTTGGTGAACTCGAGGATACGACCGTTGCCGGCGTCCGCGATGTAGAGCAGGTCGCCGTCCAGTTGCGAGACCACCGCGGTCGGCGCGCTGAGCGGATCGGGCAGACCTTTCAGGTCGAACGCCTTTTGTTCGCCGCCGAAGAACTTCAGCAGCCGGCCGTCGGCGAACAACAGCCACACAAAGCCGTCAATTTCGACCGCCTGGATGCCCGTCAGATCTATCTTCGTCGCGGCCGAGAAGTAAGGTTCGGGCGGATTCTCGTACCCCTTTTCGCTGGGGCGGAAACGCCAGATCTGGTTGGCCTTCGTATCGACCACATACAGGTTCCCGCCATAGGACTTAACGAGCTGCGGCTGGATCAACTTCTCGCGGCCGCCCAATGGGATGCGCGCGGGGCCCCAGGTCACATCATAGCTCAAAAGGCCGCCGGCTGCGTCGAGCACCAGCAGGCGGCTGCGCTGAGTGCCCACCGCGGCCGCCCAGTCGGCATCTACCAGTTCGCTGACCGCCGCGTTGCCCACGGCCTGTCCCTTGCGGATGATCGCCAGCGGATCGGCCGGGGTGACGCTGTCGCCGAGCTTGGAGAGCACGAAGCGCAAGACCTCGCCCTTGCCGACATCCAGCACGAAGAGGGAATCGCCCCCCACCAGGATCCGGCCGGGTTTGCGGCCGGTCTCTCTCATCTGCCACAACGGCAGAAGGCCATAGAGCGGCGTGATCCGATTCACCCGGCCGAGGATCTCGGCGTATTCCGTCTGAAGCTGCGCCAGTTGCGGATCATCTGGCCGGAGCGCACGGGCTTTGTCCAGGAAATCGCGGGCGTTGCCCAGCCGCAGCCGCGCGGCCACCTCATCGCTCTGGCCGCGCGCGTCGGCGATGGCGGTCGCCGCGCCCGCCAGGATCTGCTGGAACTCGGCCTCGGCGCTGCGCGTGCGGAACCATAGCATCGCCAGCACCAGCGCCACCACGATGAGCGGGATCACCACCAGCGCCAGGAGCAAGCCCCACGGGCTGCGGCGCTCCGGCGCTTCGGCCGGCGACGGGCCGGCCGTCTCGGCGCCGGCGGCTGCTTCGGCCGGCCGGCGCCACCGGCCGCGTGGGGCCTCGGCCTGGGCCGGCGCTTCGGCCGGCGCCGAGGGCGGCACCGCGGCAATCGGAGCAGCCGCGGCCGCTTGTGGCGTTCCGGCCGGCGCAGGGGCCGGCGCCTCATATATCGTCGCGGTCGGCGCCGGCGTCGCGCCCCGTCCCGCGGCCACCTCTTCTTGCACTTCGGGGATCGCCTGCTCGAACGCGACCAACAAGGCGCTCAGCTCGGCGTCGCCGGCGAGCTGCCCCAGATACTCGCCGGCCAGATGCGGGCTTTCGGCCGCCACCACTGCGGCCAGCGATTCAGGCGGAACCACCTTCAGCCAGTCGCTGTGCGCCAACATCAGGATGCTGCCCGGCTCCACCGTCGTGCGATACAACTCGATCTCGGGGCGCTCCGGCCCGCCCAGCGCCGGGCCAACCGACCCCGGCTGGGCCGGATATTGGTCGATCGTCTTCGGATGGCTCATCATCGCCAGGGCCGGGCCGGCCTGAGCGATGGTCAACTCGCCGTCCTTCAGCGCGGCGCAACTGATCCCGGCCCGCCAGTTCGCTTCGGGCAACGCCTCGTTCGCGCGCACCAGGACCAGATTGGCCGCGCGCACGGCGCGCAACAGCGCCGCCGAAGTGCCGCCGGTCGTCTCGTAAAACGCGCTCTGGGCGGCGTTCAGCATCTGGCGATAGAGCGCCGCATGGCCGCCGCCGCTTCCGGATGCTTCGATCAGGACGTACAGATTGCCTCGCTCAGAGCCAGGCAAGCCGGCCGCCGGCTCCACCGCGCGCACATTGGTTGCGCGCGGCTGGGCGCGCCCCCCCGAACTGCTGAATTGTACGACGACGGTGCGAAATGCGTCATCCATGTGGAGTTCTCCTTGCGTCAAGGCGGCTGCCAACCAACAGCGTTTGCATTGTATGCCAGCAGGCAAGTTTTGTCAACCGTTTGGCCGGATCGCCCGCCTTCAGCTATAATAATGGCACAGTCCATTTGCCGTTTGCGCCTTGCCGCGCTCGGCCTATCGTGGGCGATGTGCAGATGGTTCGGAGGAACGAGTGGCGCTGGAGCTGAACAAGCTGACGGATCAGGTGGAAGCGATGGGGAGGGCGCTGGCGCAGCGCCAACAGGAGGCGGAGGCGCGCATCGCCGAGGCACGGCGGCGGCTGCGCGACCACGGTCGGGTCACGGCCGAACTGCTCGACCGGATCGCGGTTGCCCGCGCGCGCGATGCCTGGCGCCGCGGGGCCACTCCGCTCGCCGGCCGGCTCGATCTGCGCCTGATGCCCGTGCACCCCCCGCGGCCCGCTACGTTGATCGCCGCCGACGGCAGCCAGGTGTATCCCGACCGCCACGGCCTGGCGCCCTACTTCCTGGTCAACACCGGCGCCATCATCTTGCGCCAGGGCAGCGGCGAAGCGCCGTCGGTCAGTTCGACGCCCGAGATCTTCTTCGACACGAGCGACCTCTACGACGAAGCCGGCCAGATGCGCGATGTCGAATATGTGAACGCGCAGCGCGATCGGCGGGAGATCGAAACCCTGGCCGATCTGGCCGAACAGGAACGACTGCGCAGCGATCCGCAGCGGCCGATCATCACGGTCACGGACGGCCCCCTGCGCCCCTGGACCAGCCAGACGGATGAACGGGAGGCCCGACGCCAGATCCAACACTTCGGCCATCAGCTCCGACGGCTGAGGGTCGCGCGCGCCGTTCCGGTCGGCTACGTGGATCGGCCCGACAGCGGCTACGTGCTTCGCATCCTGGAGCTCATCGGCCTGCCGGACGAGCAGATCACGCGCGCCGGCCTGCGCGAGGGCCCGTTCCGCTACCTGACCGACCGGGCCCTCTTCGCCGACCTGTTGCCCGGCCAGCGCACGGCGCTCTTTGCCCTGGAAGAAGAGGGGGCAAATCCCGCCGAAGACGCGGGGGATGGCGAGGATCGGATCGTCTTCTGCTACCTGAACGTGGCCCGAGAAGCGGGCGAGGATCGCGCCAACATCGTACGGCTGGAGCTGCCCGCGTGGGCCGGCCAGGACGAAGAGGCGCTCGATTGCGTCCATCAGGCCATCTACGAAGATTGCCGGCTCATCGGCTACCCCTATGTCCTGGCCCGGGCCCACGAGCTGGCAGTGGTGGGCGCGGCCGAGCGCGCGGACCTGGAGCGGATGGTCGGCCAGTTCATGTTGCGCCATGGCCTGTTGCCACACCTCTCGACCAAGGCCGACTCGAAACGAATGATATAGAAGACCAGACAGAGGAGAACAGATTCGCATGATTACTTCCCCGGACGGCATTGAGAGCGCGGGCGGCGTCGTCGGCCGGGTGTTGCGGGCGAGCACGACCCGCTTCACGGTCGGCTGCCAACAGCCGATGGCGGCGGCCGGCTCGACGCTGCCGGCCTTCGGCGCGCTGGTGCGCGCGGAGAACGCCGATGGAAGCGTCACCTACGGGCTGGTGAGCAACATCACGGTCGAGGATGATCCGTTCGTGCGCCAGCTCGTGGCCGCGGGCGTCGAAAACGAAGAATATATCGCCGATCAACGCCAGCGCCGCCAGGTGCCCGTGGTCGTAGATGTGCTGGTCGTGGGCTGGGGAAACGGGCCGGAGATCCACCACCGATTGCCGCCTCACCCGCCCGGTACCCTGGATCGCATCTATCCGTGCGGGCCGGCGGAAGCGGTGCGCTTCACCGGCCGGCACGACTGGCTGCGCTTCGTGTTGGCCGCCGCCGACCTGCCGGCCGACGCGTTGGCGGTCGCGGCGCTGCGCGGGGCCGCGCAGGCCCGTCCGCCCGATCAGCGCCAGGGCTACCTGATCAGCGCGGGCCGCGAGCTGGCCCGCCTGCTGGCGCACGACCTCACGCGATTAGACGGCATCCTGCAACAGATCAGAAACCTGTAATGCGAAATTCATTTCGCAAATAGCGCGGCCTTGCCGCGATCAACGCGGGGCGAGATGGCATCTCGCCCCATCACTCTTCAAGGAGCACACACCGTGAACCCGAAACTCCAGGAACTGAAAGCTCGCTGGCAGGAGATCGCCGATCTCCAACTGATCAACGCGTTGCTGGGCTGGGATCAGAGCACCTACATGCCGCCGGGCGGCGGGCCGGCCCGCGCGCGGCAATCGGCGCTGCTGAGCCGGCTGGCGCACGAGCGGCTCACCGACGCGGCGCTGGGCCGGCTGCTCGACGACCTGCGCCCCTACGAGGAGAGCCTGCCCTACGACTCCGACGACGCGGCGCTGATCCGCGTGGCGCGCCGCGAGTTCGAGCGCGCCACGCGCATCCCGCCGGCGTTCATGGCCCAGCTTTCCAGCCACATGGCCGAATCGTATCAGGTCTGGGCCGAGGCGCGGCCGGCCAACGACTTCCCCCGCGTCCGGCCGCTGCTGGAGAAGACGCTGGACTACAGCCGGCAGCTCGCCGATTACTTCGCGCCCTACGAGCACATCGCCGACCCGCTGATTGACTGGGCCGACTACGGCATGAAGGTGTCCCTCCTGCGGCCCCTCTTCGGCCAGTTGCGCGAGCGGCTCGTCCCCATCGTCCAGGCGATCACCGAACAGCCGCCGGCCGACGATTCCTGTCTGCGCCAATACTTCCCGGAGAAGGCCCAATGGGACTTCGCGCTGGAGGTCATCAAGGAGTTCGGCTACGACTTCAACCGCGGCCGGCTCGACAAGACCCATCACCCGTTCATGACCAAGTTCTCGCTCGGCGACTGCCGGATCACCACCCGCGTCGACGAGCACTACCTGGGCGAAAACCTGTTCAGCGTCATGCACGAGGCGGGCCACGCCATGTACGAACAGGGGATCGCCATGGAGTACGAGGGCACGCCCCTGGCCGAAGGCACCTCCGCGGGCGTGCACGAAAGCCAGTCGCGGCTGTGGGAGAACCTGGTGGGCCGCAGCCGGCCGTTCTGGAGCCACTTCTACCCGCGGCTTCAGGCCGTCTTCCCCGAGCAGCTCGGCGCGGTGCCGCTCGACACCTTCTACCGGGCCATCAACAAGGTCAAGCGTTCCCTCATCCGCACCGCGGCCGATGAGGTGACCTACAACCTGCACGTCATGATCCGCTTCGACTTCGAGCTGGCGCTGCTGGAGGGCAAGCTGGCCGTGGCCGACCTGCCCGAGGCGTGGCGGGCGCGCTATCAGGCCGACCTGGGCATCGCCCCGGCCGACGACAAGGACGGCTGCATGCAGGACGTGCACTGGTATGCGGGCGTCATCGGCGGCGCGTTTCAGGGCTACACGCTGGGCAACATCCTCGGCGCGCAGTTCTTCGCGGCCGCGCGCGCCGCGCACCCCGAGATCCCGGACGAGATCGCCCAGGGCCGCTTCGCCACCCTGCACGGCTGGCTGCGCGAGAACATCTACCGCCACGGCCGCAAGTTCACCGCCGCCGAGCTGGTCGAGCGGGTGACCGGCGGCCCGCTGAGCATCGAGCCGTACATCGCGTACCTGCGGCAGAAGTACGGCGAGTTGTACGCCGTAGGGCCGAATTGATTCGGCCTTACCCGTAGGGCCGAATTAATTCGGCCCTGCATGAGATGTAAGATGCCCTATCGCGACTTACGTGACTTCATCGGCCGGCTGGAAGATGCCGGCGAGCTGGTGCGGATCAAGGCGCCGGTCAGCGCGACGTTGGAGATCAGCGCGATCGTGGACCGCATCAGCAAGGGGAGCGCCGCGGCCAACAAGGCCCTGCTCTTCGAGAACGTGCGCGGCCACGAGATGCCGGTCGCGATCAACCTGTTCGGCTCGGCCCGGCGCATGGCGTGGGCGCTCGGCGTGGAGCGGCTGGACGATCTGGCCGACCGGCTCTCGGCCCTGTTGCGGCCCGAGCTGCCGCGCGGCTGGGGGCCGACGCTGGAGCGCGCGGGCGAGCTGCTCGCCGCGTTGCGCAGCGTCGGCCTGGGGCCGCATCTGGTGCGCCGCGCCCCTGTGCAAGAGGTGGTGCTCACCGGCGAGGAGGCCACGCTGGACCGGCTGCCGATCCTCCAGTGTTGGCCCAAGGACGGCGGCCGCTACATCACCCTGCCGGCCGTGATCACCCGCGACCCCGCGAGCGGCGTCCGCAACGTGGGCATGTATCGCCTCCAGGTGCACGACGGCCGCACCCTGGGCATGCACTGGCAGATCCACAAGGGCGGCGCGGAGCACGAGCGGACGGCCCGGCGCCTGGGCGACGTGCAGATCCCGGTTGCGATCAGCCTGGGCGGCGACCCGGCCACCATGTGGTGCGCGTCCGCGCCCCTGCCGCCGAACATAGACGAGTTCCTGCTGGCGGGCTGGTTGCGGGGCCGGCCGGTGCCGCTGGTGCCCTGCGTCACCCAGCCGCTGGAGGTGCCCGCGGACGCGGAGATCGTCATCGAGGGCTACGTGGATCCGGCCGAGTCGCGGCCCGAAGGGCCGTTCGGCGACCACACCGGCTACTACACGCCGGTCGAGCCGTACCCCGTCCTGCACGTGACCGCGATCACCCACCGCCGGGACGCCATCTACCCGGCCACGGTGGTGGGCCGGCCGCCGATGGAGGACTACTGGATGGGCAAGGCGACCGAGCGGCTCTTCCTGCCCCTCATCCGGCTCTTCCTCAGCGAGGTGGTGGACATCAACATGCCGGCCGAAGGGGTGTTCCACAACCTGGTGCTGGTGAGCATCCGC
>Ga0272448_1004866_pt1 | contig 15098 bp, 14 predicted proteins | sample YNPCB0191_FD_202220 | JGI IMG/M metagenome (GOLD analysis project Ga0272448, IMG submission 202220) | Hot spring sediment microbial communities from Yellowstone National Park, WY, United States - YNP-CB-019-1 | ecosystem: Environmental > Aquatic > Thermal springs > Hot (42-90C) > Sediment...
GCCTTGTAGCGGACAATGAAGTCCTTAAGTATCTTATTCAGCGCGTGGCCGATATGAATGTCGCCGTTGGAGTAGGGTGGGCCGTCGTGAAGTATGAACGTTCCCTTAGGGGACTCGCGTTCGAGGAGTCTGCCGTAGACGTCAAGCTTGTCCCAGAGCTTCTCGAACTCCGGCTCGCGATTGGGCAGGTCCGCCTTCATCGGAAAGTCGGTTCTTGGTAGGTTTACTGTCTTGCTGTAGTCCATTCCGATATAAACTCCGCTACCGCTTCTTGCCAGGGCCTGGCATTGTCTCGACCGAGAAGCTCCATTCGATAGTGCCGCAGAACGGAGTACTTCGGTCTGCGTGTAGGCGTGGGCCACTGCTCAGATTTGATCGGTATTACCTTTACCTGCGCCTTGCCGGCTGCGTTCAGAATCGCGCACGCAAACTCGTACCAGGAACAGCTTCCCGCGTTCGTGTAGTGATATACGCCATATAGCGGTGATCCTACCAAGCCGGCCAGAAATCCGGCCAGGTCGGCGGCGTAGGTCGGCGAGCCGACCTGATCCTCTACGACGCGAAGCTCCGGGCCGGCGTCCGCCGCCTTGAGTATGCTCAGGGCGAAGTTCTTGCCGTGCGGCGCGAACAGCCACGAGGTGCGCACGATGTAGTGCTTGGTGCAGATGCTCTCAATCGCCCGCTCTCCCGCCAGCTTGCTTGCGCCATAGGCCCCGATTGGGTTGGGCAGGTCGAACTCGGTGTAGGGCGCGCGCTTTTCTCCGTCGAAGACGTAGTCCGTGCTCACATAGGCGATTGGACAGCCAATCAACGCGCACGCGCAGGCGAGATTCCACGTGCCGACGGCATTGACCCTGTGTGCGGCATCCGGGTCGCGCTCGCAGCCGTCCACGTCGGTCATTGCGGCGCAATGAATGACCATCTCGGGACGGGCGCGGTTGATGATGTCGAACACGGCGCCGGTGTCCGTGATGTCCAGAGTTTCGCAGCTCCCGGCCGTCTCTTGGGTTGCGCAGGACGGAGAGGATGAGGAAATCACGTCGGTAGCAACGACCTCATGCTTGCCCGCCAGGGCCGAGCAGACCTCCGATCCCAGCATTCCGCACGCGCCTGTGACGAGTACGCGCAATGCCAACCTCCAGTACATACCGTAAAGCCCCTGTCACGCAGCAGGGGCCTGGATAAGCAACGCTATATTATACCGGCCCGACGTCCACGTGGTCAAGCCGGTTGGTGTCTGTTCAGTATTGCGGGACAGAACTTCGCCGGCGCTGAGTAGACCGTAAGCGAAGGTCGTATCGAAGCGCCTTGGAGCCTTGACCGCCCTTCGATAAGCTTTGCACTCAGGGCTAGCGGGGTGGACATTCCCAGAAGACTGAACAGTCTCCTTCGAGCTTCAACCATCGCGCGGTGCTTGCGCCTGGACATGCGCGCGCTCTTGATCGCTCAGCAGGCAGCCTTCCACGCAGTCCGCCGTGCACGAAGCGTCGCACGGCTCAATATGGATCGTCACCGTACTGGCAGGAAAGTGTTCCTTGATCGCGGCAACTATGTCGTCGTGAAGCTTGTGCGACTCATCGACGGACATGTCCGCATTCACGAGCAAATGGAACTGGATGAATCGATGCGATCCGGCCTTGCGGGTACGCAGGTGATGAAAGCCCCGCACTAAATCACCCATTCCCCTCACGTAGTCCCTGATCCACTGCTCTTCGTCCACGGGCAGGCTGACATCGAGCAGATCGCGGCCCGACTCGACGGTCAGCCTGTAGGCTGCTCGCAAGATAAGCAGCGCGACACCGATTGCGGCGGCGGGGTCGATCCACTGCAGATTCTGGTTCGGAACAACCTTCCCGCCGATCCATATTAGGCCGAGGCCCAACATAACCCCTGCCGATGTGTAGACGTCGGTCACCAGGTGCCAGGCGTCGGCCTTGAGCGCAGCAGAATCGGTCTGCTCACCAACCATGAAGAGCATGCGCGAGACCACAACGTTAGCCACCGCCGAGAACATCATGACCGCAACGCCCCAGAACGCTTCAGTCATCTGTCCGGGACGAAGGAGCTTCTGGACGGACTCGTAGATAATCCATACGGCGGCTGCAAAGATCAAGATGGCTTCGATGGTGCCCGATAAGTTTTCGATCTTGCCGTGACCGAAGGGATGACGGTCGTCGGCAGGCTTGGCCGACGACCTCACGGCGAATAGGGCGATGCAAGCTGCGAGAAGGTCTACACCGGAGTGGATCGCTTCCGAAATCACCGACACTGAGTGGATCGCGACTCCAACCCCGATCTTAAGCAGCACTAGCGTCGCATTTGATGCAACCGACAGCAGCGCAACCGCCGATTTGCGTCCGTTAACGCTGGACAATCTGACCTCCCATAACACACAAGCCCTGTGGGACACTGCCAGTCCCACAGGGCTTATTACCTGCTGCCTACTTGCTAAGGCCCAGCCGCACTCTCCCATACGCGAGAGCCGCCTGATCTTGATGCAATTATAACTGTCACTGTCGTCTGTGTCAACCAGTGCGCCGGCCGCAGAAGCGTATAATCCTGCGGACGCCGCTCCGCGGCAGCCTTGTCGTTGACGTCGGGGCCGGTTTTGGCATAGAATCATTCCACCAAATTTCCAAGGAGCGATGAAATGGCCTGCGAACGTCTTGCCGAAAACAACAAGAAGTGCAACTGCAGCTATCCGGGCTGCTCCAGGCACGGCAAGTGCTGCGAGTGCCTTCACTATCATCTGGGTATGAACCAGTTGCCCGCCTGCTGTTTCCCGCCGGAGGTCGAGCGGACCTATGACAGGTCCTTCGCGGCGTTTATCGCTTGCAGATCCAGATGAGCGACAAATCCAAAGCCGATCCCAAGGAGCGAGTATCGGAAATCATCGCCATTCTGAAGGCGACATATCCGGACGCCAGGTGCACGCTGGACTTTGGCACGTGCCACCAACTGCTGGTTGCAGCGATACTTGCGGCCCAATGCACTGACGAGCGTGTCAACGAAGTCACGCCCGCCTTGTTTGCCAAGTACCCGACCATCGAAGCGTTTGCCAATGCGGACTACGCCGAACTTGAGCAGGACATTAAGCCCACAGGCTTTTTCAGAAACAAGGCGAAGGCAGTGATTGAGTCAGCGCGCCAGATCATGATCGACTACGGCGGTGAGATGCCGAAAAGCGTTGACGAGCTTGTCAAACTCAGCGGGGTGGGGCGCAAGACCGCGAACCTCATTGTCGGCGTCTGTTACGGGCAGCCGGCGGTGATCGTTGACACGCATGTTGCACGCGTCTCGCAGCGCCTCGGTCTTACCAAGGAGAAGGATCCAGTCAAGATCGAGATGGATCTGCGCGAAATCGTGCCGGAATGCGAGCAGACCGTCTTCAACCACCTCTTGGTCGCGCACGGCAGAGAGATATGCAAGGCGCCGACGCCGCGCTGCGAGGCCTGCCCTCTGATCGAGCTGTGCCCGTACGGGCAGGAGCGCATCGCAGGTAAGCTCGTATGATCACTAACCGGGCTCGGACCTGGACCTCGGCAGGAGGACAACGGCGGCGTAGTTGGTGAAATACTTGCGTGCCACGCGCCGGACGTCGGCGGCCGTTACGGCTTCTATTCGATCCGCGTAGCCCGTGTCGAACTGGTAACCTCCCGCGATCGCTTCCGCCCTTCCCAGCAGAATGGCTCTGTCGATGAGGTGTTGATGCGACAGCGCGTAGGTCCCGATGGTGTAACCCTTCGCTCGGTCCAGGTCTTCGGGGGACAGTTCGCTCTCTTTGAGCCGGTCCACGAGTGAGATCAGGGACTTCCTGGCATCCTCAAGCAGCAGACTGGGCCTAGCCCCCGGCGGCGCATTCTTGTATGGATCAGTGATGAGATACGCGATTAGATGACCTTGATAGCGCAAGATCGGATAGGTCGTGCCGATCTCATAACCGATTCCCTGCTTCTGCCTGATCTCCTGAAACATCAACGATCCCTTGCCGCCGCCGAGTGCCGCGGCAGCGACGGCGAACGCAGGATAGTCAGGAGAACTCGCGGACGGCGCAAGCCAACCCACAAGCATGCAGGCCACGGTCGAGTCCGTCTCCAAAGCGCGGAGCTTGGCTCGGTCGAGAGTCTCGTCGGGCACGCCTCTGTCGATAGGCAGCTTGCGGGCAAGCACACCCGCGAACGCCTTCTCGACGCGGTCGATGGCGTGTTCGACGGTCACATCTCCCGCAATGGAGAGAACCATATTGTTGGGTGCGTAGTACCTGGAGAAAAACGTCTGCAAGTCCTGCGGTGTCGCGATACTGATTGCGCGCTCGGATGCGCTTGATGGTCTTCTGTAACCGTTGTCCTCGTAGAGGAGTTGACGCAGTTCCGAATATGCCTTCTGGAACAGCTCGTCGCTGCCTGATCTGATCTCCTTGAGCAGTGCCTTGCGTTGATCCTCGACCCACTGGGACTCGAAGTTGGCCTCGGTGAGCGATTCTCCGATCAAGCTCATCGCCTTGTCGAAGCCGGCGGAGGTGGTTACGGCGCGGATGCTGGTGACGTCGGGATCCCAGCCTGTGCCGATGTTGCCGCCGACTTCATCGGCTATCGACGCCACTTGCTCTGCGGACTTGAGCCGGGTGCTTGCCAACAACAGCCGCGATACGAAGTTGCCGATCCCGGCTGTCTGTATGCTTTCCTGCCCCGCGCCTACCTTGACAAGTGCCGCTATCGCCACGAGTCCGCTGCCCTTTTCGGGCTTGACGAGAACCGTCAAGCCGTTGTCGAGCACCTTCTTTACGATCTGCGAAGCCGCCCTATCCGCGCAAACTTCGGTGTCGCACGCATTGGCTAGCAGGCACACGAACAACAACACGAGCAAGGCTGCCCTAGGAGTCGAGGTCATCTCGAATCCTCCACGTCCGGGCCCACCATGACGACCGCGGCCGCATTGGCGTCGAGGTACTTGCGCGCGACCTGCTTGATGGCGTCGTTGGTTACGGCTTGAACGCACCCAACGTAGTCAACCGCAAACGCCGGATCGGACACGGCGAAGTAGAAGCCATAGTTGTTCGCGCGTCCCGATACAGTCTCGACCTGAAACGCGAACTCGCCGAGCAGCGAGCGCTTGGCACGATCGAGTTCGGCCTGGGTGATCCCCTCGCGCTTGATCTCCTCGATCCTGGCCAATATGGCATCCTTGGCCTTCGCGATGTTCGGCTGGGTTGCCGCGACGACTATGCTGATGAGCGCGGGATCCGGCTGAGTAATGCAATCCGCACGGCCCGATGAGATGATTCCTCTGGAGTTCTGCAACTGGTCGGAAAGCCAGCTTCTATAGCCGATGCCGAAGTAGGTGAGGAGAACGTCCATTGCGCACACGTCTTCGTAGTTGCTTGCCACCGGCCCCAGATAGCCGATTGCAAGGTAGTTGTTATCGAATGGAGTCTTTCGCGAGACGGTTATCTGCTTCGCCGGCTTTGGAATGTGGGCGCCTGTGCTTCGAGGCGGCGCGGCGCTTTCGGACTTGCCTTGAAACAACTGTCCGACCAGGGATATCGCCTGCTGCGTGTCGAAGTCTCCGACCAAAACGACGGCCATATTCGAGGGAACGTAGTAACGATGGTAGAAATCGAGTATGTCATCACGGGTGATGCTCGCGACCGACTCCCGCGTGCCCGCCACCGGGAGCGCGTAGGGATGTTCGCCGTAGAGCGCCTTTGCCAGCAGATCGTGGCAAACTTCATCCGGACGGCTCTGCCGGCGAGCTATCTCGTCGCAAATGACCGCCCGCTCGCGATCGACATCGACTTTGCGAAACTGCGAGTTGTTGACCGCATCGGCAAGGACGTCCAGCGCTTTGGCAAGATAGCGCGAGCTTACTGTCGTGCTGAAGTGGGCATAGTCGGCTGTTGTGTGAGCGTCGAGGGTCGCGCCGAGGCTCTCCATCTCCCTGTCCATGTCGCCTGGATTGCGTTTGCGCGTCGCTGCGAACAGAAGATGCTCGATGTAGTGCGAGACGCCGTTGTTATTAGGAGTCTCCCGCGCGCTGCCGGCCTTGACGTATACGTCGATGCCCACAAGCTCCGCTGAGTGATCCTCCTGCAGGATAACCGTCAGCCCGTTGCCCATCTTAGTGATCGACGGATTCACAGGCCCGCAGGCCGCGCTGCCGGCGGCAATGAGGAGAACAAATAACGCTGTGGCGATCTTCAAGACGGTTCGCTCCGCGGTCAGGTGGACAACGTTGGCTCTACAATGCCCTGCCGTCTATATTATAATGGTTCAGGGAGTTCGAAACAAACAAGTGGATCGCAGACTGCTTCGCAACTTCGACATAACGCTCCTGTTGGTGGCGCTTGCAATCCTGCCGTTCGGCTGCCTTATGATCTACAGCGCCAGCAAGGGCGGCTCGGCGGGTCTGAGCCACGTTCAGCGCCAGCTAATGTGGGTGCCTCTTGGGCTGATCGTGGGCGCGATAGCAGCCTCTCTCGACTGCAGCGTCTTTCAGCGAATCGCGGGCAAGCTGTATTGGATCAACCTGTTCCTGCTGGCCGGTGTGCTGGTGGCGGGTATGTCATCCAAGGGCGCTCAGCGTTGGATAGGCTACGGCCCGATTCGCGTGCAGCCCTCCGAGTTTGCCAAGGTGATTCTAATCATCGCACTAGCGTCGTTCCTGGTCAAGAGGATCGATACCATTCGCACGTCCCGGACGTTCGTTGCATCTCTGCTCTACCTGTCGGTGCCGATCTTACTCGTCTTCAAGCAGCCGGACCTCGGAACAAGCCTGGTGCTGCTCGGCATCTGGATGACGATGCTTTTCGTGATGGGCACCGATGTGCGCAACATACTGGTCTTTATTGCTGTCTGTGCCGTCGGTGGATATGCCGTCTTTCACATACCGGGTGTTCTCAAAGACTACCAGAAGAATCGTCTGATCAGCTTCGTCAACCCCGACGCCGATCCGAGAGGAAGCGGATATCAGGTTACGCAATCCCGAATCGCCATCGGTTCCGGACAGCTTACCGGAAAGGGGTTCCTGCGCGGAACACAGCGTGAGGCGAGGTTCGTCCCCGAGCAGCATACGGACTTCATCTTCACGGTCGTCGGCGAGGAACTGGGTTTCGTCGGCTGTGCGGCGCTGCTTGCTCTCTACTTTACGCTCGTCTGGCGTGGACTCGATATCATGGCCGCAACCGAGGATTCAATGGCGCGAGCAATTGCCGCTGGCGTCGTAGGTATGTTTGTGTTCCACATCGTGGTCAATATCGGCATGACATTGGGGATAATGCCGGTCACCGGTGTTCCACTGCCGATGTTCAGCTACGGCGGCAGCAGTCTGCTCGCCAACATGGTGGCTATCGGCCTGCTCGAGGGTATCAGCATGCGCCGCCACAAAATCGCGTTCTAGGATTACTGCCGACACCCTCATTTCGAACGGCCGTATTCCGTCATTCCTCGCTGACGCACGTGCATACTGTAAGGAATGAATCAGTTGCCGCTGGAGGGTCGTCTGGAACCCGAGCCAGTGGTCTTCGACTGGACTCTGTTCAGTCTTCTGGGAATATCCACCCCGCTAGTAGCCCTGAGTGCGAAGCGTATCGAAAGGCGGTCAAGGCTCCACCGCGCTTCGATACGACCTTCGTTGCTCAGGTCCACTCAGCGCTAGCGGAGTTCTGTCCCGCAAGTCTGAACAGACACTTCGACTGGCGGATTGCTGAATTAGAGACGCGTGCTACAACGAGATGAGCTCTTTCGTTGCGTGAGTAAGGACTTCAGCGCCGTCTTCCGTGATGATAACGTCATCTTCAATGCGAATCCCGCCCCAGCCTTCGATGTAGATTCCGGGCTCGACGGTCATCACCATCTCCGGCTCAAGCACGACATCGCTCGTGCGGGAAAAACCGGGCCCGTCATGAACCAGTATGCCCAGCGAATGGCCAAGACCGTGGCCGAAGCTGTCACCGTAGCCCTTGGACGCGATGAAGTCCCTGGCTGCCGCGTCGATCTCTTGTCCAGTCTTGCCGGGCGCGATTGCATCGATCGCCCTGGCCTGCGCTTCCAGCACGACATCGTAGACTTCACGCTGCTTCGCAGTTGGTTCGCCGATGCATACGGTGCGGGTGATGTCCGAGTTGTAGCCCCTGTAGCGTGCCCCGAAGTCCATCTTGAGCAGGTCGCCATGCTCGATCGCGCGATCAGTGGGGCTCGCATGAGGGCACGCGGAGTTCGGCCCGGACGCGGCGATGGTCTCGAACGCCTCCTTGTCCGCCCCGACCCGTCTAAGCGTTGAGTCAACCAGGAGCGCGATTTCTTTTTCCCGCATTCCGACGCTGATCTGTCCGATTACGTCCTCGAAGGCTTTGTCGGCAATGGCGCAAGCCTTGCGAATCAGTTGGATTTCGTCGGCATCCTTTACGCGTCGCAGCTCCTCGATGAGGTTCCTGGTTGCGCGCAATGAAACCCTTTTTGGGATTCCGGCGCGAAGCCGGCGAAACGTGGAAACGGTCAGGTCGTCAGCCTCATAGCCGGCGGTTGCGATATCAAGCTCTCCGACCTGCTCCGCCAACGCTACTATCGCAGACTTGTTCGCATACTCGACAACATGGCATCCCGCGCACTCAGCCGTCGCCTGAACCGTATACCTTGGATCGACTAGGACAAAGACGTTGTCGAACGTAACCAACGCCGCAGCGGCAGAGCCGGTAAACCCCGTCAAATAGAAGATGTTGGGGATGCTGGTGACGAGCAGCGCGTCGAGCTTTCTCTCTTGCATACGCGCTCGGAGCTTGGCAAGCCGACTATCGCGCATTGCGTACTAGCTCCACGACCGCGCGCAGTCCCAGAAGGTAGCTCTGCGCGCCCAAGCCGGATATCTGGCCCGCCGCGACGGGCGCGGTTACGGACACGTGTCGGAAGTCCTCGCGGGCGTGAATATTGGATAGATGGACCTCCACGATCGGCAGCTTGACTGCCGCAAGCGCGTCGCGAATAGCATAGCTGTAGTGCGTATACGCGCCAGGATTGATAAGTATGCCTTTGGCCGTCTTCGGTGCGCGCTGAATGAGATCGATAATCTCGCCTTCGGAGTTGGACTGGCGTATTTCCACGCTGACTCCCAACTCCTTGGCAAGGTTCTCGCATTGCGAGTTGATCTCTTCGAGGGTCTCGACTCCGTACACCGCCGTCTCCCTGGACCCAAGCAGGTTCAGATTTGGCCCGTGTATTATGAGAATGTTGACCACTTACCCACCTCCGCTTTGTATTCTGGCAATGCCTTCTTCGCCCGCTTCGTGGACGTGTGCAAGGCTGTTCAGGTATTGTGCGATAACTTGTGCAGTCTCGCCGTCGGCACGCACTTGCCCGGCACTGAGCCATATGCCGCGCGAAGCTACCTTAGCCGCGTTGTCGAGGTCGTGCGTTACAAATAAGATCGTGCGGCCCGCCCGCTTGAATGCGTCGATGCGTTCATAGCATTTCTCCTGGAACTCCGCGTCGCCTACTGCAAGGACCTCGTCTATGAGCAGTATGTCGGGATCGGTTTCCACGGCTATAGAAAAACCGAGCCGCATAAGCATACCGTCGGAATAAGTCTTTACCGGCGAGTCGATAAAATCGTTCAGCTCCGAGAAGTCAATGATCCGATCGATGCTGTCGCGCAAATCGGCGGCGGTCAGCCCTAGGATCGCACCGTTGAAGTAGATGTTTTCGCGGCCCGTTAGCTCTGGGTGGAAACCTGCCGCCAGCGCGAGCATCGTGGACATTCTCCCGTGAACCTCGACGGTCCCGCTCGTAGGCCGATAGACCTTGGAAATAACACGAAGCAAGGTGCTCTTTCCCGAACCGTTCTTGCCGACCACCGCGACAGTCTCGCCCTTGGCGACCGTCAGCGTTACGCCGTTGAGCCCGAGCACCTTTTGAGTAGGGCGGCGGCGGAAGGACAGTAATGCCGATTTGAGCGAGGGAGACTTCTCGCGCACCAGCTCGAACGACTTGCTCACATTGTCCAACTTTATGGCGTAATCCATTACACCAGCTCCGCAAACACGGTCTTGCGGGCGTTAAAAAACGCATACCCGGCGACGGCGACAAGCAAGCAGATAACGCCTGCACCTGCGACGAGGCTCCAGTCGAGCGGTTGGCTGGCAACAGGCGTTCCTTTGATGGTCAGCGCCTCAAACGGCGGAAGCAAGGTCTTGCGATATGCGTTCGTCAGCGCGTTCATCGGAACGAGCATGTAGAGCTTATAGAGGACGGGAAGGTGAAGCGCGTCGAGTTTCCTGAAGACGAGCTCCGCCGGATACATCACCGGAGTAAGGTAGAAGAACACGTTCAACAGCACCGTCAGCAGATACTTGACGTCCTCGTAGAACACATTCAAACACGATATGAAGAAGGCCAACCCGATAACCAGCGCGGTCTGCAAAGCCATCAACACCGGCAGCCAGAGCGCCGTGAGGGCTATGGGCGCGCCGTGCAGGAAAAACCGGTAGAACAGCAGATACGCAAAGAACACGACCATTGCCAGAACATAATGTACGAGATTCGCGAGCACGACCGAGAGCGGTAGCACTTCGCGAGGAAAGTAAACCTTTCTGAGCAGGTCTCTGTGCGCCAGAACCACCTGGCTGGAATCCAACAGCGCCATCTGAAAGAACATCCACGGCAGATAACCGACCAGCAGATAGGCGGAGTAGTTCGGGATGTCCATCTGCATAACGTACTTGATGACGACGGTGATGGTGGCGACCTGGATCAGCGGGTTGGCCAGCGACCAGAAAAAGCCGAGCAGGGAGTTCTTGTAGCGGACTTTGATGTCCCGCACAACGAGCTGCATAAGCAGGTAGCGATATTTGAAGAGTTCCCTGAGTTCGTCGGCCATGCTGTCCGGTGAGGATCGGTGTTGGTGACAAGTAGAAGTATAGGCGCGGCGTGCCCAAAAGTCAAACGTCCGGCGTGTCTGTTCATTCTTGCGGGACAGAACTCCGCTGGCGCTGAGTAGACCGCCAACGAATGTCGTATCGAAGCGCGGTGGAGCCTTGACCGCCCTTCGATACGCTTCGCACTCAGGGCTAGCGGGGTGGACATTCCCAGAAGACTGAACAGTCTCCGTCCGGCGGCACGTGCATTGACCCATTGACAACCGGCAGAGGTGAGCATATACTACGTTTAGTGGGAAGCGAGTGTGCGGAGGTCGCGCATGCGAATCCGAACAACTGTTAAGCTTGTTGTTGGACTGGTGGTGCTCGTTGCGATATGCGCAGTGAGCATTTGTGCGGTCGAGTCGCCCAAGAAGATCCGCATCTTGTATACGGATGACATGATGGGCAATTGGAAGCCCTGTGGGTGACCGCACGACGGCGGACAGACGGGCGGTCTTGCTCGTCGAGCAACAGCAATAGCACAGTATGTAAAGGAGAACCCAAACACCGTTATCGTTGACAGCGGCAACCTTTCCGACTCCCCGGCCAAGCTCGATGTCATCATGTCGGTGATGTCGGAGCTTGGTTACGACGCGGTCGGGTTGGGTATGTCCGATCTCAGCATGGGGCAGGTATTCTATGAGAAGGCTGCTGCCAACAAGCTTACAGTCCTTGATGCGTCACCCCTTGCCAACAAGCAGACCGTGCCATACATAGTCAAGAACGTTGGCGGCGTCAGGGTGGGAATCATTTCGTTCAGCGCCGTTCCACGCGATGCGGCGGTCAACAACTACCAACTCCTCAAGACGCGCTATGAGACCTACAAGGAGGCCCGTTCGAAGTGCGACGTGCTGATCGTCTTGGATCAGGCGGGGGTTACCACCGAGGAATGGATCGCACGCAACGCGTCCCGCCTGGGCAGTCCTGACATTGTAATTCCCGGAACATCGAGGGCTGTGGGCGAGCGGCAAGTCGTCGGCAACACGCATATCATGCCGCCCAATTTCCAGGCGAAGAACCTTGGAGTCATCGACGTGGAATTCACGCCGGGCCAACCGCTCAGGGTCACCTACAACAGCGTTCCTCTCGACGACAAGTTTGCCGAGGATCAGCAGGTGGCGGATCGGGTGGCCAAAGGTATCCTGGCTACCAATGTTCAGCCTCAGCCGGCACCATCGGTCGAGGGATACGTGCCGCCCTCGGAACAGTCCAATGTCAAGCCGTATTACTCTCCGCTGCTCTGCAAGGCCTGCCATCAGAAGCATTATGAGGACTGGGTCCAGACCAAGCACGCGATCGCTTTGAAAACCCTGGTCGATCGCAAGAGCACGAACCCGGACTGCCTGCCATGTCATTCGGAGCTGTATCGGGCTACCGGCAGGTACGTCGCGAATCAGAACCAGTATGCGGGGGTGGAGTGTGCGACTTGTCACGCCAATACGCTACCGCATGGGCTCGAACGCAAGGACATGACGGTACGTGTCAAAGTTGATCCGAAGCTTTGCGTGACCTGCCACACCAAGGAGCGCAGTCCTACCTATGACGAGAAGACGTACCTGCCAAAGGTAGCTCATACGCTTATTCCGCCTGCCGCGACCGCGTCGAAGCCGTAAGCAGCGCGGTGCCGTGTAGGGGCTCTCTGAGCGCCGCGACTGGTCGGTCTTCTGGGAATGTGCACCTCCCGGCCCTGAGTGCGAAGCGTATCGGTGGGCCATCAAGGCACCACTGCGCTTCGATACTTCTCTCGTTGGCGGTCTAGTCAGCGCTAGCGGACTTCTGTCCTGCAAGACTGAACAGACACTTGAGTGCATTCCTGATTGACAGTGGGGGCGCGGCTATGCTATACTTGCCCTGCGAGTGATGCGCGCTTGTAGCTCAGGGGATAGAGCGAATGGTTGCGGACCATTAGGTCGGGGGTTCGATTCCCTCCAAGCGCGCCATTTTGCGTTTGTCATTCCGAACTTGATTCAGGATCATCCGGGCCGATTAGCTCAATGGATAGAGCGCCGCCGTCCTAAGGCGGGCGTTGGGGGTTCGATTCCCTCATCGGCCACCAGTTGAGAGAACAGGGAGTCGCCTTTCGACTTCCTGTTCTCTCAAGAGGTATCGCGCCAGCGGAGAGGTGCGGGAGTGGTTGATCCGGGCGGTCTCGAAAACCGTTGAGGCTTCGGCCTCCGTGGGTTCGAATCCCACCCTCTCCGCCACTACAAACACGTCGATTCATCCGAGTCGGCGTGTTTGCTGCATTGTAGACGCACTGCTTGTCGGGTTGAGCACTTCCTGCTACCATGTTCAGCGTGAGCACCACCGATCGCAAGTTCATCATATTTACCTGGGGCTGCCAGATGAATGAGGACGACTCCGAGCAGATCGCCAGCCTTCTGATGCGGATGGGGTATTGGCCGACCAACGATCAGGAGGAGGCCGACGTTGCGATGCTTGTCACTTGCAGCGTGCGCGCCAAGCCGGAAGAGAAGGCGAAGAGCAAGCTTGGCGAGCTGCGACTAATCAAGCAGAGAAAGCCCGATATGATCATCGGCGTGTGCGGATGTATGGCCCAGAGGGAAGGCGACCGGCTTCGCAGGCATAGACCCTATGTCGATTTGGTGGTTGGCACTGCAAACATCTGGCGGATACCGGAACTCATTGCCGAAGTGGAGCGCAGGCGCTTTTTTCGGTCGGCGCTGGATCTGCCGCGTTCGGCGTCTGATGCACGGACGGTGCCGCCTCGCATCAGCCGCTGCGGCCGTTCGATCAAGAGCTTCGTGCCCGTTATGTATGGCTGCGACAACTACTGTTCCTACTGCGTGGTGCCGTATGTCCGAGGCAGGGAACGCAGTCGTGAAATGAACGACATCGTGCGCGAGGTCGCCGAACTAGCCGCGTGCGGTACGAAAGAGGTGACGCTGCTTGGGCAGAACGTCAACTCCTATCGCAGCCCTGTTACGCCGGGAGACGGTGTCGCGGCCCAACAAGGCGGTGATTTTGCCGATCTCCTCGCCGCCGTCAACGAAATCGACGGCATCGAGCGCATTCGATTTACGACCTCACATCCCAAAGACCTTTCGGACAAGCTGATCCGCGCCATGCGCGATCTGCCCAAGGTATGCGAGCACATCCATCTCGCGGTGCAATCCGGCGACGACGCCGTTCTTGCCCGAATGAACCGCAAATATACGGCGGCTCACATCAGGGACCGAGTGGCGGCGCTCAGGGCGGCGATTCCTGAAATCGCGATCACCACGGACTTTTTGGTCGGCTTTCCGGGCGAGACGGAGGAGCAGTTCGAGAACACGCTGCGTCTGGCCGAACAGGTTCGGTTCGATTCGGCGTTTATGTTCGCGTTCAATGCGATACCCGGCACTGCGGCGGCCAAGATGGCCGATCAAGTTCCTGCTCATATCGCAAACGCGCGGCTTCGACGGCTCATTGAGCTTCAGAACGCGATCACGTGCGAGATCAATAACGCTCAGGTCGGCCGGACCTACGAGGTGTTGGTCGAGGGCGTCAGTCCGAAGGATCGTTGTCGTCTTACCGGCCTGACCCGCCAGAACAAGACCGTTAACTTCGTTGCGTCGCGCGACGCGATCGGACGTACATTGGAGGTGCGCGTCACCGAGGGGCATCTTTATGGGTTTCTGGCCGAGCATCTGTCGCCGGTATGTGTGGGGATAAGTGATGGACGCTAAGAAGATCACCCCGATGGTCTCTCAATACCAGGCGATCAAGGAGCAGTATCCTGACGTAATCCTGATGTTTCGCCTTGGCGACTTCTACGAGATGTTCGGGGACGATGCGATTACGGCGTCGCGCGAGCTTGAGATCGTTTTGACCTCGCGCTCACAGGGCTATGCAGCCGACGTGCCAATGTGCGGCGTGCCGTTTCATGCTGTGGATCGCTACGTCGCGAAGTTGATCTCGAAGGGTTACCGCGTCGCGATCTGTGACCAGCTCGAGGACCCAAAGAAGGCAAAGAAGATCGTCAAGCGAGGAGTGACTCGCGTCGTGACGCCCGGCACCGTTCTCGAAGACGGCATGCTCGATGCCAAGACCAACAACTACCTAGCAGCGGTGTCCAGCGAGCCGGAGTGCTATGGCGTGGCCGTCGTGGACATATCCACGGGCGAGTTCGCGGTAACCGAGGTGGCGGGCAGGGACTCGTCCGGGAAGCTTTTGGAGGAACTCGGCCGAC
>Ga0272448_1004867_pt1 | contig 15094 bp, 12 predicted proteins | sample YNPCB0191_FD_202220 | JGI IMG/M metagenome (GOLD analysis project Ga0272448, IMG submission 202220) | Hot spring sediment microbial communities from Yellowstone National Park, WY, United States - YNP-CB-019-1 | ecosystem: Environmental > Aquatic > Thermal springs > Hot (42-90C) > Sediment...
AGAAAAAGACCCCTCCCTCGGCGGCGACGACCTTCGTGAAGGATTAACCGCCGTCATCAGCGTCAAAGTCCCGAACCCGCAGTTCGAGGGGCAGACGAAAACCAAGCTCGGCAACGGCGAAGTCGAGGGCATCGTCAACTCCATCGTGTACGAAGGCCTGATGACCTTCCTCGAACAAAATCCCCCCGTTGCCAAACGCATCGTGGACAAAGCCCTTACTGCCGCCCGCGCCCGCGAAGCCGCCCGCAAAGCCCGCGAAGCGGTGAGAAAAGGCGCGCTCACCGGCGGCGGCCTGCCCGGCAAACTCGCCGATTGCTCGGAAAAAAATCCCGAACTCTGCGAACTCTACATCGTCGAGGGCGATTCGGCGGGTGGCTCGGCCAAACAGGGCCGCAACCGGGCGTTCCAGGCCGTGCTGCCCATTCGCGGTAAACTTCTCAACGTCGAAAAGGCTCGCGCCGACCAAATTCTCAACAACGCCGAAATCCGCACCATGATCACCGCCATCGGCACCGGCTTCGGCGAGGGCGACACCGAGGGCGCGTTTGACATCAACAAACTCCGTTACCACCGCATCGTCATCATGACCGATGCGGACGTGGATGGCTCGCATATTCGCACCCTGCTGTTGACCTTCTTCTATCGCAAGATGCCGGAGCTGATCAAAAGGGGACATATCTACATCGCCCAGCCGCCCCTGTACAAAATCAAACGCAAAAAACGCGAAGAGTATGTCGAAAACGACGACCAGCTCAGCCGGATCCTCATTGAACTCGGTAGCGAAGACGTCCGCCTCTACCGCCGCAAAGACAAAAAAGAATTTGCCGGCGCGCAGTTACTGAGTGTGCTCGAATCGCTCCAGCAACTCGAAAAATGGGTGGACACCCTCGAGCGGCGCGGCATCAAATTCGAAGATTACCTGGCCCACCGCGACGAAAAAACCGGTGAACTTCCCTGTTACGCCATTCGGGTGAAAGAAGAGAACACCGTCCGATTTGAATTCGCTCACAACGACAAACAACTCGCCAAACTCACCGAAAAAATCGAGGAAAACCTCGACGAACTCGAAGACGACAAACTCGCCAACGGCAACGGCAAATCCAGCCGCGTCAAGGTCATCGAACTCTACGAATCCGCCGGCATCCAAAGCGTCATCGGAACATTGGAACAGAAAGGTTTCAACCTCGACCACTACGCCGCCCAAGAAGAACCGCTCTTCGAGTTGGTCGAAGGCGGCAGCTCCTGCGCCGAGTCCGAAACGGACGCAGAAGCCAAGAAGGGAAAAACCAAGCCCGAAGAAAAACGCATCCCCATCCACTCCATCCCGGCCATCCTCGAACAAATCAAGGAAATCGGCAAACGCGGTTTGGTCATCCAACGTTACAAAGGCTTGGGCGAAATGAACCCCGAACAACTCTGGGAAACCACCATGGACCCGGAGCGGCGCAAAATGCTCAAGGTCGAACTGCGCGACGCCGCCGATGCCGACAACATCTTCTCGATCTTGATGGGCGACGAAGTTGCCCCGCGCCGCCAGTTCATCGAAGACAACGCCCTCAACGTCCGCAACCTCGATGTGTGATGATGACGCACCACAGAGGCGTGAAAAGCAAAAAGGATTTTCAATTCGGTCCTTCCTTGTGTCCTTCGCGTCTTCGTGGTGAATTCTACTGTTCCGCATGACTCCCGAAACTGAAGCCCTCATCAACCTCCGTCTCGAACAGGCCGCCGAAAGCCTGAACGAAGCCCGTCTGCTCGTCCAACAGGGCATGCGTCTCGGCGCGATGGACCGCATCTACTTTACCATGTTCTACTGCGCCTGTGCTCTGCTCGCGTCCAAGGAATTCGGCCCGTCCCGCGACGGCAATGTGGCCGCCAAGTTCCACCGCGAATTCATCAAAACCGGCCTTCTTCCGCAGGAAATCGGCGACCGTTTCAAGCGCGCCACCCAACTCCATCACGATGCCGACGTCGGCTCCCATCCTCCGCCGGATACCGCTCGCCTCCAAGACCTCCTCGCCGACGCCGAAAGCTTCCTCACCACCACCAAACTCTTTCTGGGCAAGCAATGAAAAAGACATCGACAAAGAAACCCGTCAACTACACAACCGCGAAACAGCACGAGAAGCGCAAAACGTCCGGAGTCCGAGAAGACACAACAGAATGGGCTGCCGCGAAAACAACCGATCGCCCCAAGTACCGAACACCTTCGGTTGCAATAAATCGAAAGTACGCTGTCACAACCGCAAGTGACGCGAAGAAGATAGCGGAGGCTTGGCTGGCTTCGTTCAAGTTGGAGAATGCGGTAGATTTCGGGTTGCCGGAAGTGGATGACCGATACCATGTGTGGCGTGTCCCGTTAGTGAAGCAAGGAGGCCATTGCCGTGTTGGCGAGTTGGTGCTTGATGCGTACAGCTCCTTGGTGATTTCCGAAGAAACGACGAAACCGGACGTGATTGAATCCCGCCTGCTCGGAAGAGACGAGAGTCCACCGCCAAAGCCCGGTCAAACTGGATCGCCGGAGGTGAGACAAGCTTCGTTCATGCGCAACACGGTCATCTTCGGAGATTGTGAACAGGCATTATTGGAAATGCCCTCGCAATCGGTTGACCTTATTTTTACTTCCCCGCCTTACTTCAACGCACGTCCGGAATATGAAGACTACCTCACTTATGAAGAATACCTGTTGAAGATGCGCAGGGTTATTCATAACTGCCACCGAGTTCTCAGCGAAGGAAGATTCTTCGTGATGAATGTTTCGCCTGTGCTAATTCGACGGGCCAATCGGAACGAGGCGTCAAAGCGAATCGCCGTGCCATTTGACATGCATCGACTGTTCGTCGAAGAAGGCTTCGATTTTATTGACGACATCCACTGGGTCAAGCCAGAAGGGGCGGGGTGGGCAACAGGTCGGGGGCGACGATTTGCTGCCGATCGCACTCCCCTTCAATACAAGGCGGTGCCGGTAACCGAGTATGTGCTGGTCTATCGGAAACACACCGACAAGTTGATTGATTGGAACATTCGCAATCATCCCGACCAACAAGCGGTGAAGGATTCCAAAATCACGGGAGATTATGAAGTTACCAATCTGTGGCGAATTCATCCGGCGTTTCATCCGGAACACCCAGCCGTCTTCCCGCTGGAACTGGCACAACGCGTGGTTCGGTATTACTCCTTTAGAAACGATGTTGTGCTCGACCCTTTTGCCGGAACTGGAACTACCGGACGTGCGGCGGCCAGTTTGAACCGGCGCTTTGTTTTAATTGAAAATGAGCCTAAATACATCGAAATTATCCGTCGAGAAATGCTCTCTTGGTTGGGGGCGGCCACAAAAGAAGTCCTCTTCGTAGGTTGTGAGCCGCCAGATGCTTCATCGGTGCTACTCTAATGCCAACGAAAATATCCATACGAGATCTAATCCCCTCAGCCTTCCGCGAACTTGTGGAAAGCAAGGGGGCGAATTTCATCCGTCAGGTTGGTGAAGATACCGTGCGCAAAATTGTCGTAGATATTCTTTGCGGTGTGAATTTGCGCGCATCCACAGAAAGTCTCACGCGCCAGCGCATTGGGAAGGTGAACGCAGTGACACTTTTGATGTATCTGCGGGGTCTACAGATCGCTTCCGACTTCAGTCGCCAAATTCCACAACTCGCCGCCGACGGGTTGTCGCAGCGCGCGCCCAAGCACGAGAAATCGTGCTGTCAATGGATGTTGGGCCTAACGTACAAAAGCTTCCAGAACGTGTTGCGAGACGATACCTCTGCAATCGGGCAATATGCCAAGATGTTTGCAGACAGTTTGGAAGCGTTGGCTGAACAAACCCGGCAAGACCACGGAGACCTAGCTTGCCGAATCAAACTTGGCGGCGAACAAGAGGTGACTTTCGATTGGTACGACATCTTAAGCTTGTTCTGCACGATTGGCAGTCAGACGCTGGCTATTCGCGGCTCGGAAAAGAGCACTTACGGCAAGTTGTTCGAGCGACTTGTTCTCGGGAGTGTCCTGACCCTACTAGATTTTGAGCATACGGCGTTGCCTCCGTCAAAACTCAGTGGCGTGTTTTGGCTGTCGAGCCGAATCGGTGAGCGTGAGGCCGACGCCACACTGTTGATCAAACCCGGCCAAGCAATCCGCTTCGATTTAGGATTCATAGGACGTGGCAACCCTGAGATCACAAAGGATAAGGTCTCGCGATTTGAGCGTGATTTGGAAGTAAATCAGAAGCGTTACCACTCGGCGACAATTATCATCGTAGATCGTGTCGGTCCAAGCTCCGTTTTGGAAGAGCAAGCGCGTCGGGCTGGCGCGCATGTCATCCAGATGAGCATGAGCCACTGGCCGAAACAACTGGCCCACTTGCTCTGTGAGAAGTTTGGCTACCAGCATGAGTTAATCGACATCAGGCCGCAACATATTGCCAACTACTTCCACAGGAAACTTGAGCAAGTACACTTTGAGGATTTCGTCCGTGGTCTACGAGCCGAAGCGGGGGAGGAATGAAGCTCGTTGTCGACATCACAGAACATTTCGAGGAGAACTAACAGACCATGTATGCACAGAATGAGAAAGTGATGCTGGTCAATATCTCGGAACAAATGCAGCAGGCCTACATTGATTACTCCATGTCGGTCATCGTCGGACGTGCCCTGCCCGATGCGCGCGACGGGCTGAAACCGTCCAACCGCCGCGTGCTCTACGCAATGCGTGATGCGTTGGTGAAAGTTGTCGCCGAGAACCGCCGCCGCAAACTCCCGCTCGACCTCTGGCGCAACGGCAAGGTTGTTAAATGCCGGCAGACCGGTTGAAACTAACAGTTAGTACCGTACAAAGGAAGGGCATATGACCCTGACTCAATTCAAAGAGAAGTTCGCACAAATTCGTTCATGCGGTTTCATCCGGTCAGTCCGCCCCGGACCGACCGGCATCGGTCACACACTCGAACAAGTTTTGGGACTTCGGGAAAACAACCTAGCAATCCCAGACCTTGGCGAAGTTGAACTCAAAGCGCACCGGGAAAATGCTTCCAGTCTTATCACGCTCTTCACGTTCAATCGCAAGGCGTGGGTAATGAAACCGCTGGAGGCGGTTCGTAAGTTTGGAACGCTAGATGCCAACGGTCGTAAAGGACTGTATTTCACGATGAGCCGGATATCTGACAGTTCAGGTCTCTCCCTCAAAATTACTGACAAGAGCGTTCGGGGGCAACACAAGTCCGGTTTCTCCCTAGTTGACAAGCTGCCACGATACGTTGGTGACGCATGGCGGGCAGAGTCAGGCTATCGACATTCTATTGACACAACTGCCGCTGATGTCGTCAGATTTGAACAAAACGAATTAGACAACGACTGGCCCAACCGGCTTCCGCCAGCACTTCTGCGAGAGTTAGAGCATTTTTCTGCGCAAGATTTGGTGTGGGTGGCTCGCACTAAAGCTATCGCTGCTAGGTACGGCTTCCCGTCAGTGCTGGAACTTTCCGCCGATGCCCGCGTGGTATACGAAGATGAAGATGGCGTGCTGGTGCTTAACCCTCAACCGACCGTTCGGCAGGCGACATGACCGGTAAAGTAAAAACAACTTTGTACCCGATGGCTGGCGGGGTCAAGGAGCAATTCGCAAATCTCCTGCAAACTCTGCGATGGATTGGTACCACCAATCCCACTCCGGCTGAAGTCTGCGAATGGCTCCGCAGCACCTACCGCCTCAGTAGCTACTTTGCACGGGATGCATATACCGTCGTTCTGATTAGCGGCGGGTTGGCGACAGTCCGCGATAAACGCTGTTATCTTACCCGCGATGGGCAAGCGGTTTTGGACGCGGCTTCGCCGCTTGTGTTGCTGGAGGTTTTTGAGAAACACTTCGCCGGTGTCGCTGCGATTCTTGAAGTATTTCGCCACCACGACGAACTGAAAGCTGACCATCTGAATGACTTGTGGTTTAGAACCGTACAGGATCGCTTCCCCAATATAAAGCGGTGGAGCGAACGGACTCTTCACAACCAATGCCGTCACCGAATCAACTGGCTGCGGGCGATGGGGCTTATCACAGCCTTTAAAGGCCGATATTCTTTGTCGGAGGCCGGCACGCGACTCCTGCTGGAGCATCCACCAGAAGCTGTGGCAATTCAACCTCATGAGGTGAAGAAAGAGTTAACCTCGCTCCATCAATTGGTAGAAAGCGAGTTTCAACTGTTTGATCGTTCCAAGAGAAAAGAGCTGTCTCTGCGCAGAGGATTTGTTCGTGACAGAGCATTCCGGTGGATTGTCTCGGATCAATATGCCCATCAGTGTGCGGTGTGCGGTCTGCGCTTGTGCACGCCGGATGGCGTTTATGAGGCACAAGCGGCACACATTGTTCCAAAATCCAAGCAAGGCACAGACGACCCTCGAAATGGCATTTGTCTTTGTGGAGTTCACCACTGGGCCTTTGATGAGGGTGTAATTTCCGTCCAGCCGAACAACCTGAAGCTTATTACAGCATCCTACTTGGAGAAAACTGCTGAAGACGAGTCGGTGCGACAACTCCTCAACCTTGGCAGTACGAGAATCCGATCTGCACGGGATGAAAAATACGCGCCGTCAGCAATGGCGCTTGCGTGGCATAACGCAAACGTGTTTCTAGGATGAAAGAAGAATGTTCTACTTAGCAAAGGAAACAACACCATGTACGCACAGAATGAGAAAGTGACGCCGGTCAATATCAGCGAACAGATGCAGCAGGCCTACATTGATTATTCCATGTCGGTCATCGTCGGGCGCGCGTTGCCGGATGCGCGCGACGGGTTGAAACCGTCCAACCGCCGCGTGCTCTACGCAATGCGCGAACTTGGCCTGTTCCACAACCGGCCCTACACGAAATGCGCGAAGGTCGTCGGCGAAGTGCTCGGCAAATATCACCCGCACGGCGACGCTTCCGTGTATGACACGCTCGTTCGCATGGCGCAGGATTTCGCCATGCGTTACCCGCTCATTGACGGACAGGGCAATTTCGGCTCGATTGACGGCGATCCGGCCGCCGCCTACCGCTACACCGAATGCCGGCTCGAAGAAATCGCCGAGGAGCTTCTCAAAGACCTCGACAAGGAAACGGTGGATTTCCAGCCGAACTTCGACGAAAAGGAGGTCGAGCCGGTCGTGTTGCCGGCGGCGTTCCCGAACCTGTTGGTCAACGGCTCGACTGGCATCGCCGTCGGCATGGCCACCAACATCCCGCCGCACAACCTCGGCGAGACGATTGACGCCTGCTGCGCGCTCATTGATGAGCCGGACCTCGATGTGGAGAAGGTCGCCAAGCTGATCAAAGGCCCGGATTTTCCCACCGGCGGCCTGATCTGCGGCAAACAGGGCATCAAAGATTACCTGCTGACCGGGCGCGGCTCGCTCAAAATCCGCGGACGGGTCGGCGTCGAGGAGGTCAAAGGCGGCAAGGAACGCATCATCATCAGCGAGATTCCCTACAACGTCAACAAAGCCGCTCTCATCGAGTCCATTGCCCACCTCGTCAACGAAAAGAAACTCGACGACATCTCCGACATCCGCGACGAATCCAACAAGGAAGGCATGCGCATCGTCATCGAGTTGAAACGCGACGCCATTCCGAAAGTCGTCATCAACAACCTCTACAAACACACTCAGCTCGAAGACACCTTCGGCGTCATCATGCTGGCGATTGACCACGGCAAGCCGCGCACGATGAACATCAAACAGATGCTCGAATGTTACATCGCGCACCGCAAAGAAGTCGTCACCCGCCGCACCAAGTTCGAATTGCGCAAAGCCGAAGAACGCGCCCACATCCTCGAAGGCTACCGGATCGCGCTCGACAACATTGACGCCGTCGTCAAGATCATCAAGGAAGCCGACGACCGCGAGCAGGCCAAGACAAAATTGATGGCGAAATTCAAGCTCTCCGAGATTCAAGCCAACGCCATCCTTGACCTCCGCCTCTATCAGCTTACCGGCCTCGAACGCGACAAGATCGAGGAAGAATACGCCGAGTTGATCAAACGCATCGCCTACTTGCAAAGTCTGCTCGCCAGTGAACGCAAACTCATGGGCGTCGTCAAACAGGAGTTGCTCGACATCAAGGCCAAGTACGGCGACCCGCGCCGCACCGACATCGTGGCCGACGAAGGCGAGATCAACATCGAAGACCTCATCGCCAACGAACCGTGCATCGTCACCATCAGCCACATGGGCTTCATCAAACGTACCGCCGTCAGTGCCTATCGCAGCCAGCGCCGCGGCGGCAAAGGCGTCATCGGCATGGAACAACGCGAGGAAGACTTCATCGAACACCTCTTCGTCTGTTCCACGCACGACGACATCATGTTCTTCACCGAAGACGGCCGCGTTTATGTCGAAAAAGTCTATGAGCTACCGGAGATGGGCCGTGCCGCCAAAGGCAAGTCCATCGCCAACTTCCTCCAGTTGCGGCCCGACGAAAAAATCGCCGCGCTATTGCGGATCAAAGAGTTCACCGACAAAGACTACCTCTTCATGGCCACCCGCAACGGGCTGGTCAAAAAGACCGTCCTGAGCGCCTACCAAAACGTCCGCAAAGGCGGCATCATCGGCATCAATATCGAGAAAGGCGACCGCCTCATCGGCGTCAAACTCACCAACGGCAACAACGAAGTCGTGCTTGTCACCAAAGACGGCATGAGCATCCGGTTCCACGAAGAAGAAGCCCGCGACATGGGCCGTGGTGCGACCGGCGTCTGGGGCATCCGGCCCGAGAAAGGCGACTACGTTGTCGGCATCGAAATCGTTGACCCCAACGCCACGCTGCTGGTGGCCGGCGAGCACGGCATCGGCAAACGCACTCCGTTCGACGAATACCGGCGCCAATCGCGCGGCGGCAAAGGCATCATCACCATCAAGACCACTGACAAAGTCGGCGATGTCGTCGGTGCGCTGAGTGTGACCGACAATGACGAAGTGATGCTGAGCACTGCGCAGGGACAGACCGTGCGGATCAGTTGTAAAGACATCCGCATTTGTGGCCGCAACACCCAGGGCGTGAAGTTGCTGACCTTGAACGAAGGCGACAAACTGGTGGCCATCGCCCGCGTCATCACCGAACAACAAGAAGAAGCCGCCGAAGGCTCAGAGTCCGAAAAGAAGTAGCCACGGATTCACACGGATGTTCACGAATACCGGTAGGGACGAGCCGCCGGCTCGTCCCTACCGTTTGTCATCTCTGAGCACACCGAAGAATCTCAGACGTTGCACGTACATCTGTGTAAACAGGCCACGGCAGGCAAATTTGTGACCGCGTTTTTTGTCTCGGCGGGCGGATGCAGAGCTGGTTTGACGGGAGAGGTTGTGATACAGTGGCGGTGTGATTCCGCATCCGATCCAGTATCAAGGCAGCAAGCGCGGGTTGGCGCCGGTGATTCTGCGTTATTTGCCGGTGCAGATGGAGCGGCTGGTTGAGCCGTTTGCGGGGTCGGCGGCGGTTTCGATTGCTTGCGCGGCACGCGGACGGGCCAAGAACTATTGGCTCAATGACCTGAACAAACCTTTGGCGGAACTTATCGGGTTGATAATCAATCATCCGCAGGAGTTGGCCCGGTTCTACAAAGAACTTTGGGAGCAGCAACACACCGACAGCTTGGAGCACTATTACCGGGTGCGGGAGGACTTCAACCGAACGCGCGATCCTCGGTTGTTGTTGTACCTGTTGGCGCGGTGCGTAAAAGGGGCGGTTCGGTACAACGCCGAGGGGTTGTTCAATCAAAGCCCCGACAAACGACGGCAGGGAACGCGACCGGAGACGATGCGCGAGAACATTCTCGGCGTGTCGGCGTTGCTGCGCGGGCGGACGGTGGTTTCCTCATTGGATTACCGAGACGTGCTGGCGAACATCAGTCCCGATGACGTGGTGTACATGGATCCGCCGTATCAAGGCGTCTGCGGCGAACGCGACTCGCGGTACTATGCCGGGGTGATGTTCGATGATTTCGTGGATGAGCTGGCGAAACTGAATCGTCGCGGCATCCGGTATGCCGTCAGTTACGACGGGCGGACGGGCGCGAAGCGGTTCGGCAAACCGATGCCGAAGGCGTTGGGTTTAACGCTGGTGGAACTAGAAGCCGGTCCCTCGACGCAGGCGACGTTGCTGGGGCGCAAGGCAATCACCGTCGAATCGCTCTACCTCTCCGCGCCGTTGGCGGAAGAAGTCGGCGCAAGCGAGCGGGTGCATCGTCGCCATGAAGTCGAACAACCCGTCTTGATGGAGTCACGCAAACCTTATGGCAAAGTATCCAAAAGAGTTCCTTAAACTGTGTCGTTCTGTGACCGCCAAGCGCGCCCGCACGGTGATTGACCATATCCTGAAGCATGGCCGAATCTCCACCGAAGAACTGAAGGACAAGTACGGCTACAATCACCCGCCGCGCGCCGCCCGCGACGTGAAAGAGCACGGCATCCCTTTGGAGCGAGTTACCGTTACCGGTTCTGACGGGCGCAAGATCGCCGCTTACCGGTTTGCCGACCCCAGCAAGGTGAAGTTCCGTCGCTTGGCTGGCCGAACCGGACTGTCCAAGCGAATCAAGCAAAGCTTGATTCAGAAGTACGGTTGCCGGTGCTTCATCTACATGGAGGAACTACCGGAAGCCCAACTCCAGATTGACCACCGCGTTCCATACGAAGTGGCCGGTGACACTGGCAAGCAACCTGTCGCTGACGGCTTCATGCTCCTGTCCGGCTCTGCCAATCGCGCCAAGTCATGGTCATGCGAACACTGTGAGAACTGGCAGAACCTCAAGAAGCGTGAAATCTGCCTCTCGTGCTACTGGGCCTATCCGGAGGAATACTCACACATCGCGATGTTACCTGTTCGCCGCGTGGATTTGCTCTGGCAAGGCAACGAGATTGCGCAATACGACCAACTCAGGAAAGACGCCCACAAAGCCGCCAAGCCCATCCCACAATTCGTTAAAGAGATCATCCAACGCGCCCTTCAGCAGGAGCAAGACTGAACATCGTTGCTTCTGTCAGGCATGGCATCTTTGACATCCGGCAACGCAGTCCGCACTGACGCGGGTAATCTCCACCGACCCATTGCTTTCATTCGTGTCCATCCGTGTGAACGTGCCACGGCGGGCACGTCTGTGGCTACGTTTTTTGTCGCGGCGGGCGGATGCAGAGCTGGTTTGACGGGAGAGGTTGTGATACAGTGGCGGTGTGATTCCGCATCCGATCCAGTATCAAGGCAGCAAGCGCGGGGAGAAACATCGCCCGGCAATGGTGCGGGAGACGGGCTTAGTTGTTGAGGATGCGCCGCCGAAAGCGCGCAAAGCGATGCCGCCGCCGGTGGCGACGTTGCGCAAGGCCAAGATGATTCCGTTTGGCTGGTACGGGGGCAAGTTTTCGCACTTGGATTGGCTGCTGCCGCTGTTACCGTCCTGTCATCATTATTGCGAGCCGTTCGGCGGGTCGGCGGCGGTGTTGCTGAATCGTCCGCCGTCGCCGGTTGAGACCTACAACGATCTGGATGGCGAGGTGGTGAACTTTTTCCGCGTGTTGCGCGACGAAAAGGAGCGGTTGATCGAGGCGATTGGCTTGACGCCGTTTTCGCGGGAGGAGTTTGCGCTAGCTTGCCAGCTTGATCCCAACGTGTCGGCGTTGGAACGGGCGCGACGGTTCTACGTGCGCGCCCGACAAGTGCGGACGGGGTTGGCGCAAAAGGCAAGTCTCGGTCGCTGGGCCAATTGCAAGAACACCAGCCGCGCCGGAATGAGCGGCGCGGTCAGCCGGTGGCTCGGCGCAGTGGAAGACTTGCCGGCCATTGCGGAACGGTTGTTGCGGGTGCAAATCGAGAACCGACCGGCGATTGACGTGATTCGACTCTACGACTCGCCGGGAACGCTGTTCTACTGCGACCCGCCGTATGTCCACGCTACGCGCACGGATTTGAACGCTTACGGGTACGAGATGAGCGACGAGGAACATGAGGCGTTGGCGGCGGTGTTGAATCGGGTGCGCGGCAAGGTCGCACTCTCCAACTATCAGTGTGCGCTGATGGACAAGCTGTATCCCGCTCCCAAATGGCGAAAGACCGTTGTCGGACCGCGAACCAACCATGCCACAAAGGGCAAGCGAGTTGAGGTCCTGTGGACGAACTACGATCCCACCGAGGCCAGCAATGACCACCAGTAAAGATTGCTCTAAGCTTCTCGAAGCCGCTGTCCAACGCGCTGCGGGTCGCCTTGAATTGTCTTTCATCGCCGACGCGGCACTTCGGGAGAAATTGGCTTATGTGATTGGCTGTCCGAGCAACCGAGCAGGTGCGCGTTTTCTGATGGCTTGCGCGCTCGCCAAACTGGACAATCCGAAACTGGACATCCGGAAGCCATTCATCGAAGTCTATACCGGCGCAGCCAAGAGAAACGCCTATTCCGGTCGCGGCTACGATGAGCAATACGTTTTTGCCATCATTCAGCGTCACCGGCTGCCGTGCAGCCCCACGACGGCGTTTCTGACTCCCGGCTTTCGCACCAAGAACGTCATCCTCACCAAAGACCAGAAGTTGCGCGGTCGCCCCGCTGAAATGTACGAGTACATCTTGGACATTCTGGATGCCGTCCACCGTGGTAAGTTGACCGCGCGCGACGTCTTGGACGAATCGCTCCGATTGCTGTTGGTCGAGCGCGACCAGCGGAAGAAGCGGCTGGAAACATTGCTGGAAGGCTTACGGAAAGATGCCAGCGAACTGCCGCTTTCCTCCGAGGACATCGTGCGTTTGATCGAGCAGCACTTGCAGTGCAAACACGCCAGCCGCCTTCCTGTCCTGATCGTCGCCGCCGCCTACCGGGCTGCCACCGAGAAACTCGGAGAGAAGGTTCTGCGCCTGAACCCGCACAACGCCGCCGACAAACAGACCGGCGCGCTTGGCGACGTGGAAATCACCTTGCTCGGTGACGATAAGGTCGTGACCACCTACGAAATGAAGGACAAGATCGTTACCAGAGGCGATATAGACATCGCGATTGAGAAGATTGCAAAGGACGGTGGCATTCAGAATTACATCTTCATTACCACCGAGCCGGTTGACCCTGAAGTCCGGGCCTACGCTGCCGCACAATACGCCGAGCTGGGTGGTGTCGAAATTGCCATCCTCGACTGCTTGTCCTTTTTGCGCCACTTCCTGCATCTGTTCCACCGCATCCGCGGAGAATTCCTAAACCGCTATCAAGAACTCGTCCTGAGCGAACCCGACAGCGGTGTCAACCAAGCTCTGAAAGAAGCTTTCCTCGCACTGCGGAAAGCTGCCGAAGCAATGGAATAAGTAGCTGTCCGCCCCGTTGCCGCCTAGCGACAAAGTCCACGTTTACCCCGAGGTATTTCGGGGCTTGTTCCGTTTGTCCGCTTCTATCCGTGTGAACCTGCCACGGCGGGCACGTCTGTGGCTACGGTTTTCGTGTCGGCGGGCGGATGCGGGTGCTGGTTTGAATGGCTCAAAGGGTGTCGTAGTTGACGCTGCACGCGGACTTTTGTTGTCGGTTCAGCGGGTCTGGCGGCTGGCAGCGAGTCGGTGGTGTAGAATTTCCCCATTTGGAGAATTTGGTTTGGGAAAGTGAACTGGGCGGCGAATCAAGGACAAGACGCCCCCTTTCCCCCGCAGGGGCAGCGGTACTATCGCCCCTGGGTCCACGCAACGGTGCGGTAGTGCGCCCGCCTCACGGGCTGCCGCCGCACCCCAACACTTCGTCCTGCATCGCGCTCCACAGAATCCATTGGCTGACTAACCACGCGGTCTTCTTCACGCCCCAGTTCCGCCATGCCGCTTGCGTCTCCAGCCACACCCAATACGCTTCCACCAACGCCAGCCCAATCCCCCACAACAACAGCAGCGCTTCCTTCGCCGCCGCGTCCTTCAGGTACGCCTTCTTGCTGCCCACCGCCGCGTTCAGGTGCTTGAACCCGTTGTTCTCAATCGCCCACCGCGCGTGCGCCATCTCCCGCAGCTCCTCCGCCCCCAGACTCTCATCGGTCGTGAGCACCCAGAACTCGAAGGTCTGCCCGGCGTACTTGCCTTTCAGATGCGTCTCGCGCACCCACGCCAGCTTCAACGGGAACACCAACCCCTCCCACCGCATCCCGCCTTGCGCGCAGACCGTGTAGCTCACCGCCTGCACCGCATCCACGCCGCTCACCACTTCCACGCCGGCGGCGCGCAACGCTTCGGGTGTCAGCGCACTCCAGAGCGCCCGCGTGTCGGCGACCAACGCCAACGTTTGCTCGCTGGTCTTGACCACCAGAATCTGCCCTGAGCGCAGCGAACGGGTGCAATCCCCATTGCCGCCGCGCCGTGGCGAAGTCGGCGCGATCCGCCATCCACCCATCGTAGAGCAGATGCGTGGCGAAGCCGGCTCCGAGCCGCTCGCTCGCCCGCGTCACCAACGCGCGCGATGCCGCCAACTCCTGCTCGCCTCCCGCGTAGCGTTCCACGTCCACGCTGTAGTAAAACGCCCCGGCAAAGCCCAGCACGCTGGCCCACACGCCCCCAAAACAACTCCCATCCACCACCGCCAAGCGCACCGTGCGGCCGCTGCACAACGTTCGATTCGCCCGACCCTGATCGCACTGCCACAAGTGCAGCGCATAGGCCGCGTCCCGCGTCGGCCCCAAGTCCCATTGCCCCAACGCCCGCAACAGCGTGGAGTCCGAACCCCGACATCGCGCGTGCGGTGGTTGGCCGATGAAGCGTTGCGCCGTGCGGGTGCGCAACCGCTGATCGAGTTTCAACAGGCTGTCCAACCCCCACGCCGCCTGGCCGACCGCCGCGCGGAAGATCGCGGCGGGCTTGACGAGCGGTCGGCGGCGCGCCCCGTCCTGCTGTTGGCTGGCCCAATAACTCAGCTTGTATTCTGTTTCGACGAACTGTTGGAAGGCACTGGTCTGGGTGACCATGGCCCACCTCCTTGTGTTGACACCGCAGTTGCCCTGCGGGCACGGCCCGGCCCTTGGCAAGAAAGAGAAAGCGGGCCGTGTCACCCTGACGACATGATAATCTAAACGAGAATCGTGCGTGTGCCAGTGGTGGGCGAAAGAGAAAGAAGTACCTGCAGAGTGGTTCGTACCGTGCC
>Ga0272448_1004870_pt1 | contig 15090 bp, 9 predicted proteins | sample YNPCB0191_FD_202220 | JGI IMG/M metagenome (GOLD analysis project Ga0272448, IMG submission 202220) | Hot spring sediment microbial communities from Yellowstone National Park, WY, United States - YNP-CB-019-1 | ecosystem: Environmental > Aquatic > Thermal springs > Hot (42-90C) > Sediment...
TAACTGAAAAAAAATATTTAGATGTTTTGAATAAATTTATTGAATTAAGACCTTTTATTGATAATTTTTTTGATAGTGTATTGGTTATGACTGATGAAATTGAGATAAGAAATAACAGATTGATATTATTAAATAATGCTGTTAAATTATTTAATGAATTTGCTGACTTTTCTGTAATAGGAACTGACGATAAAAATAAAACTTGAAATTACTTGTTGGTTATATGAAACCAAATAAAACCAATAACAAGAAGTATTGAACATAGAGGTACGAGTATTTTGTAAACATCTTTCCAATCTGCTTTAAAATATTCACGAGTAAGAGATAAGCAATAGTGCATTGGAGTAAGTAATACTCCAAGATATCCTCCCAAATATGCCCAAGGAATATATGCTGGATTTTCAATAAAGTAATTCAGAAAAAGTGGAAATACTATTCCTACATATGAAACTGTAAGACCTGTAAGAAAACCCACTATGAATGGCAAAAAAAACAATAATATGAGAACCGGTATTCCTAAATTCATAAATTCATAAGATAACTGTGTAATTATTCCTGTTTTTTCCATAATATTTTTAAAACTCATTACTCCAAGTACAAGAGTTATATTTGAAAATAAAAAACTTTCCTTAAAAATTTTCCATAACTGGTTCTTTTTAAATTTGTAAATAAAAATCATTCCTGTTATTACTATTCCAATTGATATAAACAAAGATATTTTAAATACTACTGCAAACACTATTATTAAAACTAAAGGAAGTATTGAAAAAACAAAACCTTTTGTATCTGTCTGATTTTTAGATATATATTTATCTGCTGATTGTAATTTTAGATTTAACAATAACCAAAAAAATCCTATTATTATTGCTGTTAATGTCAGATGTAAATTTAACAGAAAAATTTTAGAAATAGAAATTTTCATCAGTGATGCAGTTAAGATAACTCCCGGATAAGTTGGGAATATATATTCCCATAAATGCCTGAACCAGTAATTGATAAATGTTTTTTTTGCAGGAGTAAAATTTCCACTTATTTTAAAATCATCATATAGTTGTGCTGAAATAAGTGCACCGCCAATTATTGGTAAAAAACCTATAAAAGCAGAAGGTAATACAAGTGTGGCATATGGATTTTTTATAAAATGTCCAAGATTTTCTACAAATTTTGTGGTTCCACCTGTACTTCTCCAGATACCAATAAAATAAAATATAAATATTAATGAAACTGCCAGTTCTATTGTTTCCCATTTAACAGCACTTTTTAATATTTCTATAAACACATCTATAATATTTAAATAAAACAAACCAAGTACAAATCCTGCTAACAACAGACCTGTACCAAGGTCTTTTTTTCTAATTATCCAGATAAATAAAAATAAACAAATTACTGAAATTTTTAAAATTATCATTTATTTTAATTGGAATTAAATTTTCTATCTGACTGTTATCTTTCTAACTGAGTTTAGAGTTTAACTGATTTAAATTGAGGAAGATATTCTTTATTTTTTATTAACATTTCCTGAACCATTTTTTTGATTTCTCTTAAAGATAGAACTGATGCACAAAGTGGGTCATATATAATGGAATGATAAACCAGTTCAGGATCACCACTTAATGCTGCTTCAACAGCCATTTCTTCAACATAAATATTCACATTATTAAGTACAGCACACTGTGGTGGTAATGCACCAACATATATCTTATGGAATCCACTTTTGTTTGCCAGAACAGGTACTTCCACACAAACTCCATAAGGAAGATTTGTAATTATACCTGTATTAGGCACATTGCCATTAAAAATATAGGGTTCACCACCAACAACAGCATTAATAATATTTGATGCATATTCATGACCTCGTTCAAGAGAAATTGGTGCACCTTCATCAAACCATTTTTTAACCTGTTCTTTCCATGTTTTTTCAACTTTTAAATATTCTTTTAATATGTATCCATATTCACCGGGATTCCATCCGGTTCCTGGCAAACAATATTTTTTTATTAAATCAGGTCGTTTCCTGAACCACCAGTTATATTCAGAGTTATGTCCACTTGATTCTGTTACATAATAACCGAGTGCAAGAAACATTTCATTACGAACAATTTCTTCTCTGTAAATTTTTTTATTTTCAAGAATCACTTTTTTAATTAATGGATATGCATCTTTTCCATTTTTTTTGTATTCAATAAACCATGCCTGATGATTTATACCTGCACATACATAACTTATTTGATCAATGGGTGTTTTAATCCAGTTTGCCAGTTGCATTGCTGTTCCTTGAACACTGTGACATAATCCAGTAACTTTTATTTTTGTTTTCCTCTGCATTGCTCTGCATAACATTGCCATAGGATTGGTATAATTTAAAAGTATAACATCTGGTTTTGCATATCTTTCTATATCACGACATATATCAAGCATAACAGGAATAGTCCTGAGTGCCCTGAAAACACCTGATACACTGCGTGTATCACCAACATTTATATCTATACCATATTTTTTGGGAATTTCAATATCATATCTCCAGACCTGTACTCCACCTGCAAGGATTGTACATAAAACAGCATCTGCTGATTTCAGTGCTTCTTTTCTATCCATTGTTGCTTCTACTCTTGCAGGATATTTTCCTTTATCAATAATATTCTGAACAGCTCTTCTTGCAAAATCAAGTCGTTCCTTATCAATATCCATAAGTGATATTGTAGCATCTTTTAAAAGAGGAAATGTTAAAATATCCCTTACAAGGTTGCGTGTAAAACCTAAACTGCCAGCACCAATAAATGTAATTTTTACCATTTGTTTTATACCTCCTTAAGATAAATAAATTAACTTAATTATAAATAATTATTTTTCATAAATCAAATTAAAGAAATTTTTTTATTATGACTTGCGTTTTTTAAAAAATTTTTGAACCTGTAAAATTGAAGAACAAAAAAATTTAAAATTTGTAATAAATAACAATAGATTTTTAATATATAAAAAAATTTTGTATAATTTATAAATCCGCACTCAACTATATTTATTATCATAAAAGATAAGTTTAAGTTCCAAAAAACTTCTGACAGGCTCAAATTGTAAAAATTTGTGTGATAAACTGGAGAGGTGGCCGAGTGGTTTAAGGCGCAGCTCTGGAGAAGCTGTATACCTGAAAGGGTATCGTGGGTTCAAATCCCACCCTCTCCGCCAATTAGCGGTGTCTTTCAAACTATGTTAGAACTTTTGCCAAAAATAATTATACAAACTTAAAAACATAAAATCAAGATTAGGGTCAGTTTTATTGTTGTAAATTACAACTTGAAGGAACATTTATTAGGGTACAGCATTATGCAATTATCTCTTACTATATACTTTTAAAATTTATCTTTACAAATGATTTTTGGTTTGATACAATTCGCTATTCAATTTTCCAGAATGACCCGGATAGTGTTTTGATTATTTTTGGTTTGCCTGATTGAAGAGATAATTCCTCACTGATACTTGATTTCTCTTCATGTTTTAAGTTCCTAGAGAAAATTCTGCCTGTTATGGTAAGTTCGTAGTTTGCTATATATTTATTTTCATCAACTTTTTTTACCTCAAGGTTTTTTATATCAAAACTAACTTCGTTGAAAATCCTAAATATTCGTGCAAAATTTGACTGCAGGTCATCAGGTGTCGTTCCATCTCCAGATTCCCAACTGTCTGATATAAAAGACATAAGCAGTGAGTCGTTTTTTGTCTCGTACGCCTGTTTGAATTGTGCATAAAAATCTTTTATATTCTGAATCTTAATTTTATCTTCCTCTTCTTTTTTCCTTTTTTCTTCTTCCTCTTTTTCTTTAAGTTTTCTGTCATATTTTTCAGAAAGCCTGTCAAGTTCTTCTTCCTTGGCTTTTATCTTAGACATTAGTTCCTTGTATCCAGCAAGCAGATCTGAAAGGTTATTATCAAGTTCCATAAGTTCTTTCTGCCAGGCATTATGAAATTGCATCCCATCTTTTACCTTATTATATAAGATTTCGTAATTGTCCCTATATCCAACACCCTGTTTTTCTATTGCAATAAATTCGCTATTATAATCACTAAGCATCTTTCTATAATAGGCTATCTGTGTATCATATTTGCTTTTTGCTTCCGCAAGGACAGATTCATATATCTTTATCTTTTCTGGTAGAGATTCCCATCCTTTAAGAGTTTCTTCATAAACCGACATATAGTCATAATTGTATTTAATTTTTATCTTGATACTATCAGCTAATTTTCTTATTTTTTTTATATTTTCGCCGTAAAAATCCCATGTGATTTTCATATCATTTAGTAGTGTTATACCGTCAGACTTATCATAAGGAAAGCATATATCCGAAGACACATTTCCTTTTTTTCTGAAACTTTTAATGGCGTTTTCTTTTTCCTTCTCAATGCTATTTAGGAGTATGTCAGTACTAGCAAGAGATGGCGCAAGATGAAGATCTTGTAATAGTTTTCCAAGTAAAATCATCTTTTCCTCAGCGACGCAGTAATCCTGCAGGTATGAAATCCGTTCTGATATTTTTGCAATTTGTTGGGTAAAATCAATTGGTGGTTTTTTAAGTATCTTAATTGCTTCTTCATTTGTTACATTTGCACCGAATAAGAAACCTGATACCATCATTTCCGAAAGTAGATATTCGCTGTTTTCCTGGTAAGAAACCTGTTTTATTAGTGTCCCAAAAGGACAAATAAATGCTTTCACTCCAAGCGTCCATTCGTTTTCATTCCAGGCGTCTTTTGCTGATTCTCTTATGTCCTGAAGAGCTTTTGGAACAACATTCTCATATTCTTTCCTTATTTGTTCCATTTTCTCCAAGTATTCGTTGTATAACTTTTTTTCTTTTTCATACAAGGTTTTTGATTTTATTTCATCTAATTTTACTTTTTCAAGTGTTTCTTCAAGAGCGTCTCTTTCCTTTATTATGTCTCCAATAATATAAGGATGAGGAACAGCATCTCCTATATTAAATGTGTAAGTGTAATTACTTCTCCACGCTTCGGGAAAATTAAGTATAGCAGTTTTTTCAGATTCAAGTTCATTTCTTTTTTCATTAAAATTTTTCTCAGCTTCTTGCTGGAATTCCTTAAGTTTCTCAAGTTCAGTTAGTATGTAATCCTGCATCCGAGACGCTCTTTCTATTGCTTCAAGTATAATACCGTTTTCTTCTAACTCAAGAAGTTTCTCCTGTTCACCCTTCAATGGCGAATCTGCAACACGGATAGCTTCACTGCGGAGCTGCTGATAATCAGAAAACAGACGATTAAATTTTTCTATATCGTAACCATCAGTTCCACTTTCCTTTATTTCTTCAAGGGCTACTCTTAGGCTTGCAAGTATTTTGGGCCTGTCTATTGATTTATATTTGACTACTTCAGGTGACCTTGCAACATCAGATTCATCTTTTGTAAGTTTCTGTATTTTTTCTTTTATGATTTCACTGTTATCCTGAATTTGTAGTTTTGTATATTCTACTTTGAGATCGTTTATTTTATCTATTTCTGTTTTGGAGTCACTTTCTAACTTAGCGTAGAGTTGCATTACCTTGTAATTCGCAGCTTTTGCCTCAGTTGTCTTGTAATCTATTTCTTTTCTTATCTCTTCTTCTATTCTTTCCAGTTCTTTCTTCTTATTTCGCAGGTCTGTTTGTGCCTTTGTTAAAGCAGAGATCAATGCTTCTTTCATTTCTTCGCCTTCTTTTTTTTCAAATTCCTTTTTATCTGCATTCCATTTTGTAAATTTCAGATACCACCCACCTCCACCCCAGAAACCTCCGTATCCTGCATAGTCATTCCACTCTGTTTCCACAAAGCCCTTTATATCGTTTAAACCAATAAGCCATTCAGCAAATTTTTCTTTGTCTTTTTCCGGGTTGAACGGACAGATTTTTATAATATTTCCTTCAAGTGCTGTTTCAAAAGCATATCCTGTTATATAATTGCCAAGAGCTATAACAGCACCTTGAGCCATTCTGAACATACCCCAAGAAGGAACCATCCATTTGCACAATTCATCACCAGATGTTGTCTTTAACTCCTCTAATGCTTTCTGTGAACCGCTGGTGTACCATGTTTTAAGGAATCCTGCAGTTATTGTCAACCCTTTTACCATTATACCGAACTTTTCCTCTAACTCTTTCTGGCTTTCAGCAGTTTCTTTTCTTATCAAGTCAAGCGTATTGGAGTTAAGATCACCCCTGCTCATATATTCAGCAGCCTTCTGCTTAAATATCTGTGCATAAGCATTTGCCTTTGCAAACTCAATTATATCTTTTACAGCAACTTCTTTCATCTTATCCAGGTTTTTGTTCCATATCGCGGTAGAACCTCTATCAAATATTATATTTATCTTTTCTTTGTCGCTTTTTCCTTGAAGTGCAGACATATCGTTGAAAAACTGCTTCATGCTTCCCAGAAATATGCTTGCTGCTTTGTCAGCTCTGTAAGTAGTATCTTTATCTGATAGTGTAGGTTCTTCTGAGTTGATAGTTATAATATAAGTAAAAAGTATGGTGGTTGTCAAAAATATCCTGAAAAAAATTTTCATAGTAAAACCTCTAACTATTATTTAAACTGTCTTGAGCCGTTTGTCTGATATTTATAGTCAAAAATCATTGTCTGGGAAGACCAAATTGTGGATTTGACTTCAAGAAGTCCATATTTTCCATCTTTAAGTTTGAACGCATAGGTATGATTTAATTCCAAATATACTCCCATAGGATTGGTATATCCTGAGGCAGGCGCTTCGGAAATAGTGTTTATACCGGTTATACCGAGATCTTTAATTTCTACACCATTATCCAACCATCCCCAAGCCGCATCATATGGGCTGACAACTATGCTGGTAATAAGAAAATCACCAGATCCTTTACTAACAATACCTGTCTCAAATGTAAAACCTACTGGTGGATGAGGCGCGTCTATAACAAGCGAAAGATTGCTTCCAGATTCCACAGTATCCGCAGGTGACCCACCACCGTCATTTATTATACCACCATCATTTATTATATTTAGTGCTTCATCCAGTGGTTTTTTATCAATTGTTCCGTCATTATATACGACTATTATAGGGTCGTTTACGGGAGAAATCACATTGCCAGTAGCGATATTTGACGCATCGCTTAGCCCGAATATAAGAGGATTTTTCATACCAATCAGTTTTATTCCGTCTGCTTCTGATTTGAATCTGAATTCTGTCATTCCCTTGTCCGCAAACAGTTGTCCAGTTTTAGATGATACAATGGTCCTGTTGAAATTAACAGATACAATTATTGCACCTTTACCTGCTATGTTTACGCTGTTTATGATAAAATCAAGTCTTATGTTTTCAAATATGCTGAAGTCATTTCTTATAGCGCGTGCAAGTGTCATATAATCACCATTAAAATTTTCGCTTACATACTCCATGAAACCAGTATCGTTTTCCGCACTGTATTCTTTTGCCATCGCCCTAAGCACGGTTTCTAGTTCAGACCTGATATTCTGTTCGGATATTGTTACTTCTCTAAATGTTTTTTCCACTTCATTTTGCTTGCCAGTTGTGTCAGTTGCCTCTATGTATATTTTATAGGTTTTGCTTGTTTCGGGAATGAATCCATACATAAATGTGCCATCTTCGGAGAGTTTTGCATTTTCCCATGTCTCTTTACCGTCCAATGAAATTCTAACACTTGCTATCTTACCATTCTTAATACCTGCCCGTCCTTTAATCAAAAGTTGACCATTGATTAGTGTCTCCTTGTAGATAGTCACAGAACCTTTAATTTCATCAATTGAAATACCGTTTATATAGACGTACTGGAGGGTTACATCGTTTTTCGACAGACCGAAAATCCACCATCTTGAATATGACTTCTCAATAAAACAAATAATCAACAACACTGCTACTAAAATATTTTTTAGATTTTTCATTTATTTTACACTCCTAAAATTCAATATTCAACCCGGCACTCGCAGTATCTTCCCTGAAACTATTTGACTCATTAGAACTTTTATAATCATTTGAAACAATTCTTATAAATACGAGACCATAGTTAAAAAAAGGCTTTAGTGACAATCTGTAATTTAACTGCAGGTTAAATCCAGTAGTTATCATAGAATCGCCTTTTTGCGGAGAAAAATTGCTCTGATTTATTTTTATCGTAGAATTAAATTTGTATATAGGTATCTCAAAATCAAAACCTGCGCCGAAACCAATTCTTGTATCTGTAATAGAAGAAATCTTGTCTTCGCGAGTCCATCCCGAAAATTCAACCAGTGGCCTTACTGCATAAGACCCTTTGGTATATCTTTTTCTAAACAAAGTTGTAACTACCGACTCTACGGAGTTTCTTATATTACTACTCGTTGTGTAATTCGCTAGCAAAATTGTAGTTTCATTGTCAAGCGATCCGAAAAATCTGTCCCTGTAGTTCAAATTTAATGTGTTATTCATTGTTTCTGAACCAGCGGATGACTGATTCTCAAACTGGAACCTGATGTCTATGTTGCTGTACTGTCTTCTGAATAATTTCATCATTGAACAACCTATTTCTGGTCTGGAATTTTTTGTTGTTATCCCGGTTCCATCAAGATTATTTCGGTGGCCCAGATAATTGAAAAAAATGTTAAGTTTTTTCCCTACATTAAGTTTCCAAAAAAGTTTGATTTTTTCCCTGTCTTTTGTCGCAGAACCAAGTAAAGTAAGAAATTCAGGAGAAATATTTTCGTATTCAAGTGTTATTTTACCAAGAGTTGTATCCCCTACTGTTTTGAACATGAAAGCGTTACCAGAAAAATCGGTTAAGGATGTTGTGCTCATATACACAAATTCCGAAGAAATAGATCTTGCTACCTCGGTTTTAAAAGTAAGTCCTTCTAAAGGCGTATATTCCGCATCAACTGAGCACACTGTATTTTTATATAATATATCAGAAGTATTGGTAGATACGCGAACGAAATTATTATCAGCACTTTTGATACCTGTTATTCCAAAGGATAAACCGTTCCTGAAATCATACCTGCCTCTTAGCCCCCACGCATCTTTTCTGGTTACTCCCAAACCCTGTTCTTTTGAGAAACTGTCCCACCTAGGTATATCAACACCGTAAAGAACTGTGACTTCCGTGAAGTTATCAACAGGATTAGAATATTTTAATGAAAACCCTTTCAGAAGTGAATTATTAGTGTACTGAGTAAAAGACTCATAAGTATCTCCACAATTAAGTGCGTAAGGTCCTTTTGTAAGTCTGAATCCAAGATTTGTTAAGGTATAATCCTTTATGTCTTTGGTTCTATCATCGGTCGCCTTGAACCCAAGATTATATGAGAAATCGGATCCTATAACATTCAGATTCAGTAAGTCAATGAAATGAGTTCCGGTTGTCAATGAAGATTGTTTTGCACCAGGACCTGATAGGTTGGTGTTATAAATTTCAATCTGATTTGAAAGATGAAACCAGTCTCTTGAAGGTTTTTCCTGTGCTTTAATAATTGAACTAAGCATTATAAATACAAGTATAGCAAAAAATACTTTCTTATTCATTATGGCCTCAAATATTTGTAATAATTTAACCACAAAAAGAATGAATTGATAGAAAATTTTCTATAAAATATCTCAGCAAACACTCACACTATTTTTATCAACTTTACACTTTTAATCTTTTAACAAGTATAAACTTATCTTATTGTCATCACAAATATTATAACATATATTCTAAACAGATATCAATATCTCACATCAAACAAATCATATAAAATCTAACCATGAGAGCCAATGTCAAATCATATAAAATCTAACCGAAAAAATCAAGTAGTATGAGACAAAATATATCTTTAGACAAAAATATATATCAAAAGTCCAAGACAATCTTATTTATACCCAATATTTTTGTTATTTTTGTTAGTGTTTCTATTGTTAAATTTTCCTTGCCTTTTTCAATCAATGAAATATGTGGCTGTTTAAAACCAGATTGCTCAGCTAAATCCTTCTGAGTCCATCCTTTCTGAATTCTTGCTTTTTTAATCAGATTTCCTATCTCTATAAGAATTGCCATTGGCCTTGGTTCAATTTTTTTCTGTATTCCTTTCTTTTGCAAAATACTGTAATAAATAGTATCCCACCATGTTTTGAAATCAATTGCCTCACCAGTTCTATTCCAATATTTTCTTATTTCAGGCCAGTATTCTATAAAATGTTCTTTTTTTATCACAGAAAAAACTTCTCTTGGAATATCACATTGAGAAAGTAAAGTAAATGCATAAGAAATAAATTTTGGGTGTTCTGGATTTTTTAATATTTTTTTTACTTCTTTTAATACTTTTTTATTTAAACTCCAGAAATATTTCTCTATTTTCATTGTAGTACCCTCTCTATAAACTTTTTCATTTCATTATCTAAATAAGAAATCATTTCTGATGAATCAAAGTTTTTACCGTAAATATCTAATTCCAACAGATCAATTTTTAATTCTTGTCTGGAATATGAACGGTACCATTGTACTAACCCTCTTTGTTGTTCTTTTGGAAGATTAAATAGAAATATATGCAATGGACAAATTTTTTGAGAAAGTTTGTAAATGTCAAAAATGTCTCTTACGACTTTTCTGCCTACTGCTATTTCTTTACCAATGTGATTTTTCACTAAATGCGTTCCAGTAATAGCAAAAATTTTTTGTATATAAATATTTTTGACATCATAAACTGGTACTCCTTTAAATTTTTTTATAGTGGGATTCTTAATAATAACATCTTCTACAAAATCTAACTTTAGTGATTCTTTCCAACCCTTTATAGATGTTGTATAAAAACGAGCTTTTGCGATTCCACTTGTTGTAAGTTCTTCTTTTAATTTTATTTTTTGTTTTGTTTCTTGCTCTATTTTTTCTACTAAACTGCTGATTTCTTTAATATTGTAGTTTGGTGAAAAGAAATCTAAATCTTTTGAAAACCTGTGATGTAAATAATATAAATCTAATGCTGTTCCGCCAGAAAGCGCAAATGTTTTTGAATATTTAGCTAATATTTTAAGTATTTTTTGTTGTATATTACGAATTATTGGTTCCAATTTTTATCTCCTGAATTTTATATATTATATTGTATACAGAATATATATTATAATATATTTGTGTAAAAGTCAATATGTAAAACAAAATAACTGAAATAAACATTTTATTTTACCCCTCTATTTTCATACCAGACTTTAAAGAATGAAATTAGAAATTGTGGAAATTTCTTTTGACCATTCTATTAAAAGAATATTCTTTAATATCTTCTTTACTTTTGAAATAGTAATTAATAGAACTTTTCCCTATTCGTATAGATTTCTTCTTAAGAAATAAAACATTTACAGGAATAGTAAGTTAAGTTTTGCATTTGTAAATATAAAAATTCCTTATTATATGATTACCTCTTTTTACTTTGACTATTTCCTGTAATTTCATTTCTTTAAACTTATTTTTGTCAGGTTTCGGAGTTGATACATCTGAAGAATAATTTATTGCAATACAATCATTTGATTTATTTAATTCATTAAATTTAAGGTATTTAAATTCCTGGTCATTTGATACAATAATTCCATTTTTATTCCAGTAATAATTGAGTTCTGAAGCTAATTGTATATTAATAGGTAAAACCGGTATATTTTGATACGGTTTAATATAGTTTGCGAATTCCTTCCATCCATAAAACCAGTTTGTAGGATCAGTTAAAACCCATACTCTGTTAATTTTTTCTACTGGTATTATTCTGAATAACGCATGTGAATACATAATAATTGATAATATAAAACAAAATCCCAAACTAGTTCCTAATAAAACATTTTTTATTCTTGTTTTGTTTTTAATGAAATAATCTGAAATAATTAAAGTCATACATATGAAACCCGGCAATGCCCAGTTGGCTTCTGCAAGTTTATGGATACTTGATACAGTAAAAAAAATAAAAGGCAATATGGCAAACAAAGAAAGAAATCTCATTGTGTTATCCTTATTAAATAAGTTAATCGTTCCTAATATTAGTCCAATAATACTGAAAGTAATTCCACCTGTAAGAATTTGTCCTGATAAAAATATAAAAACATTTCTAAAGTCATATGAAGTTATATCTGATATTCCATTGTTAAACTGGTAAATAAAAGAAACCCAGTTATGTTTATAATTCCAGAATATAACCGGGGAAAATACTATAAACGCAATAATAAAAAATAAGTATAAATACGGTTTTTTTAGAATTATCCTATATTCTTTTGTTGTTAATAAAAAAATAAAAAGTCCAATAATCAATAAAATAGCACTGTATTTTGATAAAAGTGTTAACCCGGTAGTGATTCCTGCAAGTATCCAGTATTGCATTTCTCCTGTTTTTATTGATTTGTAAAGGAAATAAACAGTCATTGTCCAGAAAAGTATTAATGGTATATCAGGAGTAATCATAAATGAAACAATATTAAAAGGATATAAAACAAAAATTAATACACTCAATAAAGCAGTCCTTGGAGAAAAAATTTCTTTTGTTAACTTCCATATTAAATAAATAACAATTAATAAACATATTAACGAAGATAAACGGACAAAAAATTCAGAATTACTAAACAGAGTTGTTAATTTTATAAAATATGCAACCATAGGTGGATGGTCATAGTATGACAGATCAAGATGTTGTGACCATAACCAGTAATATGCTTCATCAGGATGAAGTTGTAATTTTATAGATGTATATATCTTAAAAAATAGCATCAACAAAATAACAAATATAATATAATATTGTTTATTTTTTATTATGTTTATCACTGTAAAATTTTAATATAACTTTCTTCACATAACTATCCAAATTTAATTTGTATTTTTGAATATAGATTTTCAATTTTATTAATCATAATTTCTATATTAAATCGTTCATTAAAGTCTTTTTTAGCATTTATACCCATTATTTTTAGTGTAGATTCATCTAAAAGTAATTTATATAAAATATCTGAAACTTTCTCCGGATTATGGGGAGGGACTAAAAATCCTGTTTTACCATCTTTTATAATTTCTGGCACGCCTCCAGCATTACACCCTATTATCGGTTTGCCACTTGCAAGTGCTTCAATTATTGCCCCGGGAAAAGGGTCCTCCCACGAAAGTAACACAAAACAATCACAAATATTTAATAATGATGAAACATCATCTCTTCTTCCAAGTAACTTAACATAATTATTTAAGCCCAATTTTTCTATTAGAGACTCTAAATGTTTTTTTTCACTACCTTCACCTGCAATAAGTAGTATAAAATCATTAATTTTTTTCTTTAGAAACTTTATAGATTTAATTAAATCGTCATGTCCTTTACTTGGGTAAAGATTCCCTATACTAAGAATGACTTTTTTTCCATCTAAATTGTATTCTTGCTTTAACTTTTCAACTTCACTTTTTTTATAATCAATACGTGAAGGGTCTATTGCATTTTTTATTGTACATATTTTTTTTAAAGGAATTTTATCAATTTTTGTAAGAATAGTAGTAACCCGTTCTGATACAGAAATAAATGAAACTTTCCGCTTTTTTAGAATCCATCTTGTGAATACATTTAACGGATACAATAAACGTCTATGTATAATTACAGGACAATTACTTATCATACCAGCTAAAATAGCCGGCACATAATCTCTACCAGTATGGACGTGTATAATATCGGCATCCCATTTAAGTATGCGTAAAGCTATCAAGAATGTATTAAATAAATCTGCTGAATTGATCGGTGTGTGCGTATATACAGAGTAATTGCTTTTTGTTATCCATGTGAACAAAGGTGTGTTTTTTTTGCAAATGACATAAATTTCATGGCCTCGTTTCTTCAAAAATTCACATGTTTCAGTTAACCTTACTTCTGCACCACCCCAACATTTTGCAGAATTCCATTGTACAATTTTCATATATATTTTTTGCTATATATTACATTACTTTACTTTTCATCACCATGCAGAATTTTAGCAGTTTTCACAGTTGCTTTGTAAGATATACTGTCAACAATACTGTAAAATACAGGAACAACAAACAGGGTTAAAATAGTGGCAACAGTTAATCCACAAACAAAAGCAATACCTATTGGTGCACGCATCTCTGCACCTGAACCCTTATCAAAAGCCATAGGTAAAGTTCCTAAAACTGTTGTAAAAGAGGTAATAAGAATTGGTCTGAGGCGTGTAGAGGCACCTTCAACTAATGCCTCATGTATTTCAATACCTTTTCTTCTTAACTGGTTAACAAAATCAATCATCACAATACCACTATTAACAACTACTCCAAGAAGAATTATTAAACCCATAAAAGCCGGAGTTGAAAGTGTAAACCCAAACAAAGCAAGTCCAAAAACCACACCGATTATTGCCAGAGGCACAGTAAACATTATCACAAATGGTTGACTTAGTGACTCAAACTGTGCTGCCATAATCATATATACTAAAATAATCGCGACAATAAATGCTTCAAGAAGAGTAATAAAAGTTTCGTTCATCTGTTTATAAGTTCCACCATATTCAATAAAATATCCATATGGAAGCCCAAAACTAGATAGTTTCTTTTTAATATCATTTATAATTTTACCAATAGCCCGCTGTGTAGTATTGGCTGTTACAGTTATTTTTCTCACCCGGTTTTCTCTTGAAATTTTAATCGGACCTTCTCCATAAGAAATATTTGCTAATTGTCTGAGAGGAACCTGAATACCTAATGGTGAAGCAATGGTAATATTTTTAATATTCTCTATAGTATCTCTATCTGTCTCTTGAAATCTAACCCGAATATCTGTCTCTTCACCGAGTTTACGAAATTTTGTAGAGACCCTGCCTTCAGTAGCAAGATTAACAGTGTTTGCTATTTGACCTACAGCCAGACCAAATTGAGCTGCCTTATCTCTATCTATAACAATATGAAGTTCTGGTTTACCTTGTTTCATTGAAATATTGATATCTCTCAAACCCTGAATATCTTTTATACGACTGGCAATTTCCTGACCCAAAATCTTAAGTGTATCTATGTCTTTCCCAAATATTTTGATAGCCACAGGCGATTGCTCTCCAGAACCCATACCTCCCATCATTATAGATGACATATCCATAAATTCAATTGT
>Ga0272448_1004873_pt1 | contig 15088 bp, 9 predicted proteins | sample YNPCB0191_FD_202220 | JGI IMG/M metagenome (GOLD analysis project Ga0272448, IMG submission 202220) | Hot spring sediment microbial communities from Yellowstone National Park, WY, United States - YNP-CB-019-1 | ecosystem: Environmental > Aquatic > Thermal springs > Hot (42-90C) > Sediment...
CACCCATCGAGAACGAGGCAGGGAATCGGAACATGAGCGAAGAAAAGAAAAAGACGACGCCTTCCAAACCCCGGCGCCCCCGCGGAAAGGCCCGGCTGATTCCGGGGAAATGCATCGCCTGCGGTGCCCGTTGCGAGGCCGCCTGCCCCTTTGAAGCGGTCGCAATGAACGAAAAGGGCGAACCCATCATCGACCTTGGAAAGTGCACGGGTTGTGGAAAATGTTTCACCGTCTGCCCGGCTTCGGCCCTGGAGCGGTTCTATACCCCCGAGGAAGAGGCCATCCTGGCCCAATTGGGGAAGAAGGAGGAACCGGCGCCCGCCGAGGCCCAAGCCAAACCTGCCGTGGATACGAGCTATCGGGGCGTCTGGGTCTTCGTGGAACAGGTCGACGGGGCCGCCGCCGACGTCAGCTGGGAACTTTTGGGGAAAGCCGTTTCCCTCGCCCAGGACCTTCAAACGGAGGTGGGGGCCTTTATTTTGGGGCACAATGTGGAGCACCTCGCCGAGGAAGCCTTTTCCTACGGCGCCCAAAAAGTGTACCTCATCGACGATCCGGTCCTGCTCCATTACCGCACCGAACCGTATCTCAAGGGGACCGTCGATCTGATCCGCAAATACCGTCCCGAGATCGTCCTCATGGGAGCGACCAGTTTGGGGCGCGACCTTGCAGGGGCCGCCGCCACCGCGCTGGGGACCGGACTCACCGCCGACTGCACCGGTCTCACCATCGACCCGACGGAGCGGCTCCTGGAGCAAACCCGGCCGGCCTTCGGCGGGAACATCATGGCGACGATTCTCACCCGCACCCATCGGCCCCAGATGGCTTCGGTGCGGCCCCACGTTCTGCCCAAACCCACGCCGATCTCCGGCGCCCGAGGGACGCTCGTGCGGGAATCGCTGAATCTCAAGGAAGAAGAAATCGTCACCAAGCTGCTGGAGGTGATCCCCGAGGGCAAAGGTGCCAAGGTCGACATCGCCAGTGCGGAGATCCTGGTCTCCGGCGGCCGGGGAATGCTCGGCCCGGAGAATTTCCAGCTGTTGCAGGAATTGGCCGATCTTCTCGGCGGAACGGTCTCTTCCTCCCGGGCGGCCGTCGATGCCGGATGGATGCCCTATGAACGCCAGGTGGGACAGACCGGGAAGACCGTTCGGCCGAAGATCTATTTCGCCTGCGGAATTTCGGGGGCCATCCAGCACCTGGTGGGCATGCAGGATTCCGATACGATCATCGCCATCAATCGGGACAAAGATGCGCCCATCTTCGAAGTCGCCACCTTCGGGATCGTCGGCGATCTCTTCCAGATCATCCCGGCGCTGATCCAAAAGATCCGGGAGCTGAGCCGCGGGGGCACGCCTCCGAAAACGGCCTACCCGGAGATCTCGTAGCCCAAGGATCGAACCCTCATGTCGGAAGGAGATTCTGTTCACGATGTCTAATACCGAAACCGTTCTCTTCGCCATCCTTTGCGCCGTCATGGTCACGGCCTTCATCCTCTCGGCGGCGCGCCTCCTCCGCTTCATCCGCCTCGGACAACCGGACCGTCGGCTGGAAGGGACTCTCGTCCGTCGATTCGGGTCGATGCTCCTTTACGCCTTTGGTCAAAAGCGGGTCCTCGCCAAGCCCTTCGGGGTGAACCATTTCCTTCTTTTCTGGGGATTCATGATCCTTTTCTTGGCCAATGCGGAATTCGTCTTGAAGGGCCTCTTCCCCAGCCTTTCGCTTCGCCTTCTGGGGCCAAAGGTCTATCCCCTCCTCACCTTCGCCTTCGACCTGGTTTCGCTACTGGTCCTCATTTGCGTCGCCGTCGCCTTCTTCCGGCGCCTGGTGATTCAGCCTCCGGCGATCGATGCCAAGAGTCCCGAAGCCCTCATCATTCTCAGCCTCGTCGGAGGATTGATGATCGCCTTCTTCGGCCTCCATGGCTGCGAAATCGCCCAAGGGAGAATGGCTTCCCCCTTCTCCATGCCCTTTACCGAAACGGTCGTGGCCCCGCTTTGCGCCTCGCTCTGGGGAGGATCCCTCCATGGGGCGGCCCGGTTTTTCTGGTGGGCCCATGCGCTGATCTTTCTGGGCTTCTTGAATTACATTCCCAATAGCAAACATCTCCATATCCTGACGGCGATCCCCAATTGTTTCTGTCGTTCCTATGAGCCCATCCTCACCCTGCCCCGGGAAGAATTTGCCCTGGGGCGATCCTATGGGGTTTCCCGGATCGATGAGTTTACCTGGAAGGACCTCCTGGATTTTACGGCCTGCACCGAATGTGGCCGATGCAACGAAAATTGCCCGGCGACCCAAAGCGGAAAGACCCTCAATCCCCGCTACATCATCCATGACGGAAAGGTCAATCTTCTGGCCAATGGAAAGAAAATCCTTTACGGAAACCGCACCGAGGGGCTTCTCCCCCTGATCCGCCCAACCGATGAGACCGACGGGAGTGTCGGTGAAGATGCCCTGTGGGCCTGCACGACCTGCGGGGCCTGCATGGCCAACTGCCCTGTCTTCATCGAACACATTCCCAAAATTGTGAAAATGCGGCGCCATCTGGTGGAAAACCAGGCCAAATTCCCGGAAGAACTCCGGGGTTTCTTCGAGGCGATCGAACAGAGGTCCAATCCCTGGGGCATCAATCCCCAGGACCGGGCCAAATGGGCCAAGGGTCTGGAGATCCCCCTGGTGGCCATGGACCCATCGACGGAATTCCTCTTCTATGTCGGTTGTGCCGGAGCGTTTGACGCTCGCAACCGCAAGGTCGTCTTGGCCTTGGTTCAGGCCCTTCAGGCCGCCCAGGTCTCCTTCGGAATCCTGGGCCAGGAGGAGCGATGCTGCGGCGATTCCCTGCGCCGGCTGGGCAACGAGTTCGTCTTCGATCAACTGGCCCGGGAGAATGTGGAACTTTTCAAGAAATATCGGGTGCGCAAGATCCTGACCTACTGTCCCCATTGTTACTCGACCCTGAAGAACGATTACCGCGCCTATGGACTCGAGGCCGAAGTCTTTCATTCCAGCGAGTTTTTGGCCCATCTGTTGAAAAATGGAAAACTTTCCCTGGAAAGACCCAGCGGGCTGGGCCGCGTGGTCTTCCATGACTCCTGTTATTTGGGGCGGTATAACCAGATTTACGAACCGCCCCGCGAAGTGCTGGCCCAGGCCCTCGGCCAGCGCCCCATCGAGATGGACCGGGCCTTTGAAAAGAGTTTCTGCTGCGGAGGCGGAGGCGGGCGGATGTGGATGGAGGAAAGCGCCGAGCACCGCCTCAACATCAACCGGGTGAAGGAGGCCCTGACGAAAAAACCGGATACCCTTGCGGTCTCCTGTCCCTACTGCATGACCATGTTCGAAGACGGCCTCAAAGACCAAAAGGCCGCCCAGGTCCGGGTGATGGATATCGCCGAAGTCGTGGCGGCCAGCCTTCGGCAGAAACAAGGAATGTGAGCGCTCCCCGATGGCCGCTTCGCCCGCATCTTCTTTGGGACTCGATCCCGGTTCCGTCGCCTCCCTCCTCCTGGGCGTAACGGGAGGAATCGCCAGCGGCAAATCGACCGTCGCGCGGATGTTCGAGGCCTTGGGGGCTTTCACCATCGACTTTGACCGCCTCGGTCGGCGGGTCGTCGAACCGAGGCAACCGGCCTGGAAGGACGTCGTGGATTTGTTCGGCCCCGAGATCCTCCTTCCGGATCAAACCCTGGATCGGAAGAAGATCGCAGCGGCGGTGTTTGCGGATGAAACCCGACGGAAAAAACTCGAGGCGATCCTCCATCCGGCCATCTACCGGGAATACCAAAAGGAGGTCCATGCCTGGATTGCCAAGCATCCCCCGGGAATCCTCCAGGCCGTGGTCCCGCTCTTGATCGAGGCGCATCTGGAGGCCGGGTTCGATCGGATTCTTCTCGTCTATGCTCCCGAGGAGATCCAGATCCAAAGGCTCATGGCGCGGGAAGGAATCCCGCGGAGCCTTGCCCTGCAAATGATTCGATCCCAGATGCCGATCGAGGAGAAAAGAGGGTATGCCCACTTCATCATCGACAATTCGGGAGATCTGGAGGAAACGAGGAGACAGGTCCAGGCGGTCTGGGAAAAACTGAAAAAAATCCAGGAAGCCAAAGCGTCCAAGCGGGCCTGAATCCCGAGGGAGCGAACGCCGAGGAACGAAGCGATGACCATCGAAGAGATTTTCCCCCACATCTATCGGGCCGAAATCCCCCTCCCGCAGAATCCCCTGAAAGCCACCAATTCCTATGTCATCCAGGGCGATGGGCGCTACCTCGTCATCGATACGGGAATGAATCGAGATGAGTGCCGGAAGGCCATGGAGAACTACCTCTCCACGCTGGGCGTCGATTTGGACCGGACGGATTTTTTCATCACCCATCTCCATGCCGATCACTTGGGGCTGGTCGCCCACCTGGCCCGGGAACATTCGAAGATCTACTTCAACCACCCCGACGCCCGGATCCTCCAGGACCCCCGCCACTGGGAACGGATCATGGCGACGGCGAGGGCCCATGGGTTCCCAGAGGATGAACTTCAGTCGGCGATGCAAAAGCACCCCGGACGCCGGTACCAGCCCCAGGGCCCTTTGCCCTTAACCCTATTGAAAGAAGGAGACCGGGTACCCATCGGAGAATATGTCCTGGAATGCGTGGAAACCCCGGGCCACACGCGGGGCCATCTTTGCCTATACGAACGAAGAACCCAGATCTTTTTTTCCGGCGACCATCTCCTCGAGGATATCACCCCCAATATCTCCATGTGGGCCGAGGATGAAGACCCTCTCCAGCAATTCCTGGACAGCCTGGACAAAGTCGATCGCTTCCCCATCCAGTGGGTCTTCCCCGGCCATCGGCGGATGTTCACCGATTCCCATCGGCGGATCGGCGAACTGAAGCATCACCACCAGGTGAGGGCCGAGGAAGTTCTGCGCATCTTGCGTCAAGGGAGCCAGAATGCCTACCAAGTGGCCGCCCAGATGACCTGGGACATCGACTGCCGCCGCTGGGACGATTTCCCGGTCCAACAGAAATGGTTCGCCACCGGAGAGGCCTTATCGCACCTCCAATATTTGCAGGGAAAGGGCCGGGTGAAGCGCGAGGTTACCGCGGGAAAGGTATCCTTTTCGATTCTTTCGTCGAAACCTTGATCCGGAAAACCGCGAGGAAGATTTCCCCCTCCGGCGCCTTCCAAAACGCCAAGGACGGGGGTCGAAGAACCCCCAGGCCCGGCGCGGCTAGGGCAGGGGGGGATAATAGCAGTCCTTTCCGGCACGCTTGGCCAGAAGGAGATTCTCATCGGCCTTCACGATGAGATCGGTTTTGTTATCGGCGTCGACGGGGAAACTGGCAATCCCGATACTGATCGTGAGGCGGGCCTCGACACTGCTGTCATAGACGGGGATGCGGGCCTTGCGCACCTTGGTGAGCAAACGCTTGGCCAGGTAGACCGCCGAGGGGCCGCTGGTTTCGGGCGTAATGATCGCAAATTCCTCTCCGCCGTAGCGGCTCACATGATCGACCCGCCGGCAGTTATCGATGAAAATCCTGGCGATGATCTGCAACGCCGCATCGCCCGCCGGATGGCCGTAGGTGTCGTTGAACTGTTTGAAATTGTCGATATCGATCATGAGGAGACTGAGGGGCTGGTGGTTGCGCAGGGCGGGGGCCATTTCCTGGTTGAGCAGTTCATGGAAATGGCGGTGATTGTAAAGGTCCGTCAAGCCGTCGCGGATGGAGAGATATTGGTAAAATTCCCGCTTCTTCCGTTCGGCGAAAAGGAGTTCCCGCGTCTCGATGATGCTCCGCTGTCGCTCCAATAGCCCCGTTATTTGCTGCATCATCGAATCCATTTGGAGGGGCTTGACCAGGAAGGCACCCGCACCGGCATTCAGCGCATCGACGGAGGTCTCGAGGGAGGGGTTTCCAGTGACAAAAAGAACCAGCGAATCCGGATGGATGCGCTTGATCCCCCTGAGGAGGTCCACCCCTTTCATGTCGGGAAGATCCACCTCGGTCACGGCAAAATGGAAGAAGAACTCCTTGACCCACTCCATGGCTTCCTTGCCCGTTCTTGCCGTTTGGCAGAAATAGCCGGCCTCATGGAATCGGTCGGTGAGCGCCTGGGTGACTTCCTCATCGGGGTCCACGATGAGGGCGTGGACTCGTCTCGCCTTCCGTCGTGCATCATCCATTCCGATCTCCTCGATGAAATGACTGAGATCCTTGAAAATCGGTCGTTTTATTCTATCATATCTTTGGCCCGGCGGCCCGAAGGTTTTCGCGGAGGGGCCGGAGGATTCCCCTGAAGGGAAAGGGGAATTGTGGTAAGATCGAAAAAAAGTCCGATCGGTCGGGGCGGAGGCGATCTTTCCGCCCGGCCCGCATGAAATTTCCGATCTTCATCATCGGAGGATGGGAAGGGAGTTCCAGATGGCTACGCAGGAATACCAATTTCGTTACGGTCAGACCTCTCTCCGTTTCGCCTTGGACCCCCGTCTGGTAATCGGAGAGCTCCATATCCAAGAAACCCCTCCCCTCCCAGACCCCGAAGGGGCCATTCGGGAGGCCATCCGCAATCCCATCGCCTCCCGACCCCTCCGGGATCTTGTCCGACCCGGTCAGACCGTAGCCTTCATCGTGAACGATACCACCCGAGTGGCCAATAGCCACGTGTTTATGCCCATTCTGCTCGATGAGCTGAATGCCGCCGGCATCCCGGACCGGGATCAGCGGATCGTCTTTTCCCTCGGAACCCATCACCCGCTCAACGAACGGGAGATGGCCGAGTTGGTCAGCCCCTCTGTGGCCAAGCGGGTGAGGCTCTACAACCCCGATTGTCACGATGCCCGACAATTCCAATATGTGGGCACCACCTCCCGGGGCAACGCCGTCCATTTCTATCGGCCGGTGGTCGAGGCCGATCATATCGTCTTAACCGGAAGCATCGTCTATCACTACATGGCCGGTTTCGGCGGAGGGCGAAAAGCGCTCTTTCCAGGGGTCGCCGCCTATGAAACCATCCGCAAGAACCACTCCTTTCTGCTCGATCCCCAGGCGATGATCGGCAAACTCGAGGGCAACCCGGTCTATGAGGACCAGATCGAAGGAACGGAGATGTGCCGCCCCTCCTTTCTTCTCAATGTGGTCCTGGATGAAAAAAAACAATTCCTCAAGATCTTCGCCGGCGATTACATCCAGGCCCACCTTCAAGGCTGCCGGTTCGTCGCCTCGATTTACGGGGTTCCGATCGAGGAGCCCGCCGATCTGGTCATTGCCAGTTGCGGCGGTTACCCCAAAGACATCAATGTCTATCAACTGCAGAAGACGATGGACCATGCCTGGCTGGCCGTCCGGGAAGGTGGGGTCGTGATCATTTTGGGGGAATGCATCGAAGGCACGGGATCGGAGGAATACCTCCAATGGATGGAGAAATACCGGACGCCGGAAAAAGTGGAGGAGAAGATCCGGGAGAATTTTGTCATCGGGGGGCACAAAGCCTACGCCGTGACCCGCTTGATGAAAAAGGCCCAGTACATTCTGATCTCCTCTCTGGATCCGGATCTTTGTCGAACCCTGCGCTTCACCCCGGCGCGGGACATGGACGAAGCGCTGCGATTGGCCTTTGACCGATTGGGTCCCCGGCCCAAAATCCTTTTGATGCCCCAAGGAAGCCTCACCGTGCCCATCGTGGGAAAATAGCGCACCCGGGTTTGGGAAGGTCGGGAAAACCCGATCGGCGGAGAGGACCGGTTCCGGTCTTCTCCCGATGCGCTGGACGCCCCGATCTTGAATCGGGAGGATCCATTCCATGCCTCGATTCCAAAGAGTCCAAAAAAGAGACGGAACGATCGTTCCCTTTGATCGTCAAAAGATCGAACAGGCCATCTTTCGGGCCGCGCTGGAGGTCCTTCAGGATGCCGAGGAAGCCGCCTCGATCGCCCAAAGGGTGACGGCCATGGTCCTCCAGCGTCTATCGACCATTCGGCCGCCCAAGCCGATCCACGTGGAATCCATCCAGGATGCGGTGGAGATGGCCCTCATGGAGGCGGGCCATCCGCAGATCGCCAAGCGTTACATTCTTTACCGCGAACGGCGAAGCGAACTTCGGCTGGCCAAATCCGTCCTGGGCATCAAGGATGATCTGAAGCTCCCCTTGAACACCATGGAGGTCTTGAAACGCCGGTACCTCCTTCGGGACGATCAGCAAAGGATCATCGAAACGCCCAGCCAGCTCTTTCGGCGCGTCGCCACCCACATCGCCCAGGCCGAGAAGAAGTTCCGCCCTTTCGTCTCCCCCGCCGCCGCCGAGGAGAAATTTTACCAAATGATGCGCAACCTGGAGTTTTTGCCCAACTCCCCGACCCTCATGAACGCCGGAACTTCCCTGGGTCAGCTTTCCGCTTGTTTCGTTCTTCCCGTCGAGGACTCGATCGACGGGATCTTCGAAGCCCTCAAGAACATGGCCAAGATCCACCAGAGTGGCGGTGGGACGGGGTTCAATTTTTCCCGCCTTCGGCCCAAGAATGATCTGGTGGCGACGACCAAAGGACAGGCCTCGGGGCCCGTCTCTTTCATGACGATCTTCGATAAGGCCACGGAGGTCATCGTCCAGGGAGGGAAACGGCGCGGGGCCAACATGGGGATTCTGCGCTGCGACCATCCCGATATTGTCGAGTTCATTGAGGCCAAGATCGCCAAGGGCGCCTTTTCCAATTTCAACCTCTCCGTGGGGATCACCGACCGCTTCATGGAGGCGGTGGCCCAAAACCGGGAATTCGAACTCATCAACCCGCGGACCGGAAAGGCCGTAAAGCGGATGAAGGCCCGAACGATCTTTGATCTCATCGTCAACGCCGCCTGGCTGACCGGCGATCCCGGCCTGATCTTTCTCGATGAAATCAACCGCCACAACCCGACACCGGGAATCGGTCGAATCGAAGCCACCAATCCCTGCGGGGAACTCCCTTTGCTCCCCTATGAGAGCTGCAATTTGGGGTCGATCAATCTGGCGAAGATGGTCGATGGGTCTTCTTTGAATTGGGAAAGGCTCCGGGAGACCATCCACTGGGCCGTCCGTTTCTTGGACGATGTGATCGAGGAGAATCGATTCCCCCTGCCCGCCATCGAAGCCATCACCCGGGGGAATCGAAAGATCGGTCTGGGGGTCATGGGGTTTTCCGATCTGCTGATTCGCCTGGGAATCCCTTACGGGGGGAAAGCGTCGATTCGCTTCGCCCAACAGCTCATGAAGTTCGTTCGCGAGGCTTCCCTGGCCGCTTCCCTCCAACTGGCGCGGGAGCGGGGGGTGTTTCCGAATTTTCGACAGTCCATCTACTTCCGAAAGAACCTGCGACTGCGCAATGCCACGCTGAACACCGTGGCGCCCACCGGTACGATTAGCATCATCGCCGGATGCTCCAGCGGTATCGAGCCGCTCTTCGCCATCAGCTTTGTCCGCAATGTGCTCTCCGGCACCCAACTCCTCGAGGTCCATCCCCTCTTCGAGGAGATCGCCAAAGCCCAGGGTTTTTTCAACCGGGAGCTGATGGCCCAAATCGCCCAATCGGGCTCTCTTCGGGGGGTGCAGGGGATTCCTCGGGAGGTGCGCAGGCTCTTCGTCACCGCCTTTGACCTCAAACCCCTCCAACATCTCCAGATCCAGGCGGCTTTTCAAAGATATACGGATAATTCGGTCTCCAAAACCATCAATCTGCCCCGCGAGGCGACGGTGGAGGATGTCCGCCAAATCTATCTTTCCGCCTATCGAATGAAATGCAAAGGGATCACCATTTATCGATACGGCAGCAAGGAAGAACAGGTCCTTTCCTTCGGCGGGAAGGAAACGGCTCCTTCTTCTTTGCTGAAGGAATTCGTCTCCGTCGAATCGGATTATTCCGGTGGATGCTCCGCAGCGACCTGCCTCTTTTAACCCTGCGGCGCCTTCCGATTTTCGGTTTGCCGCCCGGCGTTTTCCTTCGAAGGGAACCCATGGACCGGAAGGGAACCCGGTCCTGGGCGGAAGTCTCGCCCCTTTCGCATCGAGGGGCTTGGGGAGGGAAGAAATGAAAATTGGGGCCTTTGAAATTCAGGAACCCATTCCGGATTTGCGGGAACCGCACGCCCTGGCGATTCTCCGTCCCTGGGTGGATGTAAATAACGTAGGCACTTTGACCTTCGACGGATTGGAGGCGCGGTTGGGAGCGAAGGCCCTTGCCCGATTGGACCGGCCAGGGGACTTCTTCGATTTTACCCGTTATCGGCCGATGATCTATTTCGAAGGGGCGGCCCGCCGGCTGAAAATTCCGAACACCACGATCAGCTATACCATTCGGGACAAAGGGCCGGACCTCCTCTTTCTTCGCCTTCTGGAACCCCATGCCCATGCGGAGGATTTCATCGACTCCCTGATGGAAGTCCTCAAAATCCTCAAAGTGAAACGTTACTGCCTCCTCGGCAGTATGTACGATGCGGTGCCCCATACCAAACCGCTCATCGTCAACGGAAGGGCTACGGGGAAAGCGGCCGAACAGGATCTGCGGAGGGTCGGAGCCGTCCCCAGCCATTACCAAGGCCCTACCAGCATCACCTATTTAATCACGCTGCGGGCCAAGGAACTGGAGATGGAGGCCCTCTCTTTTATCGTTTCCCTGCCGCAGTATGTGAATGTGGAGGAGGATTTTTTGGGTAAGGTCCGCCTCCTGGAGATACTGAATTTAATCTATGACATTCCGATCGCCCAGGAAGATTTTGAGAAGGCCGCCCACCAGCGAAATCTCGTGAACCAGAGGGTGGAGGCTTCGGCGGAACTCAAAAAGGTGATCGCTCAGCTGGAAAACCTTTACGCCCAGCGGATGACCCAGAAGGATGGCGACGCCGTCCCCGGATTCTCCTCCCGCATGGAGGAGATTTTTTGGGATACCGATGGAAAGGATTTCGGCAAAGCCTGAGGGGGCCTGAGCGCCTATGCCCCGCAAGAACCCTGCGCCCTTCGGCGCGGGCAGAGCCGAAGCCTTTTTCCACTTCCCTTATTGAGAATCGTCAAGGGCCGATCAGGCAACGGCCAGTTTTTTCCCAATCGGACAGGTCCGGCACACCGCGAGGCCCCGCCGGAAAGAAAAATAAAAAAGATCGGATTTGCCGAAAGGCGTGGAATTTTCCTTGCGGCTCAGCCGGTAGCGCTTGGAGCAGGCGCTTTTGGATATTCGAAGATGCCCCGGCTGATAGGGACATTCGATCAGGTCTTGCTGGTTTTTCTTGAGAAAACGGTCCAGCCCTTCCTTTGCCCTGCCCATGAATCCCCCCTCAATTGAAATATTCTCCCCCACCTCACGGGATAGGTTCCAACTTCGGCCTTTTGAAGGCCCTCTTACCTTTTACGCGTCGGTCCATGATTGAATAGACATTCGATATGGGCAAAAAAACTTTTTCATTTTTCCAAAGATTCCCTACACCTTCGATGGGGGTGGGCGAGGCTGGGTAAGACCCAGATTTGGTCGTTCCCCCTCCCCTTCATCCCCTCCCGCCACGGGGAAGGAAGATGAATAAATGGCTATGTCGATCCAATTATGGACTCATCAGTAGCAAAAATATTGTATCAAAAATCGATAAAAATAAAAATAGATTTAAATTTATACGCCTACAGGCCAGAAAAGCTGAAAGCCTTCATTCTTTCTTTTATTCTTTCTTTTCAAAGGCCATTTTGGGAAAAGCTGATTTCGGGGGTTTCTCTCAAGGATTGACGAGGGGGATGAGAATGCGAAAGATGGTCTTTCCTTCTTCAGATTCGACTTCGATTTTTCCACCCATCTGCTTGATGAGGCGCTGCGTAATGTGAAGTCCCCGGCCGCGGCACTCTCCTTGAAGGATTCTTCCCTTTTCTTCCGAAGACAAGAATCCGCTATTTTGAATCTCCGCAACGGCCCAAGAATCCCGCCGGTAGCTACGGATGGAGAGCTCTCCTCCATCCTCGGGGATGGCTGCGGTGGCATTGTTTAAGAGGTTATCCAGTACCCGGTCAATATGGAGGGGAAAACAGCGGATCCAAAGGGGCGAAACCATATCCTTTTCCTGAGGGCGAATCCCCGTTCGACCGAGCTCTCGAATCGTTTCTCCATTGAGGAGAAACCTTTTTTTCAGCCGATCCGTGAGATCGACGATCCCTTCCTTGCCTTCCCCATAAAGACTCAAGGCCAAATCTTGAAGCCGCAGCGACTCTTGGATCACGATGTCCAAATATTGAAAAATCTTTTCCTCTTTGGATGGGAACTGGCCTTCTTCCAACATCTTTTTGATTCTTCGGGCAAATCCCGCCACGGCGATGGCCGGGTTCTTAAAATCATGGACGAGGTCATCCATCCGCTCGAGCCGCAATCCCTTCATCAGCTCCTTGCCCAGGAAGGAAAAGATCTCAATCTTCTCTTTGGTAAAGAAGTCCTGGGGGGATTCGGCGTCGAAGACCAGAAAATACTTCACCTCTTCCTGCACGCGGAGGGGAATGTAAAGAACCGAATGAATCCCCTGGCTCACCAAGAAGTTTTTCAGCGCCTCCGACAAGAGCCGGCTCCTCTTGGGGTTCTTCACGAGAATATAATCCCGGTGGATTTCATCGTCGCCAAAATCTCCGAAGGGCCCTTGGGGGTTGACCAAGGCCGCGATATAGGGTTCTTGAATCGAAAATACCGTCCCGATCCCGTGTTTCGCCTCGGGATACCCCGCCTCGAGAACGACGTGCTGTTGATCCTCCATTAATGAAAAAAGGGAGCACCGCTGGATCTTCATGATTCCCGCCAATTCGGGAACGACCAAGTTGAAGACCTCCTTCATCTTGATCCCCTCCCGGCGGCCAATCTTCAAGAAGATCTGATCGATGATCCGATCCTTGGCCTCATTGAGTTGCTGAAGATCCTGGATGCGCTTGCGGGCAATCACGTAGCTCACCCGGCGGGAGAACATCTCGGCGATTTTGGTCTCCAGGGGAGAAAATTTCCGATCCTTCTCGCTGTAGTAGAGGCTCAGAACCCCTTCGGTGTCGATGTCTTTCAGGGAAAAGCGCGGCAAGGAAATCGGAATCGCCAGCATGGTATGGAGCCCGAATTCCCGGGCGATTTTTTTGTTGTGGAAGCGGTCATCCTGCTGGATATCGGGAATAAAATAACTCTGTTGGGTCTTGATCACCGTCCCCGTGACCGTGTTGTCGAGCGGAATTCCTTCGGGCCAATCGGCGAGCTGACCGGGGTAGCAGGCATTCAGGATCATGGCCCGGCTTCGAGGGTCGTAGATCCGGATGGTGGCGGCCTCCACCCCCAGAAAATCCACAATGCCTTTCAAAAGACCCTGGAGGATTTCCTTTTCCGGAAGGGAGGGGTTGATTTCCAGAATGGTATCCACATGGGTGATCAGGGAATCAACGAAATGGTAGAGCACCTCATCGCGAATCAGTCGAAGAATGGCTTCTTCTTGGTCAGGGGGAAAATGAAACCCCTTCTCGCTCAGACGGGAAAGAAAGGGCGCAAAAATCCCGGAGGGATCGATCCGTTCAGTCCGCGCTGAATCCATGGAGATGCCCGCTGCAGGGGGATTCTCGCCCTGGGCGTTCATTTCCTGGCTGGAACCCCTTGTGCCCATGCCCTGGAGATCTGTGATATAGTAGCTCAAAGGACTCATTTATTATGCCCCAAAAAGAAGGGAAAAGGAAGATCCCGGAGGGCTCCCCAGGAATCCCCTCGGGGGCCGAGGCCAAATGTTGAGTCAGGAAAAGGAATCTTCCTTCGAATGTCTGATTCTTCGGTCACGATCCAAAACCTGAAGTTCGCCTATCGGGGACAAGAGCGTTGGGCCCTCGATGATCTCTCCCTGGAAGTGCCCGCCGGGGATTTTCTGGCCATCCTGGGCCCGAGCGAAGCCGGAAAAAGCACCTTGGCCGCCTGTCTCAATGGATTGATCCCCCATTTTTGGAAAGGGACCCTGCGCGGCGAGGTCTGGGTCTTGGGGCGCAATACCCGGCAGACCCGGGTCGCCGAATTCTCCGAACGGGTCGGGATCGTTTTCCAGGATTTTGAGGCCCAATTATTCTCCACCCGGGTGGATCTGGAAGTGGCCTTTGGACTGGAAAACCTCTGTCTTCCCCGAACCGAAATGGCCCGGCGCATCGAAGAGAACCTCCGACGGGTGGGCCTCCATGATTTTCGGGGTCGTCCCCCTTCCACCCTTTCGGGTGGACAAAAGCAAAAATTGGCGATCGCCTCGGTGCTCGCCATGCACCCCCAGCTTCTGATTCTGGACGAACCGACGACCGATCTGGACCCGGTGAGCAAAGGCGAGATTTTCCAAATCATAAAGGAATTGGCCGCCGGTCATCGGGTGACGCTCATCGTGATCGAACATGACACCGAAGAAATCCTTCAGGCAAGCCACATTCTGATCCTCCAAGAAGGAAAAGGCATCCATCACGGGCCGGCCTCGGAAACTTTTCGCCAAGTGGATCGACTGGAAAAAATCGGCGTGATTCCTCCAGGGATCCCGCAATCCTTCCATGGTCTGGGCGCTTCTCCTCTGCCTCTGACGGTTGAGGAAGGATTGCAAATCTTTCGGGAGAAGCGGTGGCGAATCGACGAAGAGAAATACGCCGCGATTCGAAAAAAAATGATCTCCCCTTCGCGCCCTTCCGGACCGGCTCTCATCCGCTGCGAAGGTCTGACCCATGTCTATCCCAACGGCTTCAAGGCCCTGCAGGGAATCGACCTGGAGATTGGAGCGGGGGAGATGCTGGCCTTGGTTGGATCCAATGGGAGCGGGAAAACCACCTTGACCAAACATTTCAATGGACTCCTTTTCCCCACGGCCGGGCGGGTATGGGTGAAAGGGAAAGATACGCGCCAACTGGGGCTCCTGGAACTCGGAAAGACCATCGGCTACGTTTTCCAAAATCCCGACCACCAGATCTTCGCCCCCACTGTATTCGAGGAAATCGCCTTTGGCCTGCGGCTGCGCAAAGTGCCGGAGTCGGAGATCCATCGCCGGGCGGCCGAGGCCCTGGAAGCCGTGAATCTTCTGGGCCGGGAAAAGGAAAATCCTTTCTCCCTGACCAAGAGCGG
>Ga0272448_1004874_pt1 | contig 15087 bp, 14 predicted proteins | sample YNPCB0191_FD_202220 | JGI IMG/M metagenome (GOLD analysis project Ga0272448, IMG submission 202220) | Hot spring sediment microbial communities from Yellowstone National Park, WY, United States - YNP-CB-019-1 | ecosystem: Environmental > Aquatic > Thermal springs > Hot (42-90C) > Sediment...
ATGAAGGAAACCCGGTCACCCTTTTCCAGACCAAGACGGCGGAGCGCGTTCGCCAGCCGATGCGTGCGCTCGCCGAACTGCGCGTACGTGAACTGTTTCGCGCCATCGACCACGCCAATCTTTTTGCCGAAGAGCGCGACGGCGCGATCGCGAAACTCTAACGGAGTCAGCGGGACAAACATCGTTGTTCCTCCTCTACTTGAATTTGTTAGACACAATTCTAACACAATGCCGGCGGCGTGGCAAGAGGCAAAATCGGATTGACAACGCGCGCCGCTGCGCTATAATCGCGCTATGCCAAAACAAAACCTTTTCCCCATCCAGCGCCTATGCTGCACGCTCGCGGCCGCCGGACTGGCGCTCCTGCTGGTGCACTGCGCGCCGGCATCCACGAGCACGCCGTCCGCATCGCTTCCAGCCGCCGCGCCGGCGAAGAACGGGGGCACCGTGACGATCGCCCTGTCATCGGAACCGGACACGCTCAACCCGTACCTCGCCTCGCAGCGCGCGGCGGGCGAGGTGCACATCTTTGTGATCGAAGGCTTGCTCAGCGTGAACGAAAAGGGCGAGTTCTTCCCAGTGCTCGCGACGCAAGTCCCGACCAAAGAGAACGGTGGCGTGTCCGCCGATGGCTTGACGATCACGTACCACCTCAAACCGAACGTGACCTGGTCGGATGGCGTGCCGTTCACCTGCGACGATGTCCAGTTCACCTGGCAAGCGGTCGTCAATCCCAAGAGCGGCGCGGTCGCGACCGCCGGGTACAGCGAGATCGCATCCGTGTCCTGCCCCGATCCGCTGACCGCCGTCGTCAAATACAAAACGTTCTACGCGGCGTACCTCGTGCCGTTCTGGACGGTGCTGCCGCGCCACGCCACCGGCGATCCAGCCGAGATGACAAAATGGGCGTACAATCGCAAACCCATCGGCACGGGACCGTTCAAGATGTCCGAGTGGGTTACCGGCGATCACATCACGCTCGTGCGCAACGAACACTACCGCGACGCGGCGCAAGGCAAGCCGCACATTGATTCGGTCATCCTCCGATTTGTGCCGAGCCACGCGGTCGCGCTGCAACTCTTGCAGACCGGCGACGTGACGGTCGTCGGCGATGTGACCGAACAGGATTTGCCGCAGTTGGCGAAATCGTCGAACATTCGGATTGGCTCCGCGCCCAGCCAACGCTCCGAGCGGCTCGTGCTGAACCTGGGCGACCCCTCGGTCGACGCGCCCAATCCCATCGATCAGCATCATCCGATTCTCGCGGATGCGCGCGTGCGTCAAGCCATCGAACTATCGATCAACAAGCAGGAGATCGTCGACCAGCTACTGAATGGTAAGGGCGCGGTCGGCACGAATGATTTGAACCTGGGCTGGGCGCGCTGCGACACGCCGCCGAGCGAATTCAATCCCGATCAGGCACGGCAGTTGCTGGACCAAGCCGGCTGGAAGGTTGGCAGCGACGGCATTCGCGTCGCGCAGGGCGCGCAGTTCGCGCCCGACGGTACGCGCCTGCGCCTGAAAATGCAGGGACCGACCGGTGACGCGCTGCGCGAACAGGTCGAGCAAATTCTGGTCGAGCGCTGGAAGCAAGTCGGCATTGAGGCATACATTGAAAACGCACCGACTTCGGCGCTGTTTGGCACCTGGGATTCCGGCGGCATCGCGCGCCACGGCAAGTTCGATATTTTAATCTACACGACCGGCTTGCCGATTGTCGATCCGCAAAGTTTTATCGAAGGGTATTTTGCATCGTGGAACATTCCGGACGCGAGCAATCACGGCGCGGGGTACAACTATTCACGTTGGGTCAACACGACAGCTGATGCCGCGATCAAGGTCGCGGGGGCGACTGCGGACACCGCCGCGCGTCGTGACGCGTATTGCCGCGTGATGCAGCAAGTCGTGCAAGAGCGTCCGCTGATCTATCTCTACGCGCGGCTGGCAATTTACGCGTACCGCAGTTCGCTGCAGGGCTGGGTCACGAACGTGTGGAAGAATATGGGGTGGAACGCGGCGGACTGGACGCTCCGCTAATCGATCCGCCTGCAAAAAAGGAAATTGATCGGTCAGCGTGACGAGTGGCACTTCCTTCAGCAGCGTGTGGATTTCTGCCGGGCTTGCCATCATCCGCGCCAGGGTGGGATCGCCGTCGCCGCCTCGTACTTGACCAACGCGTGCTATCCAGCGGCGCATCCGAGGCGATTTCGATATCTTGGCTTCTTGTACAACGATTTCATTGGTGAGGTACTACCACTTACCCAGCCACTTTAAAACCCAAGCGATGATCACCAAATAGAACGGCACCAGATACAGCGCCTCCAGCGTACTGTACTCTTTTCCCTCGCCGGCTCGCGGCTGGGAGTGGGGCTTGCGCGGCGGAGACCGCCGACGGTCATGCCTTTGCATCGTCCACCTGCTTTTCCATGCTCCTGTGCGTTATTGCAACACCACCCCTTGACGCCGCAAGCGATTTGTGCGATGCTTCGACCCGGCTCCCGACCTGAGCCAAACGCCGGGGTGAATTCCAAGGAAGGAGACCCATGTCAGACCAATCCACAGGGGAACGCGTTCGTTCCTCATTCGATACGCCGGCTAATCAACCGCACATCCAGATTGAAGCCGACGGACCGTACATTGTCACCGGCAGCCCGAAACTCGCGCGGCGCATCCGCGTGCAGAACACCGCCGGCGAATCGGTGAGCTGGCAAGCCGGCGACGATTATCCGGCGCAACCGGCGCGTTTCAAACTGTGCCGCTGCGGCCGCTCCAGGAACAAACCGTTCTGCGACGATAGCCACGAAGAAGCGACCTGGGACAGCCAACTCACAGCCGACCGCGCGCCGGGCGAAACGCGCCGCCAGCTCTTTGAGGGCATCGGCATGATCATGACCGACGACAATAGTCTGTGCGCCGGCTTTGCGTTTTGCGATCGCTTCGGCGGCGTCTGGGAAGAAATCAACGATACCAGCGATCCTCAGGTGCGCAAGCGGCTCAAGGAGCAAATCGCCATGTGTCCGAGTGGTCGCCTGCAATACTGGCGCAAGAAAGGCGGCGCGCCGGAGGAAATCGGCTACGAGCCGATGATTGCCGTTATACCGAACGGACCCTACTGGGTGCTCGGCGGCATTCCGGTCGAAACGCCAGACGGCTTTGTCTACGAGGTGCGCAATCGCCAATTGCTGTGCCGCTGCGGTCAATCGAAGAACAAGCCCTTTTGCGACGGCACGCACTGGGACATTCGATTCAAGGCGCCGTGAGCCGCAAGGCAGAGAGCTCGCATCAGTGACCCTGAGAGGACGATCCGGACAGCGTGTCGACTCTGGTCTGCCTCAACTAAATCGAAAGGGGGGGCGTCCACACGCGATTTACTGCCCGCGCAGCGCGAGCACGTGCCCGACCATCCGGAATAGGATCCAGAAATCCATCCAGATCGATTGGTGCTTGATGTAGTACAGATCGTACTCCACGCGCAACCGCGCGTCCTCGATGCTGTCGACGTAGCCGGCGTGCAAAATCGCCCAGCCCGCCATCCCGGGCTTGACCGCGTGCCGCAAGCGGTAAAATGGAATTTGCTTTTCCAACTGCGCGACGAACTCCGGGCGCTCCGGGCGCGGACCCACCACGCTCATCTCGCCGCGCAGAATGTTCCAGAACTGCGGCGCTTCGTCAAGGTGTAACTTGCGCAGCACCCGCCCCACGCGCGTCACGCGCGGATCGTTCTTGGTCGCCCACACCGCTTTGCCCTGTTCCTCCGCATTCGTCACCATCGTCCGGATTTTGCGCACGCGAAAGACGCGCCCGCCCTGCCCCACGCGCTCTTGCGCATAAAAGATCGGACCGGGTGAATCGAGCCGCATCGCGAAGGCGATGAATGGCAGCAAGACGCCGAACAGAATCGAGCCGACGAGCGCGAAGACAAAGTCGAACCCGCGCTTGAGCGCGGGATACACCCCGCCGGTGCTCGCGTGGTCGAGCGGCAGCGCGACGTACCAGCTATCGCCAATGTGATCGATGGGAACGCGCGCGGTGATTTGCTCGTACAGCAGCTGCATCGGCATCACTTCGATGCCGAGTTCCTGCACGTCGAGCAGGGCGCGGAACATATCGTCCGATACCTGGCGCGTCACCGCCCAGACGACTTCATTGATGCGATGCTGCCGACACAGCCGGACGAGGTCGGTATGCCGCCCCAGGACGGACAGCCCGCCGATGACCTGACCCTGCTTGGCGGGATCATCATCGACAAAGCCGATCACGTCGTAGTGCGGCTGGAACGCCGTGCGAATCGTCTGCGCGATCGTTTTCCCCGCGTTCCCCGCGCCGACGATCAGCGCGCGGCGGCGAAACGGCGCACGCGGCGCGAGCTGGATGTACGCCGCGCGCCAGGTCGCGATCAGCGCGACGGAAATCACGCCATGGTACAGCACGATGCCGCGTGGCAATACCGGCTGCAAGCCGGGATCGGTGAGCGCGAAGAATATGATGAGATAGACGATCAGCGCCAGAAAAAACGTCTTGAACAACGCGCGGCTCGTCGCGCTGAACTGGATGACGACGCGCAGATCGTACAAGCCGTTGAGAAATTCAAAAAAAAGCCAGATGGCGGACAAGACGATGAACCACTGGACCTGCGACGCGAGCAAGTCGGTAAAAGTCTTGTCGCCGCGGAATGCCCAGATCGCGAACGCCAAGACCACTGCCGCATTGATGAGCACCAGATCGATGAGGACGAGAAACAGCCGCCGCTCTCTCACATCCAATCCTTAACCAGGCTTTCGCCGAAATAATCGAATCACTGCGACGCTTCGCCGCTCGCCTCGACGCGACGCAGGTTCACGCCGCTCCACCACAAGCAGAACACACCGAGAACCACCGGCGGTCCGTACGCGACGAGATAGAGCAAAATGCCGTACGTCAGCCCGATGCTCTTATCGATGGCAAAGAGCGAGAGCGTGAGAATGCACAGCAACTGAAACACGCCGACCTTGCCCGGCGACGAGGGCACCAGCCCGCCGACTTGCAGCACCGCGAGCAGGAGAAATGCGCTTACCGCCGGCAGCTGCAGGTTGAGCGCGAGCAAGACAAGATAATTGATGAGCGCGCCAATCGACCAGATCACGATCGACTGCGCTTGCAACAAAAGGTGCACGTCCCAACGCTTGAACACGTCCAACCCGAGCAGCGCCTTTTGCACGAACGTATCGAGCGATTTGCCACCCCACGGCAAACGGATGCGCGTGAACAATCGCAGCAGCGGCTCGCGAAACCAGAGCAGCACGAACGCGGCGACGAACAGTGCCAGCGTCAACCCGATCAACCCTTCGCGCGGCTGCTCCAGCCAGGTCGGCAGCGTCATAAACAAGGGAATGCCCAACAGAATCAGCACGAGCATTTCCGTGTCGAAAATTTTCTCGACGCCGAGCGTCGCGAGCGTCTGCGCCCGGCTCCGCTTTTCGAGTTCGCCAGCGAGATAGATGCGTGCCAACTCGCCGATGCGCCACGGCACGACGATGTTGAGCATCTGCGCGATGAGTACGATGCTGAGCATCCGCCGCTGCCGCAGACCCTTTTGCAGCGGATAGTACAACTCGATCCAGCGCAGCGCGCGCAGCCATGACTGTACCACCGCAGCGATGAGCGCGAGGAAAATCCACGCGTAATTCGCGCGCGCGAGCGCCTGCGCCACATCCGCCAGCGGCACATCTTTGAGCGCGAGGAGAAGGAAAACGATGCTAATCAGCGTGCCGATCGCGACGCGAAACCAATTCGTTTGCCAAAAGTGAGTTTCCATCGAAATTTAGGCAGAGGACAAAAGACGGACGACGAACGACAGAGGAGGGATGCCCCAATGCCTTCGCCTTGTCCTCCGTCTTCCGTCTTCGGTCATCCGTCTCCCCTGATCCATTGCTCGCGCCGAACAAATGCCACCGCCGCGAGCGCGAAATAAATCCACATCAGTACGCCCGGTTTCGTGCCGATGATAAACGCATCGGTCAAGCCGAACGTCAGATGCGCGAGCATCCCACACTCCAGCCCGACGAGCAGCGCGCGCACGCCTGCCTCATTGACCGCGATATACGCGCGCACCGCGCAGATGACAAAGCCGCTGAGCAGCGCGACGTACGCCATCAAGCCGGGAATCCCCACATCGACCGCGACTTCCAGGAGGTGGTTGTGCGCATGCGCGACCACTTCGTCGGGCGCGGCGATGAAGAACGGGTAGAGCGCATGCGCGACTTCGTTGTAGGTGCCGATGCCAATCCCGGTGAATGGAAAATCCTGCACCATCATCACGCCGCGCTGCCAGACTTCGAGCCGGCTCGCGAGCGTGCCGTTGCGCGCGTCCATCTTCAGCACAAACTCGGCGAGCGCGCTGCCCTGTCCCGCCAGCAGCACAACCACGAGCAGCGCCGCACCCGCGACGATGAGCCACGCAAAGCGGCGGTCGCGCCAGATCGCGACCGCGAGTAAACCAACGCCGGTGCCGAGTAGCGCACCGCGCGACTGCGTGAGCGCGAGCGTGACGACCGAGAGCACGAGCGCGATAGCCACGCTCAATCGGAAGGGGACGCGGAACACCGCAAACGAACGCGGAATAGGGATTCCCCTCCGCGTTTGTCCGCGTGTATCCGCGTTCGATTCCGGTGTAACCCAGACCAGCGCTGCCAACATCGGCACGACGAGTGTCAGCGTGCCGCCCACGCCATTCCGCGCGAACCCGCCGGCAATCGAGCGCGGGATACCTTGAATCACGTGCGGCAGCCGGTCGTAGATGAATGACGCCGAAATGATCTTGCTCTGCGCCCAGTCTGTGCCGATCAAGCCGGCAACCGCGATGGCAATGCACGCCAGTACCAGCCACACTGTCGCCCGCGTGAGATCATCGCGCGAGACGACTTGGTTCGCCACCGCGTAAAAGAACGCGACGCTGAGCAGCACGCCGTACACCTTGGGCTGCGTGAGCCAGGGATAGGACGTGACCGCGAGACTGACCGGCAGTAGCGCCAGCAGAATCAGAATCGGCAGATCAAGTGGCGTGCCGCTGGGCGGCTTGCCGGTCGTCCAGACGCGCGCGAGCCAGACGAGCGCGAGCAAGCCCAACGCGGCGAGCGGCACGGCATCGGTTACGACGAAATAGAAATAGATGAGCGAGAGGATCGGGATTTCCAGCCGCACGAGCCACCGCGCGACATTTCGCAAGGTCATGGCGCGAGCTTTTCCCTTTCCCAAATCCACTCGACCGCGCTCATCAAGTCGTTCGCCACGTGATAGCCCGAATGATTGTTCTCTTGCAAAACGACATACTGCTCGTTGCCGCGCCCGGTGAGAACGAGAATTGGCATCGCGCCGATTTCGCGCGCCGCGACAATGTCCGCCATCGCGTCGCCGATGACGTACGACCGCGCCAGATCAATTTCCCACTCGCGCGCGCCGCGCCGATACAAACCGGTCCGCGGCTTGCGGCAGTCACAATTCTCCTCGGGCAAGTGTGGACAATAATACACCGCATCGATCCGTCCGCCGGCGCGTTCGACCGCGGCCGTCATCCGCGCATGAATGTCGCGCACCGCCGCGTCGCTCGTCTGCCCGCGCGCGATCGCCGCCTGGTTCGTCATCACAAGGACGACAAAATCGCTCGCGGCGATTTGCCGCAGCGCATCCAGCGCGCGCGGCAGAAAGACGAATTCGTCCCAGCGCTTGACATGATCGGGACGATTGGCGTTGATAACTCCGTCGCGGTCGAGGAAGATGGCGCGTCGTGGGCTCACGTCCATCTCACTCGAAGAGCAGAATGCCGAAAACGACGCCGCCGATTAGCGCGGCAGCCAAACCGACCAGAGGATGGAGCTGCAACAGCGCAATCGCCACCAGCGATGCGAAAATCCACCAAAACAAATTTCTGAATATGGAAAACTGTTTTCTGACCACTGTTCACTGTCCTGCTGCCTTATCGCTTCATCGCCGGACGTTGCCCCTGGAACAACCGCAAAATCGTTTGCAGGATGATCTGCAAATCCAGCCAGATCGTCCAGTTCCGGATGTAATAAAGATCGAGCCGAATTTCCGCGTCGAACGAATCGACCGCCGCGCCGTCGACTACCCAGGGGCCAGTCAACCCCGGCTTGACCGTCAGCAGCGTCGGCAGCCACTCGTGATACACCGGCGCGCGGTACGTCGGAATCGGCCGTGGACCGACCAGACTCATTTCACCGCGCAAGACGTTGAAAATCTGCGGCAGTTTGTCCAACCCTGCGCGATACAACGGATAACCGAGCGCGTGGTCTTTCATTTGATCGGTGCGCGTCCGAAATTTCCAGGTGGTGAACGGTTTTTCGCGGACGCCGAGGACGTCATGCGGTTCCAGCACCTCGCCGCGCGTGACGAACTTGACGAGCAACGCAATCAGCGCCAGCAGTGGCGAGAGCAGGATGACGGCGACGACCGCCACCGAGAAATCGAGCGCGCCTTTGAGCAGCGCGTCCAAGCCAGTAATGCGACTCTTCTCCAGCGCGAGCAGGGGAACGAAACCATCGTGGCTGAGCCGCACGCCGGTCGCCATGATCTCGTAATAGCCGGGCGACAGTTTGATCTCCAGATCGTCGAGCGCGGACGCACTCTGGGTGATGATCTCCATGAAACTTTCCCATGCAATCGCACCTTGCACGACAATCGCTTCCGTCGCGCGCACTTCGCTCGCCACGCGCGCCAGCGCGGTCGGTCGGTCCAGCACGCGCAGATCATCGACCACACGCGTATCACGCGGCAGGTAATCGTCCAAAAAGCCGACGACCTGGACGCCGGACGCGGTCGCCGGCGTCAGCTGCCGCGCGATCGTCTGCGCGTGCTCGTTCGCGCCGACGATGAGCGCGCGGGTGAGGAAATGTCCGCGCGCGCGGAGCAACTGCACCACGCGTCGAATCGCAAAGCGTGCCGCGCTCACGCAGACAATCGAAAGGACCCACGAGAAGACCAGCCAGGAACGCGAGACGCTCAGGTTCGGCTCGGCGAAACTCACAACGATGAGAATCAAGATGCCCAGCGTGCAGCCAACGACGACCTTGCCGTACTCTTGCAAACCGCTGAGGAGATAACGCCGATCGTACAATCCGTTGAAGGCAAAGAGAATCAGCCATAACGGCACCGAGGCTGGAATCATCACCGCATAGCGCTCCGTGATCGGCTCGAGCGGTTCGATAAGCGGCAGCCAGCTGATGTTGTACCGCACGTTGTACGCGACGTTCAGCGCGACGTAGATCGCCAGCGCGTCGCCGACGACCAGGAGCGCGTGCAGCCACAGCCATTCTTTACGACGCATAGGCGCTCGGTGGAATGCGCAACCCCGCGTTGACCAACACGCGCGCGCCTTCCGTCTCGAATCGAAAATCCATCCGCTTGAGTCCTTTGGCTTCCAACGCCTGCGTCACCGCGCCTTGCTGGGGCGGCTCGCAATAGAGCATCAAAAAGCCTCCGCCGCCCGCGCCCGCCAACTTGCCGCCGAGCGCGCCGTTCGCCAGCGCGAGATCGTAGCATTCATCGATCAGCGGATTCGAAATGCCGCCGGCGAATTTCTTTTTCTGCTGCCAGGCGGCGTCCAGCAACTTGCCAAAACGCGACAGATCGCCACGCTCCAAATACTCTTTCGCTTCGAACGCCATCGCTTTGACCGCGTGCAGCGCCGCGACCACCTGTGGATCATTCTGCTCGCTCGATTTCTTCTGCGCCGCTAGGATCGTCGATGCCTGCCGCGTGCCGCCGGTGAAGAAAAGCAGCGTGTGCCGCTCCAGCGCGCGGCGCGTCTCCGGCGACACGCGCAGCGGCTCGACCGTGACCCCGTCGGCGCTGAACCGAATGAGATTCAAATCGCCAAAGGCAGCGGCGTACTGATCTTGTTTGCCAATCGGCGTACCGAGTTTTTCGATTTCGATCTGGCACGCCAGTTCCGCGATCTGCTGCTTGGATAGGAAGAGTCCCTTCGCCGTCGTCACCGCCTTGATGATTGCAACCGCGACGGTGCTGGACGATCCCAACCCGGTGCCCGGGGGGACTTCGGACGCGAGGAACATCGAGATGCCGCGCACCAAGCCAAAGTGATGCAGGATCGCGCGCGGCAAACTCAGGTCACCGTCGAACATCAGCGGCAGCTCACTATCGTGCCGATAGAACGTGCGGTAATCGGACGAAGTGATCTGGATCGTGTCGTCGCCGCTGACGTTGAGAAAGACGTAAAAATACTTGTCCAGCGTCGTGCTGACGACCGCGCCGCCATGTCGGGTGTAATACGCCGGCAGATCGGTGCCGCCGCCGGCGAAACTGAGTCGGACGGGTGCGCGTGCAATTAGCATAGCATCAACATTTGAACATTCGAATGGGTCAACGTTCCATCGTCTCTCGAATCGTTCCCATCGCTTTCATCGTGCGCTCGGCGTCTTCGTAATAGTCGCGCAGGTCGGGCTGTTCCTGCACCCACGCGAGGTATCCCTCGACGATCTGTTCAAGCGGCACCTGCGGCTCCCAGCCGAGCGCGCGCAGCTTGCTGATGTCGGAGATGATGTGGCGCGTATCGCCAAAGCGGAATTCGCCGGGGATCAGCGGCTCGACGTCCATGCCTACCGCGCGCGCGATGACGCGCGCATATTCTTTCACCGTGATCGCGCGCCCGCCCCCGACGTTGAACACCTGATAGTCGGCGCGCGGGTCTTCCATGACCAGCACGTTCGCGCGCGCGACGTCATAGACCGATACGTAATCGCGCAGCTGACCGCCGTCCTCGTAACACACGGGCGCGTGATGGTTCAAGAGGCGCGTCGCGAAAATGCGCAGCACGCCGGAGTACGCGTTCCGAAACGACTGGCGTGGCCCCTGCGTGATCGAAAAGCGCTGCACGACACTGGGGATGCCATAGCGCCGCCCAAGATTCAGCGCGATCATCTCCTGGGTGTATTTCGACATCGCGTATTGATTGTGCGGGTGCACCTGCAATTCATCGGTGACGAGCGGTGTCATCGCGTCGCCGCACACCGGGCAGTGCGGTTCCCAATCGCGCCTTGCCAACTGGTCAAGCGAACGCAGCGGCGGATACTGCACCCCATCGCGCGCACAGGCGTACTTGCCTTCGCCGTAGGTCGATTGTGAGCTGGCGACCACGATCTTTTGCACCGGCAGTTTTTTCTCGACAATGATTTCGTACATCAGCGCGGTGCCGACGGTATTGACGTGGAAAAATTTGGAAAAATCGGTGAGATAGTCCTGATACGCCGCCAGGTGAAACACCGCGTCGATGCCCGGCAGCGCGCGCTCCCACGCCGCACGGTCGCGCACGTCGCCCTGGATGAATTCCACTTCGCGCGGCACGTAATCGGGAATTCTTCCTTCGATGTGAACCGGCGGCGTGAGATTATCGAGAATCCGAACCCGATGTCCTTTTTGTAGCAGTAGATCGACGGTGTGCGAGCCGATAAAGCCCGCGCCGCCGGTGACAAGGATTTTCATCAGAAATTTCTTCCCGTCAAGACGACGAACGTCGTCTTGAATAGAATTTGGAGGTCCAGCCACAGCGACCAACGATCGATGTATTCAAAATCGAGCCGCAGCCACTCGCGGAAATCCGCCGGCTTGCCACTCACCTGCCAAAGACAGGTCATGCCGGGTCGGACAGTGAGTTTGCGTTTTTGCCATTCCTCGAAATGTTCGTACTCGTACGCCAGCGGCGGGCGCGGACCCACCAGACTCATATCGCCTTTGAGCACGCTCCACAATTGCGGCAATTCGTCCAGACTGAACTTGCGAAGGATGCGCCCGATGGGGGTGACACGTGGATCGTTTCTGAGTTTAAAGACCGGTCCCCGCATCTCGTTCCGATCCAGCAGCAGCGCTTTCAATTCATCCGCGTTCTGCACCATCGTTCGGAACTTGTGCCCCTTGAACGGCTTGCCGTTCTTGCCAATCACATTCCACTCGTACAGGATCGGGCTGCCGCTCGAAACGCGGATGGCAAATGCAATCAAAAGCAACAGCGGCGACAAGACGACGAGCAGCGCGGCGGAAATGACAATATCGAAAATGCGTTTGAGCATCAATTGAACTTTGTGCAGCAACGCTATTTCTCCACTGCCTGTTTGCGCGCCAGCAAATCGGTAATGATCTGGTCGATCTCGCTCATCCGCGCGTCCCAGGAATGCCTCCGCGCGAGTGCGACGCGCGCGGCGGCGCGTGATGCATCATCGGCGCGCGCGGCATCGAGCGCGTCCGCGAATTCCGCCACGCCGCAGGCGGGATGGAATGCCGCGCGGAATTCGCGCAGCGCCGGCAAATCCGTCGCGACGACCGGCTTGCCTGCGGCAAGGTATTCAAAGAATTTCATCGGCAGCGTGCCGCGCGTCGACGCGTTCTGCTTGAACGGAATCAGACAGACATCGAACGCGCCGACATAGCGCGGCAGCTCCGCGTACGCTCGCTCGCCCAGCAGGTGCACGTTCGGCAGCGACCGCAACCGCGACACATCGGTCGATGGGTCGCCGCGTCCGACGGGTCCGATCAGCACGAACGACCAGTTGGGCTTCGACTGCGCGACGGAACACAGCAAATCGATGTCGAGCTTGTACGCGCTGATGTTGCCGACAAACCCGGCGATGGGGTGCGGCACATCGCGCAGATCCGCCGGCGGTGGCGCGGCTCCGCCGCGGGCGCGCGCGAAAAAATCGACCTCCGCAACGTTCGGCAAATAGAAGGTGTTGGCATTGAACGAATGCTTGTCCTGGTAAAGCGTCGACGACGACGTGAATACGGCGTCGGCGATTTGCAGCAAGCGCCGTTCCCACGCTTTCACCTGCCGTGACGGCACGCTTGGATTCGCCGCGTGCTCATCGATGCAATGATAAATGACCAACTTCTCCCTGAAGCGTCCCACCAGACCGACCAGCGCGGGCAGGTACACCCAAAGAATCGGCTTGGCGTTCTTAGGTAACGCGCGCCGAATCTGCACCGCCAGCAACGCGGTGTTCAATCGGCGCACCCATTCGTTGCCGTAGATTGGAATCACGAACGGCGCAAGCACCGTCAGATGATCGTCGATCTTGCGCACGCCGCCGGCGACGCGCCGCAGCCGCCGCGCGATCTTTTTGAATTCGCGCGGCGCAGGCGTCCGCCCGCCGATCGTATCGACGAATAGAACTTGATTGTCGCGCGCCAAGCGCGCCGCGATGTGATGACAGTTGACGCGGTTCGCCCAATCCCATTCCGCGTTGGCGAGAATCAGAATCGTTTCGCCTTGCATATTTTACTCTATCCGCGAATCACACGAATCGATTTAGCGCAGATTCGCGTGATTCGCGGGCGCGACCACGCGCTCGAACACATCGAGAAATTGGCGCGTGACCTCCGCCCACGTGCGCGATTGAATCGTCGCGCTTGCGCGTTCGCCCATCGCGCGCGTGACCGCCGGCTGCGCCAGCATTTCGCGCATTCCATCGGCGAGCGCGGCGACCTCCGCATCGACGAGCATTCCGTTCACGCCCGGCTGAATGAGATCGACCACACCGCCGGACTTGGTCGCGAGCACCGCTTTGCGCGCCGCCATCGCCTCCAGCACCACAATGCCGAAGGGTTCGATACGTGATGATAACACAAAAAACTCACAACCCAAAAACAGCGCCAGGGTCATTGGACGGTCGGTAAAGCCCAAAAGATGAATGCGTTCGCGTAAATTCATTCCATCGACGAGCCGTTCCAAATGCTCTCGTTCTTCGCCGTCTCCGGCGATCAACAGATGGAAATCAGGAAACTCGGCGGAAATCAGGGAAAACGCTCGAATCAAGAGATCGAAACCCTTTTTTTCGACCAGCCGCCCCATCGCCAAAATATACGGCGCGGAATGCACATACGCGCTCCGCCCTTCGAATTCAGCCGGGTCGAATCCATCCCCGACGACGCCGACGAACGCGCGCAGCGAGGCGCGCCGCAGATATGGCGCCGCATCGCGCCGGACGGACGACGAGCAGAATAGAATTGCGTCCGCACGCTGAAACAGCCGCACAAGCATCCAGCGCTGCAACCGCGAACGAAGCGGAATCCCCTGAATGTCGTTGCCGCGCGCAGAGACAACGAGTCTGAATGGCAACGCGTGGTGCAGAAGCAAAACCCACAGCGCGTTGATGCTTAGGAAATGGACATACACCAAGTCCGGCTTGAATGCGCGCAACACGCGCGCCATTCCCCACAACGTTCTTATAGCACGAAATGGGAGCGACCACAACGGGCGCCGCCCCCAGGGGAAACGGTACACACGGATGCCGTCGATCATTTCGACTGTTGCCACATTGCCCCGCGGTAGCGCGCTCAGAATTGTGACCGCGTGCCCCATCCGCGCGGCGTGATGCGCGATGTTGCGCACCGCGGTCTGCACGCCGCCCACCGTTGGCGCATAGTCGCTCGCCACAATCGCGATTCTCATTGAACTTGCACGCTCGCCAAGATCAAACTATTGCCCACTGGCTTGCCATCCGCGCCGGTCACATTCAGCCGCGTCAAACTTGGATACGCGTACGCGCCAATCTCGATGCGGTACTCGCCCGGCACGAGGTTGCTCGGCAGCGCCAACGCGTAATCGTCGCGGATCACTTCGCCCGCGTCCCAAAGCGATGTTGGATACGCGCCGTCGCGCGGTTGCGCGTCGATCTGCGCGCGGAGCGCGCCGGTTGAATCGAGCAGATGGACAAAGATGGTATAATCATTGTCTGTCTTGGAAATATCGGTCCAGTACAGCGTTACTGTCAGCCGCGCGCCCGCGTGCGCGGTTGCATCGACGCGATAAGCTTGAAGCGCAAAAACATTTCCAAATCGCGCGCCGGACGGACTCGCGCGCTGCAATTCTTCGGACGATGGCGGCGCGGGCGCGATCTTGATCGGACCGACGAATGCTTTGTCCGACGCGGGCGTATTGTCGCTGGACAGAACCGGCACCCGTCCGATGCCTTCGGCGTCCACGTCAAGCTCCACACGATACAGCCCCGCCGCGTCCCCGGGCACGGCGATCTTCACCGGCACGCGCACGATACCTTGGGGCCAGCGCGCGCCGGCGTTTGCCAC
>Ga0272448_1004875_pt1 | contig 15087 bp, 9 predicted proteins | sample YNPCB0191_FD_202220 | JGI IMG/M metagenome (GOLD analysis project Ga0272448, IMG submission 202220) | Hot spring sediment microbial communities from Yellowstone National Park, WY, United States - YNP-CB-019-1 | ecosystem: Environmental > Aquatic > Thermal springs > Hot (42-90C) > Sediment...
GCGCCTGCCGGGCTATACTGCGCATGTATTCTCCCCTACCGCTGGCCCGCCTGAGCACGGGCGGGCTGCAGGCATCGGCCATGGAGGCGAAATGATCGAAGGGGTAGTGGTCAGAGAGCTGCGCATGATCCCCGACGAGCGCGGCTACCTGATGGAGATGCTGCGCTCCGACTGGCCCGAGTTCGAGCGCTTCGGCCAGGTGTACATCACCGCCGTCTACCCGGGCGTGGTCAAGGGCTGGCACTATCACAAGATCCAGACCGACCACTTTATCTGCGTGCACGGCATGGCCAAGGTCGTGCTCTACGACGACCGCGAGGGCTCGCCCACCCGCGGCCAGGTGAACGAGTTCTTCCTGGGCTGGCAACGGCCGCAGCTCCTCAAGATCCCGCCCGGAGTGCTGCACGGCTTCAAGGGCATCAGCCAGGAGATGGCGCTCATCGTCAACGTGCCCACCGAGCTCTATAACTACAAAGAGCCCGACGAGTACCGCCTGCCCGCCCACACCGACCAGGTGCCCTACGACTGGGCGCGCAAGGACGGCTGAGCCAGGGGGAACGGGGGAACCGCGAAGGACGCCAAGGGCGCCAAGGGCACGCGAAGGCGCATAGGGCAGTATCTGCCTTTGCGTCCTTCGCGTCCTTCGCGGTTCGATGGTGTCCCCCGCCGAGCTTCCCCCAGGGTCGCCCCCGGGCTGAGCTGCGCCGGCCGTCAGTGCACCTGGAACACTGGCCGGGCAGCGCGCCCAATCCGTTCCAGCAATCCGTTGGCAGGTTCGCCTCACCAACTGCTTGGCCGGTGTCCTCGGCCCCCCAGCGTGCTCGCCTTGGAGTCCAATGACGCCCGTACCCAGCCGGCCTGAACTTGTTCCAGGTGCTGCGGAGGGCGGGCAAGTTGCACCCCGCGTCTAGCTCAGGGCTTTTTCAAAGTCGGCGTTATGTGTAGCCCGGACCCTTCGCAGGCCAGCGTTCGCCACGTTGGAAGGCCCGCAGAACCTGCTCAGGGTGACATAAGCGGGACTTTGAAAAAGCCCTGCGTCTAGCTCGGGCCTACTTGACGACTACGCAGTCTTGATGCATACTCAACGTAAATCATACGCTCTGTGGATGCCTGCCTGCGATGATGCCCCCAAGGGCCACCCTATCCACGACTTCGACTCATGGAAAGCCGGAGCGCATGGAACAAAGCCAACTGACGTGGATTGCCAACTTTATCTGGAACATTGCCGACGATGTGCTGCGCGACTTGTACGTGCGCGGCAAGTACCGCGATGTGATCCTGCCCATGACGGTGCTGCGGCGGCTCGACGCGGTGCTCGAGCCGACGAAACAGGCCGTGCTCGAGATGAAGGCCTCGCTCGACCGGGCGGGCATCACGAACCAGGATGCCGCCCTGCGCCACGCGGCCGGCCAGGCCTTTTACAACACCAGCAAGTTCACCCTGCGCGACCTGCGCTCGCGCGCTAACCAGCAGCAGCTCAGGGCCGATTTCGAGGCCTACCTCGACGGCTTTTCGCCCAACGTGCAGGAGATCCTCGAGAATTTCGAGTTCCGCAACCAGATCCCACGCCTGGCCAAAGCCGACGCGCTCGGCTCGCTGATGGAAAAGTTCCTGGACCCCGCCATCAACCTCAGCCCAGAGCCGGTGCGGCATGCCGATGGCTCGGTGCGGCAGCCAGGGCTCGACAACCATGGCATGGGCACCATCTTCGAGGAGCTGGTACGCCGTTTCAACGAAGAGAACAACGAGGAAGCAGGCGAGCACTGGACGCCGCGCGACGCGGTGCGGCTGATGGCCAAGCTCGTCTTCCTGCCCATCGCCGACCGCATCGAGTCGGGCACGTACCTGCTCTACGACGGCGCCTGCGGCACCGGCGGCATGCTGACCGTGGCCGAGGAGACGCTGCAAGAGCTGGCCAGGGCCCGCGGCAAGGAGGTGCGCACCTACCTCTACGGGCAGGAGATCAACGCGGAGACCTATGCCATCTGCAAGGCCGACATGCTGCTGAAGGGCGAGAGCGAGCGCGCCGACAGCATCGTGGGTGGGCCGGCACATTCGACCCTCTCGAACGACGCCTTTCCGACGCTCAAGTTCGACTTTATGCTCTCCAACCCGCCCTACGGCAAGAGCTGGAAGGGCGACCTGGAGCGCCTGGGCGGCAAGGACGGCATCAAGGACCCCCGCTTTGTGGTCAACCACGCGGGCGACCCCGAGTACTCGCTGGTTACCCGCTCCAGCGACGGCCAAATGCTCTTCCTGGCCAACATGGTCAGCAAGATGAAGCACGACACGCCGCTGGGCAGCCGCATCGCCGAGGTGCACAACGGCTCCTCGCTCTTTACGGGCGATGCCGGCCAGGGCGAGAGCAATATCCGGCGCTGGATCATCGAGAACGACTGGCTGGAGGCGATCGTTGCCCTGCCACCCAATATGTTCTACAACACCGGCATCGCCACCTACATCTGGGTACTCTCCAACCGCAAGCCCGAGCAGCGGCGCGGCAAGGTGCAGCTTATCGACGCCAGGCAGTGGTTCCAGCCCCTGCGCAGGAACCTGGGCAAGAAGAACTGCGAGCTGGGCGAAGCGGATATCCGGCGCATCTGCGATACCTTCCTGGCCTTCGAGGAGACGGAGCACTCCAAGATCCTTCCCAACGCGGCCTTTGGCTACTGGAAGGTAACTGTCGAACGACCGCTGCGCCTGCGGGTAGACTTGGCCGAGGAGCGGCGCGCTGCGTTCCGCAAAGCGTGTCAGGAGGCGGGCGAGCCCGCGCTGGCCTGCCTCATCGACCGGGCTGCCGAGGCGCTGGGCCCTGGCCCGCACCTGGACTATGGCGCCTTCCTGGCCGCCCTCGAGCTGCTCGCGGGCGACGCCGGCAAGCTCACCGCCAAGCGGCTCAGGCTGCTGCAGAGTGCGCTCGCACAGCGCGACGAGGCGGCGGCGCCGGTCATCAAGCGGGTGCACAGGCCGGGCAAGGGCAAGCCCGCGCCGCTCTACGGCCGCTACGAGCGCGTGATCGATGGCCGGCGCTGCGTGGTGGAGTACGAGCCCGACCCGGAGCTGCGCGACACGGAGCAGGTGCCGCTCCTGGAAGAAGGCGGAATCGAGGGCTTCATCAAGCGCGAGGTGCTGCCCTACGCGCCCGATGCCTGGGTCGACGAGGAGGCCACGCGCATCGGCTACGAGATCCCGTTCACCCGCTACTTCTACAAGCCGCAGCCGCTGAGGACGCTGGAGGAGATCCGGGCCGATATCGTGGCGCTGCATAAGGAGACGGAGGGGCTGCTCCAGGAAATCCTTGGAGATGGGGTGTGACGATGAATCTGAAGCCCTATCCGGCGTACAAGGACTCGGGGGTGCCGTGGCTGGGCCAGGTGCCCGAACACTGGCAGGTGCTGAGGCTAAAGAGAGTCGCGCAACTCAACCCGAGCAGGGCCGAAGCTAGAGATGCCCTGGACTCGGGGGCGCAGGTCACGTTTCTGCCCATGGAGAGGGTCGGTGCAGATGGCCGCGTTGATGCTCGCGACATGCGGCCAATTGCCTCGGTGTGGCACGGATTCACGTACTTCCGGAGGGGTGACATTCTCCTGGCCAAGATCACGCCGTGCTTTGAGAATGGAAAGGGCGCCTGGCTGGCATCACTTCCAACCCGCGTGGGGTTTGGATCGACCGAGTTCACAGTGCTGCGTGCAGGGCCTCAGATACGCGCCTCCTACTTGTACCGCGTCACTACCATTCCAGAATTCCGGCGCCTGGGTGCTGATGCGATGGTCGGCGCTGCCGGCCAGCAGCGTCTACCGGCGGCCTTTGTCGCGAACTTCTTGATACCTGTTCCAGACCTGGATGAGCAATCCGCCATCACTCGTTTTCTCGATCACGCCGACCGCCGCATCCGCCGCTACATCCGCGCCAAGCGGCAGTTGATCGCACTGCTGAACGAGCAGAAGCAGGCCATCATCGAGCGCGCGGTGACCCGGGGCCTCGACCCCCACGTGCGGCTCAAGCCGTCCGGCGTGGCGTGGCTGGGAGACGTGCCGGAGCACTGGGAGTTCCTGCCTCTCAAGAGCCTGGCTAGGATCCAGTCCGGCGTGACCCTGGGCAAGGAGTACCCCAGCCGGCAACTGGTCGAGCTTCCCTACCTACGCGTGGCGAATGTACAGGATGGGCGCCTGGACCTATCGGACATCAAGACGGTTCTCGTGCCCGAGGAGGAGGCGGCGCGCAGTACCCTGCAGGTTGGCGACGTGCTTATGACCGAAGGCGGTGACCCGGACAAGTTGGGGCGTGGGTGTGTCTGGGATGGTCAGATCAGCCGATGCCTGCACCAGAATCACATCTTCGCTGTTCGCCCCAGGCCAGATCGTCTGCTGCCGCGCTTCCTGGCGGCTCTGCTGGCCTCTCAGTACGCAAAGACCTACTTCCTCCGCACAGGAAAGCAGACAACCAACCTAGCATCGACCAACAAGGCGACGATTGGACGGTTCCCTGTGCTGTTGCCCAGCCTTCGTGAGCAGGCCGAGTTGCTGGAAGCGATTAGAGTGGAAACGGAGCATGTTGATCGCGCCATCGCGGCCACCGAAGCGGAGTTGGCCAGGATCCGCCAATACCGCACCCGCCTGATCTCCGACGTGGTGACGGGCAAACTGCACGTGCGCGAGGCGGCGGCCAGGTTGCCGGAGGAGACGTGCCAGGAGGAAGAGGCGGCGGAAGTGGAGGACGTCGAGACCGACGACGCAGTGGAGCCGGATGAGGATGCCGAGATGGATGGCTGACGATCATCCCGATGGGCTGGAGGCAGCGTGCCACCATGTAGCGCCGGCCGACGATGAGTTCACAGCGCGCATGCGTTTCCACCAGTCCTGGTACCGCCACCATGTGCTGCGCCTGGCACCTGGCCCGAACCCGGCGGCGCGAGGCGAGCCGTATGGCAACATACTGCTCGAGCAGGACGGTCTGGCGGGTCGGAACTTCTTGACACCCGAGGTCCATGCCTACGTCGAGGCACGGGTTCGGGAGGACCCGACGGGTCTCGAGCCGAAACGGCTGCGCAACAACCTGCTCAGCAGCCAGCCGATGTGTTTCAACTTGCTGGCGCCCCTGGCTGGCGATCTCGTGTTGGCTACGCGGCTTGTGGGCCAGCTTCCCGGCCTGCCTCGGAACCTGCAGGTCACGGCGGTCAGGTTCGAGTACGCTCCAGTCAGGGCGTCGCACTTGCAGGACAACACCGCGTTCGATGCCATGGTGGAGTATGTGCTCCCCGGCGGCGATCGAGGGTTCGTGGGGGTCGAGACCAAACTCACCGAGCCGTTCTCGCGCAAGCGATACGCGTTCGACGCGCGCTACAGCCGCTGGCGAGGCCAGCCTGACTGGTGGTGGCTGCCGGGCGCAGAGTCGTCGTTTGGCGAAAAGAGCTACAACCAGCTCTGGCGCAACCATCTTCTGGCCTTCGCCATGCTGCATCAGCGCGCTCCTGTGTACCGCCACGGTTACTGTGCTGTGGTGTACCACGATGGTGATCTTGCCTGCGAACAGGCGCTACAAGCGTACCGACGTACCCTGCGGCCTGAGGCGGCGCACACGCTGCTTGAATGGCGTCTGAGTGGCTTGGTGCATTTGTGGGAGGGCCTGCTGGCCGGCTGCGAGCAACGCCAGTGGATCGACGATTTCCGACTGCGCTACCTGGATCTCGAAGCGAGCCAACGAGCGTGGGAGGCATTCACGGGAAGGCGACATGGGCACGACGGACACCAGTGAAAAGGGCCTCGAGAGCCTGATCGTGGCGGCGATGACCGGGCAGGCAGGCGAGGGCGTGCAGGGCGGCACGATGCACGACGAGCGTTTGCCCTACGGCGGCGGCTGGATCTTGGGCGACGCCAAGGATTATGATCGCGACTACGCCGTGGACCTGGCGCAACTGCGCGCCTTCCTGCTGGCCACGCAGAAGGAGGTGGCCGAGGCGCTGGACCTGGACCACGCGAGCCCCACGCGCACCAAGTTCCTGAGCCGGCTGCAAGGCGAGGTCTCCAGGCGCGGCACGATCGACGTCCTGCGCCACGGCATCAAGCACGGCCCGCATTCCATCGACCTCTTCTATGGCACGCCCTCGCCAGGCAACGAGAAAGCGGCCGAACGCTACCGGGCCAACCGTTTCAGCGTCACGCGGCAATTGCGCTACAGCCGCGACGACACGCAGTTGGCGCTCGACCTCTGCCTCTTCATCAACGGCCTGCCGGTGGCCACCTTTGAGCTCAAGAACAGCCTGACGAAGCAGACCGTGGCCGACGCCGTCCAGCAGTACCGCCGCGACCGCGACCCGCGCGAGCTGCTCTTCCAGTTCGGCCGCTGCGTGGTGCATTTCGCCGTCGACGACCAGGAGGTGCGCATGTGCACGCACCTCAAGGGTGATGCCTCCTGGTTCCTGCCCTTCAACCAGGGCTGGAACGACGGCGCCGGCAACCCGCCGAACCCCGACGGGCTGAAGACCGACTACCTGTGGAAGCGCATCCTCACGCCGGAAAGCCTGACCGACATCATCGAGAACTATGCGCAGATCGTCGAGAAGAAGGACGAAAAGACCGGCAAGAAGAAGCGCGAGCAGGTCTTCCCGCGCTATCACCAGCTCGACGTGGTGCGCCAACTGCTGGGCCACGCCGCGCGGCACGGCGCAGGCCAGCGCTACCTGATCCAGCACTCGGCCGGCAGCGGCAAGTCGAACTCGATTGCCTGGCTCGCGCACCAGCTCATAGGCCTGCGCAAGGACGGCCAGCCCGTGTTCGACTCGGTCATCGTCGTGACCGACCGGCGCATCCTCGACAAACAGATCCAGGACACCATCAAGCAGTACGCCCAGGTGGCGGCCACCGTCGGGCACGCCGAGCACTCCGGCGACCTGCGCCGGTTCATTGAGAGTGGCAAGAAGGTCATCATCAGCACCGTGCAAAAGTTCCCCTTCATCCTCGACGAGATCGGCGATGCGCACCGCGAGCGACACTTTGCCATCATCATCGACGAGGCGCACTCGAGCCAGGGTGGCCGCAGCTCGGCGGCAATGAGCATGGCGCTCTCTGCGGCCGGCGCCGAGGCCGAGGACGAGACCTTCGAGGACAAGATCAACCGCATCATGGAGAGCCGCAAGCTCCTGCCCAACGCCAGCTACTTTGCCTTCACCGCCACGCCGAAGAACAAGACTCTGGAAATCTTTGGCGAGCCCTACATCGAGGGCGGCCAGGTCAAGCACCGGCCGGTGCACACCTATACCATGAAGCAGGCTATCCAGGAGGGGTTCATCCTCGACGTGCTGCAGAGCTATACGCCGGTGCAGAGCTACTACCGGCTCGTCAAGACTGTGCAGGATGACCCGCTCTTCGACACCAAACGGGCGCAGAAAAAGCTGCGGCGCTACGTGGAGCGCCACGAGCATGCCATTCGTCTGAAGGCCGAGATCATGGTGGACCACTTTCACGAGCAGGTCATCGCAGCCGGGAAGATCGGCGGGCAGGCGCGGGCGATGGTCGTCACGAGCGGCATCGAGCAGGCCATCCAGTACTACCACGCCATGCGCGACTACCTCCTGGAGTGCAGCAGCCCCTACCGGGCCATCGTCGCCTTCTCGGGCGAGCACGAGTTCGGTGGGGTCAAGGTGACCGAGGCGACGCTCAACGGGTTCCCCAGCAACGAGATCCCTGACCGCATCCGGGAGGATCCCTATCGCTTCCTCATTTGCGCCGACAAGTTCCAAACCGGCTACGACGAGCCCCTCCTGCACACCATGTACGTCGACAAGGTCCTGAGCGGGATCAAGGCTGTGCAGACGCTCTCGCGCCTCAACCGCGCCCACCCGCAGAAGCACGATGTGTTCGTGCTCGACTTCGTGAACGACGCCGACACCATCCGGGCGGCCTTTGCCGACTATTACCGGACGACCATCCTGAGCGACGAAACCGACCCCAACAAGCTGCACGACCTCAAGGCCGAGCTCGATGGCTACCAGGTCTACGCACCCGCGCAGGTCGAGCAGCTTGTGGCGCTGTACCTGGGCGGCGCCAACCGTCAGCAGCTCGACCCAATCCTCGACGCCTGCGTGGCGGTCTATAGAGAACAGCTCGACGAGGACGGCCAGGTCGAGTTCAAGGGCAAGGCCAAGGCGTTTACGCGCACCTACAGCTTTCTCGCCTCGATCCTGCCCTACACGAACGCGGGGTGGGAGAAACTGTCGATCTTCCTCAACTTCCTGGTGCCCAAGCTGCCCGCACCGGTCGAAGAGGACCTGACCAGGGGCATCCTCGAAGCCATCGATATGGACAGCTACCGGGCGGAGAAGAAAGCGGCGCTGACCATCGACCTCCCCGACGCCGACGCCGAGATCGAGCCGGTGCCGTCGAGCCAGGCCGTGCACAAGCCCGAGCCCGAGATGGACCGGCTGAGCAACATCCTGAAGGCGTTCAATGAGCTCTACGGCAACATCGCCTGGACCGATGCCGACCGGGTCCGCAAGTTGATCACGGAGGAGATCCCAGCGCGAGTGGCGGCTGACGCCGCATACCAGAACGCGCGCAAGAACTCGGACCGGCAGAATGCACGCATCGAGCACGACAAGGCGCTCGGCCGCGTGATGACAGCGCTGCTGCAGGACGACACCGAGCTGTTCAGACTGTTCAGCGACAATGAGGGCTTCAGGCGGTGGCTGACGGAGACGGTGTTTGAGCTGACGTATGAGTGAGGGGAGCGTACGGAACCACTGGCGCGGGTCGGGCTGCAAGGAGGCGCGTCGCGTGTAGCGAAGCGCACTTGTTGCGCAAGAGGCGCCCTTCGTGGACACGCCCTCGCCACCGCGATGAGTTCGCATCTTGCTGAACGAACCAAACCAAAGCTATGCGGGCAGCGAGGCGTGAGTTCGCCGCGGAGAGGCGGAAAGGGCGAAGTAGTCCTGTCTTCGCGTCTTTTGCGTCTCTGCGGTCAATCCCCATCCCCACGCTTTGCGTGCTTCGTGGTTCACCCACTCCCCACCGCCCTCTCCACCGCCCGCAGCAGGCCGGCCTCCTCCTCCGGCAGCACGGTGCGCGGATCGAGCAGCAGCCGGCCCTCCTCGATGCGGCCGACGACGGCGGGGTCGCCCAGGCGCAGGCGGCGCGCCAGGGCGTCGGCCGAGGCGACGCGGAGGGCGACGAGCCAGGTGGGCAGCGTCTCGCCGGGCAGCGAGCCGCCGCCGATGGTGGAGGTGCCGGGCACGACCTCGGCCGCGACGCCCAGGGCGCGGATGCGGCGGGCCAGGCGCCGTGCCCGTCGGCGCACCTCGGCCGCGGAGAGGCCGATCATGCGCCAGATGGGGATTTCTTCTGTGGCGCGGCCGGCCTGGTAGGCGGCCAGGGTGGCGCTGAGGCCGGCGATGGTGAACTTGTCGACGCGCAGGGCGCGGGCGAGGGGGTGCTTTCGCAGCCGCTCGACCCACTCGGCGCGGCCGACGATGATGCCCGCCTGCGGCCCGCCCAGGAGCTTGTCGCCGCTGAAGGTGACCAGGTCGGCGCCCGCCGCGAGCGCCTCCTGCACGGTGGGCTCGTGGGCCAGGCCAAAGGCGGCCGTGTCGAGCAGCACGCCCGAGCCCAGGTCCACCACCAGTCCCACCCCCTTCTCGCGCGCCACCTGGGCCAGCTCGGCAGTCTCAGGCTGGTGCACAAAGCCGGTGAGGCGAAAGTTGCTGGTGTGCACTTGCAGCAAGAGGGCGGTATCTGGCCCGCAGGCGGCGGCGAAATCGCGGGCGTAGGTGCGGTTGGTCGTGCCGACCTCCACCAGGCGCGCGCCGCTCTGCGCCAGCACATCGGGGATGCGAAAGCCGCCGCCGATCTCCACCAGTTGCCCACGCGAGACGACCACCTCGCGCCCCTGGGCCAGGGCCGCCAGCACCAGCAGCACCGCGCCGGCGTTGTTGTTGGTGAGCAGGCCCGCCTCGGCGCCGGTGACGCGTTGCAGCAGGCCCTCGGCATGGTAGTAGCGCGAGCCGCGCCGGCCCGCCTCCAGGTCGTACTCCAGGTTGCTGTAGGCCGCCACGCGGCGCATCGCCTCCAGGGCCGCCGTCGAGAGGGGGGCGCGGCCCAGGTTGGTCTGCAGGATCACGCCCGTGGCGTTGATCACCGGGCGCAGGCCGGGCAAGAGCCGCCCGCGGATGCGCTCGGCCGCCGCGGCGACCAGGGCCGGGTGCTCGGGCGCGGGCGCGCCGCCGCGGATGGCCGCCCGCGCCTCGTCGATCGCCTCGCGCACGGCGCGGGCCGCCTCGTCGTGGCCGCTGAGCGCGGCGAGGGCGGCAATCTCGGGGTGGCCCAGCAGGGCATCGACGCTGGGCAGGCGGCGCAGCTCGGCCTGCACGTCACTCATGGCGCGGCCCCTCCCAACTGTAGCGGGCCAGGTCGAGGCGGCCGTCCCGGTCGAACTCGATGCCCTCCTCTCCGAGGAGTGCCTGCTGCATGAGCTTGCCGTCGGGCAGCCGCGCGCCGACGCTCAGCGCGCCGCGGCTATGGACCACCCGGTGCCAGGGCAGGCTGTCGGGGCAGTGGCGCATGGCCCAGCCCACCGTGCGGCCGCCATTCGGCCGGCCGAGGCAGAGGGCGATGTCGCCGTAGGTCATCACCCGCCCGGGCGGGATGGCGGCGACCACCGCATAGACCTGTGCGAAGAATGGCTCGTCGTACATGCGCAACTCCCGGTCTGCCACGCTGAGCCTTCTGAACCGCAAACGACGCGAAGGAGGCGCCAAGAGAGCCAGCCGATTCCACCCGCGAATCTTGGCGTCTCCTTTGCGCCCTTGGCGGTACACGGGGCCTTTCGGCGATGCCAGGCCCAGCGTGGACCTTTACGCGACCCTCGCGTTCTGCGGCAGGCGGGCGTTGGGCTCGATGTCGAGGCTCCACGCGGCCAGCTCGCCGCGCTGGAAGCGCCAGTAGGCGGCCGAGGCCACGATGGCGGCGTTATCGGTGCAGAGCGAGGGCGGCGGGATGCGCACCGGCACCTCGAGCGCCTGGCGCATGCGCGTGCGCAGCCGCTCGTTGGCCGCCACCCCGCCGGCCAGGAGCACCTCGGCCGCCCGATGCTCCATCGCCGCCCGGCGCGTCTTCTCCACCAGCACGTCGACGACCGCGTCCTGAAAGCTCGCCGCGAGATCCGGGATGGCCAGCCGGCGCATGACCCCTGCCGGCAGCGGCGTGGCCAGCTTGCGCCCCCGCCGGCCCATTGCCTCGCTATCCTCCACCAGATGCAGCACTGCCGTCTTCAGGCCGCTGAAGCTGAAATCCAGGCTGTCGCCCAGCCAGGCCCGCGGGAGCGCAAAGGCGGCCGGGTCGCCGTTCTTGGCCGCCTCCTGGATGGAGGGGCCGCCGGGGTAGGGCAGGCCGAGCAGGCGCGCCACCTTGTCGAACGCCTCGCCGGCCGCGTCGTCGAGCGTCTGTCCGAGCACGCGGTAGGCGCCGTGGTCCGACATCAACGCCAGCAGCGTGTGCCCCCCAGAGACGACCAGGCAAACCGCAGGGAAGGATGGGGGCAGCGGCAGGGGCTGGCCGGGCAGCGCCAGCCAGTTGGCGTAGATGTGCGCCTCGAGGTGGTTGACCGCCACCAGCGGCACCCCCTGCGACCAGGCCAGCCCCTTGGCCACATTCAGCCCCACCAGGAGCGACCCCGGCAGCCCCGGCCCGTAGGTGGTGGCCACGGCATCCATATCCCGCCAACTCAGCCCCGATTGCTCCAGCGCCTGCCGGATGACCGGCACAATGGTCACGATGTGCTGGCGCGAGGCCACCTCGGGGAACACCCCGCCGTACTGGCGGTGCAGGTCGATCTGGCTGGCCACGACGTTGGAGAGGATCAGCCGCCCGTCCTCGACCACCGCCACCGCCGTCTCGTCGCAGGATGTCTCGATGCCCAGAATGCGAGTCAATGCCCACCCCTTGCCAGGGAATTGAGGGAACGGACGGAACCGGAGGAACTGAGGGGCATCCCGTCAGTTCCCTAGTTCCACCAGTTCCCTCACTTCCCTCGGTTCTTCAGTTCCCTTGGTTCATCGGCGCCGCGTAGAGCCTGGCCCCGCTGGCCAGGTAGATGCGCTGCTGAGCCTCGTCGACGAACAGGCCGCTGAGTTGGGTCAGGTCGGTCGCACCCTCGCCGGCCTTGAACTGGCGGACGAACTCACCCTTCTTGTTGAGCTGCACGACCCGTGCCAGCCCGGCATCGGCGATGTAGATGGCGCCCTGGGTCTCATCTTCGCCGCTGACGAAGAGCGCCACCGGGTTGGCCAGCGGCTGGTCGAGCCCGCTGATGTCGAAGGGCTGCTGCTTGCCCAGGAGGAACTTGAGCACCTTGCCGTCGGCCATGAGCACGTAGATGCGCCCGTCGATGGCCATATCGATGGCGCCGCTGAGGTCGGGCGCAGGGGCCACCAGGTAATCCACCGGCGGGCTGGTATAGCCGCCGGCCGCGGGCACGTACTTCAGGATGCGGCTCTGCTGCGCGTCGAGCAGGTACAGGTTGCCCGCGTAGGCGCCCGCGGCCACGGGCTTTCTCCAGGCGGCGCTGTCGGCCACGGGCAGAGCACGGATAGCGCCACCGGCGTCGAGCTCAAAGAGCGAGCCGTTGCGATCGAGGAAGACCAGGCCCGGGTTCACACGCTCGCCGCCCGCGGGCATCCACTGCATATCGAGCAGCTCGCCCACCGTGACCGAGGCCTGGCTCTGGCCCCTCTGCGCCAGCACGGGGTTTCCACTGGCCGGCTCGAGGGCATCGCCCGTGGGGTTGAGCATGCGGCGGTACACACGGCCCGCACCGCGGTCGAGGATGAAGAGGTCCGACCCGCGCACCAGGAGGCGCGTGGCCCGCGCCGGCCCCCCATCGCCCGCGGGCAACTCGCCCAACGGCCAGAGGGTGTAGAGCCGGCGCACGTTGGCGGCCGCATCCAGCTCTTGCGTCGCCTGTTGGCGGAGGGCGAGCGCCTGGGGCTCATCGGGGATGACCTTCAGCGCCTGATCGACCAGGCTCAGGGTCTGGCGCAGCCCCTGGACCTGGGAACTCTTGTCGGCGCTGGCGACTGCTGCAGCGTGGGCCTCATTGGCCTGGCGCAGGAACCCGGCCGCCCGCTGCCGCTGGCTGTACTCGTACTGGAAGCGCGTGCCCAACACCACCACGATCACCAGCACCGGCAGCAGCACGGCCAGGCCGATGGCCACGCGCCTGCTGGCGAGGCCGTGCGCGGGCTGGCCCGCCGGGTGGAGCGGTTTGGCCGGACCCGAGCCCTGGCGGCCGGCCAAGGGGCGCCCCAGCGCCGCCAGCGGTGCGCGGCTCGGGCGGCCTGCTCCCTGGCGGGCGCGGGCCGGGCCCGCCGTTTCGGCCGCAGCGGCGGTTGCCGGCGCTGCCGTCGGCACCACAGGTTCGTGCGCCTCCACCCGCGGCTGGCCTCGCAGCGAAGCACCTTGGGGCTCGCCTGCCTCAGCCTCGCCCGGCGCCCAGGCCGTCGCCTGGCCGGTCAGGGTCACAATGACGGCCCCCACATCCTCGCCCGACGCGAGCATCTGCAGCCCGCGGCGGGCCGCCTCCCCTCCCGCGCCGATGGCCTCGGCAATGGACTGGTTGGGGGCGAGGCGGGCCAGCGCCGGCGATGCCAACACCAACACGGCGCCGCTCTCGGGCGTAGCGTGGTAGAACTGGGGCTCGATCACCCGGCGCACCCCCAACGGTGGCGAGGCAGCCCGCTCGGCGTCGCTGGGGATGGCCTGGCGCAGCCAGGGTGAACTCTCCGGGAAACGGCGCAGGCCATCCGCCTGCGCCAGGTAGGCCAGGGCAGGGCCGATCTGCCCCACGTAGAGGTCGCCATCGCGCAGGATGGCACAGCTCACCCCGGCCACGCCCCGTTGCTCGCGTGGCGAGTTGAGATTCTCCTCGAACAGCCACTCGTTGGCCGCCCGCAGGGCCTGGCTCAAGCCACCGGTCACGGAGCCGGATGCCTGGTAGTACTCGTTCTGGATGATCTCGGACAGGCGCCCCATGGTGTAGGCAGGGTCAGGCAGGCCCCCGAGGACCTCGATGTAGATGTACATCGAGCCGCGCTGCTGCCGCCCCCCGGGCACAGCCCCCCCTTCGACCACCGTCACATTGGGCGGACGGTCCTGGACGAGCCCTTGGCTCACCCCGAAACGGTGCACCGCCGTCTTGAAGCTGGCTTCCATGCTGATGCTCCTCGGCCAATCCCACCCGTGGGGCGGGCTTTCTGGCCCGCCCGGCAGCCTGCCAAGCCTGCCCTACTCCCACTCGATCGTCGCCGGGGGCTTGCTCGAAATATCGTACACCACCCGGTTGACCCCCGGCACCTCGTTGACGATCCGATTGGAGATACGCGCCAGCACCTCGTAGGGCAGGCGCGCCCAGTCGGCCGTCATCGCGTCTTCGGCAGCCACCGCCCGTACGGCCACCACATGGGCGTAGGTGCGTTGATCGCCCATCACCCCCACGCTCTTCAGCGGGGTCAGCACCGCAAAGTACTGCCACACCTGGCGCGCCAGCCCGGCCCGGGCGATCTCCTCGCGCACAATGGCGTCGGCGCGGCGCACCACCGCCAGCCGTTCAGCGGTCACCTCGCCGATCACGCGCACGGCCAGCCCCGGCCCCGGGAAAGGCTGCCGCCAGACCATCTCCTCACTCAGCCCCAAGGCCAGCCCCACCTGGCGCACCTCGTCCTTGAACAGGTTGCGCAGCGGCTCCACCAGCCGGAAGCGGAGCCGTTCGGGCAGGCCGCCGACATTATGATGGCTCTTGATGCGCGCCGCCGCTTTGTGGCCCGGCGCCGCGCTCTCGATCACGTCCGGGTACAGCGTGCCCTGGGCCAGGAAGGCCACCTGCCCCAGCCGGCCCGCCTCCTGCTCAAAGACGTCGATGAAGGTGGCGCCGATGCGCTTGCGCTTCTCCTCCGGATCCTCGACGCCTTTCAGCGCGGCCAGGAACTGGGCGCCGGCGTCGACGTAGCGCAGGTCGAGCCCCAGCGAGGATAGGGCCTGGAGCACCTGCTCGGCCTCCCCCTCGCGCAGGAGGCCGTTGTTGACAAAGACCGCCGTGAGCTGG
>Ga0272448_1004876_pt1 | contig 15083 bp, 17 predicted proteins | sample YNPCB0191_FD_202220 | JGI IMG/M metagenome (GOLD analysis project Ga0272448, IMG submission 202220) | Hot spring sediment microbial communities from Yellowstone National Park, WY, United States - YNP-CB-019-1 | ecosystem: Environmental > Aquatic > Thermal springs > Hot (42-90C) > Sediment...
TTACGCCGTATTTCATCAACATCGCTATGCCATTTGAGAATATCGAATTATAGGTATTCGCTGCCTCGACTTCTGTCCAATTGCACGTTCCGCTCGCGTCAGGTTGGCCAACATCTATGAGAACGTAAGGAATTATCGAGGCGATGCTGTAGTTGTTTCGAGCGTACTGCGAGAAAGCCTTTGCCTCGAATAACATTCTGTTGCCATTGCAACTGGCATTTGCATAATGCGAATTTAAACCATATGCTAATAAAACGAACTTCGACCAATTTTCCCTAGTATATCCTTTTTGTTCGAGGCGTTGCATTACTTTGTCAAGTCCTTTGTAATCACCTATCTTCGGAGCGATACCAACGAAACAATAAATCTTTGGATCGTTCGAATTAGACCAATCGTTACACCAACTATTTATAGTATCTACCTGATTAGCAACTCCGTCAACGATCGTATCATTGCTCGAATTAAAATCCATCTCTGTTACTATCACGACCGGACCAACAGGACCGTTTTTCTGTGCTGCGCGGATTAGCGTTCCTTCATTACCGAGCGTGTAAGCGATCTGTTCAGTTTTCGAAATATTTATGTTTTCTCCATTGCTGTATAATATATAAACAGGCAAAACACTTTTGTCCAATAGACAAATCGCCCTATTCGGATCAACATCATCGTACGGTTTTTGCGGTCCACCTATCAACCATTGAACAGCCATTGATAGTTTATCGTTGCACAGTGTGTTTGCTGCGGCATAATCTGCAAACGATGGACCTTGCCCTATCATAAACGAACGGATTGAATAATTCGAACCGAGGTTGCGAGACGATGACGTGTTCAGATAATCCATAAATCTTGCCTGATTGCATTCGTTATCGAATTTACAATAACCACCTGCAAGAGAACTAAACACAGGCCAGATAGAAGGACCTTTTTTGCAGACCATACAGCTGCAGTTTCCCAGTTGGCATTCTTTCGCAGGCGAAGCGATCTCTTCCCAATTCAAACTATCTGCATAGTCCTTAGAGAAAGTTTGAAAACCACCGACTTGCTGAATACAGCCAGAAAGTAATAAAACTGCGATAAACAGACTAAAAATAATTATTTTTGTTTTCATCTATGCCACCGCAAAGCAATTGATATTAGTAATAAGCGCTTAAAAATGTAGCGATGATTTTTGTTTTTTAAGTTTAATTTATATGTAATATATTCTTATCCACTACCAATAACATTTTAAAATATTTTGTTGTATAAAATTAAACTATGAGACAAACAACTTTTAGTAGTTTAAACAATGGGAAGAGAGAAAATAAAAAAATAAAAAATAGAAACGTAGAACCGCTCTTAGAACAGGACATTAGCAAGCTTATTGCAGAAAAGATGAGCGGGGCAACAACCTCGGAAGAGGCACTTAATGTAGTCGCGCATATAATTATCGAAAATTTCTTCTCGAAAAAGGATAGTGATTCCATTTTCACAGCAAAAAGAGCGTGCGTAAACGCATTAAAAAGAAACATGAGCGTAGAGAAGATTATTGAGTTAGTAAAAAAAGCGAAGAATCCTGAACATCTTAATTATCTAATCGAAAAGGAAATAACCGGCGAAGTGAAAAAGAGAACTAATGTTTATTTAACAAAAAAAGAGATGGCAATATTGAGAGAAGTTTTTTTCTTGAAGAATGACGAGATAAAAATGTTGCGCAAAGGTGAGTTACCTCAAGAGACAAGAGATAAACTTTACGACGAAGTCGAGGACGTGATGAAAAAAATAGATTTCACTTCCTGCCTAAAAGGAATGATAGACCCGCAAAAGAATGCGCAAAAATTCGCGTTTAATGTTTTGTTATTGCGTTGGGGATTGGATGGCGCGGTACCAAGAGACCTGAAAGAATTGGCGAGCAGGTATAGCAACGAATGCTACGGTGACAAGTTACATATGTTCAACGAGTCGAAAATTAAGACGATTATAGAGAAGATACTAGATAGGATATTCGAGTATCGCTTGGACAACCCGGTCTTTAATATTACTATTCGCGGGTGATTATATGGCTTTTATGGCTCAAACAAAAAAGAAACCTGACGAGTTGGAAGAACGAGCTGCGCGTGTTGCTCGCGCGATGTTCAACAAGAATTTTGCTGTTACGTTGGCGCATTCACTCGCCAATAGATATTTTCCGAAGAAAGACGACTTGATAGTAAAGGATATAGAAAGCACGAGATTTGATGCAAAAAGAATAATCATAAACGCGTTGCAGGCTGGCATTGATCCAATCGCACTTGAAGAACTTGCGAAAAAAGCGAATTCCGTACCTCACTTTAATAGTATGATCAATAACCACAGGGGAATCGAAAACAATGAAAGGAAGTCAAATAAGCCTTATATCGAGATAACAAAAAAAGAAGTGGAAGTGCTGAAAAAAGTTTTTCATTTCAGTGACGAAAAAATAGAGAGGCTAACCTTTGGCGAGTTAAGCCAAGAGGAACTGGATCTGCTTTACGATAAAGTAGATATGATAGCAAGCAGGATAAAGATAGAGGAACTAAAAGAGAAAAATTCGCGCGATTTTATAATACAAGTACTGACATTACGTTGGGGTTTGGATGACGGGATTCCTAAAAACAGGCGCATTATGGCATCTGAGTTAGGATTAACAGATAACAATCACAAGAAGATAAACGACGCGCTTTCTTTGGTGTTCGGTTCGATCTTGGATTATCACTCAGCCAGGCTAAACAAGTTCTAACCTGATTTTCGCTGACTGGTTAAACAAGGCAAAACATTATATATTTTATCTCTTATTTTTTAACCCGTGGCTATTTATGGGCATCTTGAACTTTTTAAAAAACATTTTTAGCGGCGCAGGCAAAGCTCCTGCAAAAAAATACAAATGTCCGAACTGCGGCGCAGACATAACGCTAGATATGGAGAGATGTCCAAAGTGCGGCGTTCGAATAAAATCAATGTTTAGGAAAAAATGTCCAAGATGCGGAACGCTAAATGAGATTGATGCTAAAAAATGCATAAAATGCGGTTATGATTTTGAAGCAGAAGCGCTCGAGATGAAAAAAACTTATTATGTCTGCCCGATATGCGGCTACAAGGCAGACTACTATATGACAGAATGTCCTTCTTGCGGAACAAAATTCGTTTGAGGTTATTTCTTTTCGTCTGCTTTTTTCTCGCCTTGTTGCGGAAGTTCTCCGCAAGTACAGTTAATAATATAAAATCGGTCTTCGGTTAATTTTTGCTTGCAATTACAGTCAACAAAAGATGGATCTTCGCTCGGTCCTTTTTCTTCTTTTTCTTTATTCTCATCGTCTTTCTTCGCAACTGTTTTTTCCTTATCTGGCTTTTCCTTATCTGGCTTCGCAGGTTTTCCGAAAATCTTTTCTAACTGTTCGTACTGCTCATCAGTAAGACGCTGCGGGCAATTCTCATAGCATATTTTCGATTCTGAATCTGGCTGCTCGAATTTTCCTTTAAAGGACAACACATTCTTCACTTCGTCCAAAGAGGTGAATACTGGTTCTTCTTTTGCAGTGGCACAGTTTGTTTCAACGAGCAAAAGCGCAGCTAAACCAGCTACTGCAGCAGCTACTTTCTTTCGAATATTTTTGTCAGGGGTGGCCCTCTTTCCGTTTACTTCATCATATCTTATCTTTCTCATTTTATCACACTTTATTTGTTGTAATATATATTATTATATGGAAATATTTAAAAATATAACTGATGGTTCAACTTTAACAGACAGTTTTTAACCTAGCAGTTTTAATCCAACCAGCTAAAAAAGAAAAAGATCAGAATTCTATCGAAGTATTACTGGAAAATGTTAGAGTATAATCAATAATTTCGCGTTCTTTGCCATTTGGATCTGGCTTAAATTTCACACGTTTTAATTCTCGTTCTATTATTTTTTTCACCTCTGAGCCTAAGTTATCAAGTACTTTAGCATCAATAATCTTGCCTTCCTTGTAATTTATCGTTAATCTCGCTTTAAACTGTGACGGTACTTTAAGATGCTTATAAGTTAATAGACCAGACATATCACTCATTGCCTTGTCCAATGCAGAATCAAGAGGTGTTGAAGGTTCTGATTTTTTAGGTTCTTCTTCTGGCCATTGATTTTCTTTTTGATTTTTTTGAGTTACTTTCGTCTCTGGCTTTTTCGTATTTTCTTTACCTTTAGTATCTTTGGTATCTATCTCTGTGCCTTCTTTAAATATATCGGATTGCGCCTCACTTGGTTTTTTCTCTTCTTTTTGCGGTTCCTCTTTCTTTTGCGGTTCCTCTTTCGATGGCTCTCTTTTTTCTTCAGGTTTTACTTCAGGTTTTACTTCTGGTGTAGTAGGCTGCGGTTGTGTTGGCGCAGTAGTTGGTGCAGGAGTCGGCGCAGGAATTGGCTTGGCTAACTCAATCTGTTGTAGATCTTCTGTTAAATCTATCTCTCCATTAATCGCTACTATTCTGCTTCGCTGATCTTGGTTTAACATCTTATCTAACCAGTCGTTTCCGTCGCTTGAAGTTGCTTTTTGGACAATTTTTCCTTGTTGTGTCGTATAGGTTCCAAGATATTTCCCACCTCTGCCGAATATCTGCGTTTGCAGTATTGGCACGCCGGTCGCTTTTGAATACACATTAAGAACATCGTCAAGATTTCCTTTTGTGGTATACCTCATCGCGTAGTCGATTATTGATGCCTTGCCATCATAGAATGCAACAGCAACAACGTGAGGCGATTTAGGTGTAACAACGGTCATCGTATAAGCATCCATACCATTGGCGCGCAAAAATTCTGCTACGAATTCGTGTATGCCTGCGCATACAGCAACACCACGTTTTAATTCTTCAGGCATTCCATCATAAGTACCGTGCTCTTGGTAATATTTCAGATATTCTCGTAGGAAGTAAAGTATATCGTTGTAATTTCTTTCTGTCAATGCTTTTACCTTAGGACTGAATATATTAAATTCTTTCAAATCATTGTAAGCACCGTAGTCATATCCGCCTCGCCCGATAAGACTTGCAATCTCGTTTGCTGCTGTTAGAAGTTCTTCTTTTGATGCACCTTGGTATGCTGCTATAAGATCACCAAATAACTGGCTCTTCAAAATGTTTTCTTTCGCCCTCTCTATATACTGTCTTTGTTCTGGTGTTATACCACCGTTTTCATATACGAATTGTTTATCTTCTGGTGGTTGAGAAACATTTCTCCTTTCAATTTCAGCAGAGGATTTGTTGTCTGGGAATTCCACCTTAATATTGAATAGAGCAAAGAAATTACGATCCGGGAAGAACGGACTCTGTTCCCATTTTACAAGATTAAAACCATCCATACCTGCACTGAGACCTACTTCAACACGTAAATCTTTATTATTGTCGTATACTGTTCTCAAATATCCTGCCCATAAAGTTGGGTGAATGTTATCATTGTCCGTACCAACTGAAATCTTATTAATTCCGTCACTATAACTAAGCTCAGCGCCCAAGCCTTGATAGCGTGGTCGGTAGTCAAAAGGCCACGAGGTCTTTGGAGTTACTGAAGCTGCAAAATATTCTGTGTTTTTAATAGAAAGTTGGAAATTGCCAATATCAAATCTTACTCCATTAAGCCAACGAGCGTATAAAAGATCATAAGTCGGGAAGGAAATTGCGCCTTGAAGTAATGTAGCAGCATGAACAGTAAACTTCCAGACATCAAAATGAACAGAACCACCAACGCCGTTGGTTGTATAGAACACAGACGCCATATTTGTCAGAGTAGCATTTCCAAAATAATTCAGCACCAATGTTCCGCCAAAAAGACTTATGTTGGGGTCAAAATTTACGCTGCCGATTGGATAACTGCCATTGTTTATCCAAACTCCGCCAACGGTCAATCTAAACTGTTCAAATCCGCTAAAAGGATTAACTGAACCAGTTAACGAACCGCCAGCATCGTTATTATAACTGCTTATTTCGAATGTCCTTTTGCTTCCTTCGCTTCCGCTTCCTTCTGTTGCAGACACAGATGCAGGAGAAACATCTGCCTTAACAGTATTAGGACCGCACAAGATGGTAAGAGAGATAACAGCAACTTCCAAAATCTCCTTAGACTTTTCTACAATGTCCTTAAAGAACCTCTTAAACTTGCCTTCTTTTTTCTCGTCTGCTTTACTATCCCTATTAATTTTACTATACAAAATGCCTCTCATAACAACTTTTTTGTATAAAAAAGTTTAAAAACACTTATGATCTTTAAATGACACAGGTGTTTTTTTGAAGATACTCCTCCAATTTCCAGAAGGACTAAAAAAAGAAGCAATTAGATATGCTGATAGGTACAGAAAGGAAGGGCACGAGATTATACTTTCTGCCTCTGCGTGTTATGGTGGTTGCGATTTGGCTTTTGACGAGGCGAGGGCAGTAGGCGCGGAAAAGATAGTACATTTTGGACACGCGCCGTTTTTGCGAAGCACGCCAATACCAGTTGAATATGTCGAATGGCACGAGAATGTGAACTTGGAAAACATCGCGAAAGCAGCAAAAAAAATAAAAGAGAAAAAACTCGCGTTGGCAACTACTGTTCAACACATCCATCAATTAAACGAGATTAAGAAGATTTTTGAGAAAGAAGGAAAGGAAGTCCTTATCGGAAAAGGAAGTTTTACCGCTTACGAGGGGCAAATCTTGGGTTGCGATTTTGGCGCGATAGTGAACAACAAAGCGGAAGCGGCAGTGATAGTTGCGAGCGGAAGGTTTCACGCGGCAGGCGCTTTTGTCGAATATCCTGTTTATTCTGTTCATCCGCAAACAGGCGAGACAGAGAATCTCGCGAAGGATTTGGAGAAAGCAAAAAAAATTCGCAAGGCTGCGATCCTAAAAGCATTGGAAGCGAGAAATTTCGGCGTGCTCGTAAGCACAAAGCCGGGCCAGTTTCGTCTTTCTCTTGCAAACGAAATCGCAAAAAAAATACGCTCGCACGGAAGAAACGCAGAGGTTATCGTAGCAAACGAATTGAACGCGGGCGCGATAAATAATTTTATGTTCGATGCGTTGATAAATACTGCGTGCCCGAGAATAGCAGATGACAGGGAATCGTACGACGTCCCGGTAATAAACGCGGATTGCGTTGACGAGCTTTTCAAACTTTGGGCCGATTTAAAACGAGCGTGAGTCTGTTTTTGGCTGCTTCCCTTGTATCTTCGTAAGGACAGTTTTCTATAACCCACGTTAGTATCAGGGGTTTGTTTGTATTTTCTACCAAGGCATTTCTCGCTCGAGCGTTTTCAGAATATTTTATCACGATCATGTAAGAATTGAAAAGATCAAGATGGCCTGATTCTGCCCTCCTCGCCAATTCTTCTATCGCGGCCTTTTGCAAGGGTTTCACATTGCTATACTGTATTATATCCAATAGTTCGATCTCGTTTTTCCTTAGAAGAAAATCGTATAGTTTTGTATCTTGCGATCTTAAGTTTATGTGGTGCTTCTTCCTTTTTTTAATCGGATTCTTCTCTATTTTGTTCAGACCTTCTATCTTGGTATCCCTGTTTTTGAATTTCCCCGCCTGCGTCTTGTCTTGCTGCGCAGCTTTTTTGTTATCTTTGGATTGCTTCGTTTGCACAAATATAGATTGTTTATTATTATGCGAATTCATGTACTTATTTAAGAACGATTTATTTAAAACATTTTTGAGTTTAGCAGAATAATGGTTGAGAAAATGAAACGAATCGCGATTGTTTTTTCTGTGTTGCTGCTTGTCGCTCTTTTCGGCTTTGTCGCTCTTTTCGGCTGCGTTCAGCCCACGGAAAAAGTGGTTATGAATTACAACGTTAACGAGTGCAGCAGAGACGAAGCAACAGGCGTTTGGATTGAGCGAGATGGGAATGTATTGCATATAAAGCAGGTAGAGTCTTACGTATGCTGCGCTAACATAACCATCACTATGAACACGAGCGAAAAAACGATAAGGATATACGAAGAAAACATAGGCGAGATGTGCAGGTGCATATGTCCATTCAAGGCAGACATCTATCTACACAACACGGTTGGCTACGAGAATGTCGAGATATACGGCGTCAAATTCCGGGATGTTTACGGCTATGAGTTGAAACACAACATCTCTTTGACAGGATAGGCACGCATACCGGCGCCGTGCATCATCAAAACATCAAATTTTTAATATATTGCATTGAAACTAAAACATAAATCATAATCGCAGAAATGCTTTTTAAACGGTGAAAAGATGACGGTCAAATTTCTTGTGAAAGAAAAAAATCAGATAGAAATGGAGATAAGCGGCATAGACACCGCACTTCTTTATTATTTAGTGGAAAAACTAAACGCAACGAGTGGCGTGGAGTTCGCAGCGACAAAAAAGGAGCACCCGCTAAGCGATGTGCAAAAACTCATAGTAAAAACTAAAAGCGCGAATGCCGCTGACATTACGCTCAAAGCGCTAAAAGAGATAGAAGAAGAAACGGAAGAGTTCAAGAAAAAATTCCAGCAGATAGTAAAATAAATTGAGATAAACGCGCAAACGCGCGAAGACGAAACGCGCGAAAACTTGCGGATAAAAGGCGAGCGGGGAATGGACATAAAAAAATGGTTAGAGAAAAACAGTGGCCTCATGATAATATTAGGCACTCTGCTAATTTACATAATAACAAAAACCCTGCTTCCCGGACAAGGATTGGTTGACCTTGTCGGAGGCGCGATTATATTTTTTGAGATAATAGCACTCGTCGGAATGGAAGTAACCGAAGGTGCTAAAAAGCACGGTTGGAAAAACGAGATAATAGACACGCTGATGGCGATCGCTATTGCTCTTCTCCTTTGGTTCGGCGCTCAGTTTCTGCTCAACACAAACACGCCGATCTCGAGCGTTGTTTCATGCAGTATGTTGAACGAACTTCAACGAGGAGATTTCGTAATCGTGCAAGGTGGCGAGATAAAAGCGCCCGAGATAGAACTAACGAAGGCAGAGTTTGAGAGAATGGTAAAAGGACCATTCACCGTTAACAGAAATGGAGTGGAATACACTTTTGACAAGCCGTTCAATACTTACTGCTACTATCATAAAAACGAGGACATCTGTCATGATTATTTCACATCAAACGACGAGTTTGTCGAGCAAGCCGGCGTAGCGAACTATCACTACAAGGTCTGCGATGTTAAATACATCAACAGATACGAAACCGCGAAGATGAGATGCTTGAGTTATGTCGAAATAAAAGGACAAAAGTTCCAGATAGCAAACAAAAACGCCGACGTCATAGTGTACACGCCGCGGCCGACAGATTTGTACAGCGCAGTAGGCGACATCGTTCACAGGGCAGTGGCAAAAATAAAAGTTGGAAACGAAACATATTATCTAACAGCAGGGGATAACAATCCTGTTCTCGATAGCCAGGTTTACGATTTCGCAAGCGGCATAGGAAACTATCCGCCATCGAGCGAAAACGTGAAAGGAAAGGTCATAGCGAAAGTACCTTATCTCGGCTACTTAAAGCTCTTTATCGTAGGATATTGGAAAGAAGACGAACAATGCCTTTGGAACTTAAAAAGATAGTACGCGCATCATGGGTCTTCTTCTGGCTTGTATTGATAATCGATAAGAGCGCGAATAACCTTTGCTTTCTTCTCGCCCAATTTCTCAACTTCTTTAAGTTCTTCTTCGCTCGCGTTCATCACTGCGCGCACAGAGCCAAAATGAGTTAAAAGCGCGCGGGCAAGTTTCGGGCCGACCATCGGCAATGCCTCCACAACTCCGCGTTGATGTTGCGAAGGCGTCAAACTCTTTCTCTTCGCGAAAACTCGCAACGACAAAGGCTTTGCCAATTGTGCATGCTTTGCCAGATGAAAGACGATATCTGCTGTTTCCTCGATATCTCTCGAAAAAAACAGGGGCACGCCAAAATCAGAAATCACTGCCGCATAAGCGCCCATCAACGCTTCCTTGCTTATTATCTCGCTTTCGTTTCTCTCTTCGCCCTCAACGATGACAATCGGTTTTGGAAAATTTTCCAGGAGATTCTGCAACTGCTTAAACAATCTGCCGTCGATTATGGACATCTCGAAATCCTGCCGCGCCTTTCGTTCTACCGCTATCTCGCCAGAGCAGACAAAATCGCCGACTTCGAGTTGCTTTACCTCGACAATCGCGCCCTTTTCTTCGAACAAGTGAAGAAATTCCTCTGGTTCGCGATTATCGAGAATTATTTTTACTTTCTTATCCTCACTCACTCAGCCCACCGAAGATAAGAGGTTATCTCGTTAAAACTTATGCTGCATCCGCTGAACCTGAAGGCGTAAAGAGCAGCCTCAAGCATTTCCTTTGCGTGTTCGCCATACTTGTCCAAGAAACCATTTTCGTACGCAAGGATCAGGAGTTCGCTGCTCCTAAAAGCGCTCAAGCCAGTCGAGTATTTAGAGAATTCTGTCAGGTTTGCCTTGTTCACCATTATATTTACGCCTAATTCTTCTTCGAGATGTTCTTTCAATTTGAATGGCGCCTCGATCATCATTCTGGTGGTTCTCTCATCCAATATCACGGTTTCTGCGCCGATCTCTTTCGCAAGAACGATCATCTCGGTTTCCCCAATATCAACCAAGTGGAGCGGTTTTCCGCGAGCGTATAGGATGTTATTCCCTACATTCAAAAGATGCTCGCGTTCGTCTGTAAGTTCATCTATCTTAATAACATTTATCACGTCGTCTTCTATCGCTCTTTTCAATCTCAAGGCAGATTGCATGTATTTTTTTATTGCCTTTCGCAACGGATAGAGTATGACCTCTTCTTCGACGCCGGGCGGAATGACGAACTGAATCTTGAATTTCTCCTTGAAAAAATAAAGAAGATCTGCACTGCATGACGAAGTGAAAGTTATCAGAGAACCAGAATCGCAAACAACATACTTCTTTGCCATAAAAACACTACTCCAAAAGTCTCCTCGCTTTTTTAACACGCTCCCTGATGTCTATTTCGTCTTTCAGACGGTCAAACATCATACTGTCACCGGCGTATTTTTGTATTTCCTGCTGTTCAACACCACTCATTTCCGCCGATAGCCCAAGAGAGACTCCTTTGGCGTACATTGTGGCAGCGCTTTTCACCCGGCCTTTTGCAAGAAGACCCAAGAAGAAACGACGATCTTGCGCTTCCATATTGTTTATTATAACCTCTATTTTCTTTATGATGTCAAAAAATTCGTCATCGGTTTTTTTGCCAACACCTGATTCGAATTGCTTCAACAGGTTTTCTATCCTGCCGAGTTCGTCTTCGTATTTTTCCGTCAGAAATCTCGGCTTTGAAAGAATCTTTGAAAGGACATACGAGACAACTCCTAATTCAAAGAAGAGTTTGCTGCTTCTCATTATTGCCTCAGCCAAAAATTCGTCGTGTAATTTTCTGAGCTTCTTTTCATTTCTTTTTTTAAAACTGTTATACAGAGAGGATACAAGTGTATAGAATACCAAAATACCACCAAATTTTTCGTCGATTAAACGAAACGTTTATAAATACTATCATGATTATATCATGACAGTTGCGTGATTTCATCGCAACGATATCGATCGTGTGGAAGAAACCACAACGAAGCAGGTGATCATTATGGATGATAATAACAAGGATAAATTATATAAACCTAACGCCTCGACTGACAGCAACGCGAAGAGCGGATTTTCCTACGAAATCGAGCGAGACATCCAAGAGAACGTGCAAAAATTCAAGGACCCAATAGTTCTTGGCGAACTCGTTTACAAGTTGCTCGAGGAAAGAGAAAACACGAACAGAATATTGAAGAACTTGCTCGCAAAGATTGAAGCGCTCGAACAAAAACTAGAGATAAAACAACAAATGGAAGAACCAGAAGAGCTCCTCGTCCCGGAGATAGATGAAAAGATAATCGCTTTCGTAAAGGAAAGCGGCAAGGTGACTGCCGAGGACGTAAGAGCGAAATTTGGATACAAAGGAAAAAACGCGGCGTCTTCGAGATTGAACCGACTCTACGAACTCGGTTTGGTCAAGAAAAAACAAGTCGGGAAGAAAGTTTTTTTCTTCCTGTGATTTTTGCATCTGCAAATGCAGATGCGAGTACTCATTAAAGCAAGGCAAGGAACGGCAAGCCAAAACTCCCGCCTCTCAACCCCTATTTTTATTATTTGGCTGCCGCTCCTGCCACTATCCTCCCACCAGAAACCCCTTTGGGGTTTCTAATATTAATAACCTTAATGAGGCAAGGCGAAAAGAGAAGAGTCGCATTCTCTCCTCCCACAACCCAAAAAATGCGACTCTTTTCATCTTTTTTTATTGTTTTTTTCTTATCTTGTTTTTGGTCATTCATCTTTGACGTGATCAATTAAATTAAGTTTTATTCCAACTGGGACTCCAAGAACAAGTAAGACAAGCGCTTTGCTCTCTGAAAATTTGCTTTCTGAAAACTTTCTAAGGACAAATTTGCAAAAATTTGGCCTGTTGTGAACGTATTGACGTTCACAACTATTGAAAACGAATTGTCGTTTTCAACATGTTCGGAAATTATCAAATTTCCGATACAAAAATAAAAAATAAACTTCTAAAAAAATAGACTAAAAATAAAGAAAAAAATTATTGTGTTCTTGGCTTAACGTCAAGAACAACGCCAGCCGCCACAGTTTGGCCCATGTCTCTGATGGCAAATCTGCCGAGTGGCGGGAAGTCCTGGAATTTCTCTATTACGACTGGTTTAAGCGGTTGGATTCTAACAATGGCCACGTCACCGGTCTTAATAAAGTCTGGTTTTGCTTGTGCTGTCTGGCCGGTTTTTGGATCTTTCTTTTCAAGGATCTCGATTACTTTGCCGGCGAATTGCGCTGTGTGGATGTGGAAAACAGGCGTGTAACCTACCGCAATTGCTGTTGGGTGGTTGAGAACCACGATTTGAGCGGTAAATTCTGCTGCCACTGTTGGCGGGCTACTTACTGGACCGATTACATCACCGCGTTTTATGTCTTTCTTGTCCACGTTCTTTAAGTTAAAACCAATGTTATCACCAGGTACTGCTTGAGGTAATTCCTTGTGGTGCATTTCTATTTTCTTAACTTCACCTTTCACGCCAGATGGCATAACGATAACTTGGTCGTTTGGCTTTAGTATACCAGTTTCCACTCTGCCGACAGGCACAGTACCATGACCAGTAATCGTAAAGACGTCTTGAATCGGCAGTCTCAATGGTTTTGTTGTCGGTTTTGGAGGTACGACGAATGTGTCTATAACTTCTATCAATGTCGGGCCGTTATACCACGGCGTTTTATCTGATTTCTTTGTTATGTTGTCGCCCATATAAGCAGATGTCGGGATGAATTTAACTTTGCTTACATCGTATCCGATTCCCTTGAGTAATTTTTCTGCTTCGGCTTTTACTTTCTCGTATTCGGCTTGGCTATAATTAACTGCGTCCATCTTGTTCAAACTAACTGCGATTTGTGGTACACCAAGAACTTTTGCCAAGAATGCGTGTTCTTTGGTTTGTGGTTGGATACCGTCTTTTACCGAGATAATAAGAATGGCAGCGTCTGCTTGGCTCGTACCAGTAATCATGTTTTTTACGAAGTCCCTGTGGCCGGGCGCATCTATAATGGTGCAGTAGTATTTTGGCGTTTCGAATTCCCTGTGCGCCACGTCGATAGTTACACCACGTTCACGTTCTTCCTTCAAATCGTCCATGACATACGCAAACTCGAAAGTTGCCTTACCGAGCTTTGCTGCTTCTTCCTTCAACCTCGCGAGTACCTGCTCGGAAATCGCGCCGGTCTCGTACAAAACCCTACCGACACTTGTTGACTTACCAGAGTCAACGTGGCCGATAAAGACCAAATTCAAATGCTCTTTCTGTGCCATATACAATACCTCCTCTCGATTATTTTTTATTAAAAAATACCTTATCTAGAATAAGGTGTAATTTGAGTTTAAGAAAAAACTTTTATAAAGCTTTCTCTATGGCGCGCACCAAAAACAGAACATAAAATATAAAAACATTAATAAATACTTTTATACACAATAAATAATAAAAGAAAGGAGGGGAGACGGTGGCATTTGAAATTTATGGTGTTAAAAACAAAAAAGAGAATGACGAAAAGAGCAAAAACAAGTCAGAAGAAAATGGGAAAAAACCGCTGACGGCGAAAAAAGATGACGAAAAAGATCAAATAAAAATAATGAAGGATGTAAGTTTGATGGAAGCAGTAAAAAACAAACAAAAGGAAAAAATAGTAGCACTCATAGAAGATGGCGCGAATCCGACAAAAACATATTTAGAATATGGTTATTATTGTTCAGCGATCGAAATTGCAAAAAAAGATTTGCCACTTGCGGAATTGATAGTAGACAGCGTAATAGAGTATTGCAAAAAAAATCCAACCGAGCAAGATCTAACTGAGCGGCAAGAGAAAATAAATAAGACATTGATCATTGCAGTTTCAATAAGAGCAGGCATAAAACAAATACAGGACCTGCTTGACCTTGGCGCAAATCCAGAAGCAACTTACAAAAATTTTGAGATAGGCCAAAGCGCATTCATAAAAAGCGCAGTAAACAATGATGAGGTAATGTTGAGATATCTGATCGACAAAGTGAAGGATGTCAGCCATTGTGATAAAGATGGAAAAACAGCCTTTATGTATGCGATGATGTGGCGAAATGAAAAAATTCAGAATATAATATTAGACAAAAAAATTAAACAACAATAAGTAAGTCAAAAAACTTTTTTCTCGGTCCGACAGCACCATCCTGTCAAACTATCAAATATCATATTATATAATTTGTTCAAAAAAAGTGTTCAAAAAAAGCAGCGAAAAAAGCAGCGCGATTGCTCAAAGGAGGGATGGTACACCCGAAGGCTCCATCCTCTCCTCCCACCAGCCTAAAAAGGCGTCTATTAGATAAGCAAGAAACATTTAAATTTGTTAATTTTTCTATCGGAGAACAAAAGCCGTGTAATTTTATCTTACAACACAATTATTTTACATTAGCCATAACCGGCGGTTGGCTTAAACGAGGAGACATAATGGCAAACGCATCAAATCCAATGCCACTTGTGTTTAAATATTCGGATAGAGACATTTTGCTAAAAGTT
>Ga0272448_1004878_pt1 | contig 15077 bp, 15 predicted proteins | sample YNPCB0191_FD_202220 | JGI IMG/M metagenome (GOLD analysis project Ga0272448, IMG submission 202220) | Hot spring sediment microbial communities from Yellowstone National Park, WY, United States - YNP-CB-019-1 | ecosystem: Environmental > Aquatic > Thermal springs > Hot (42-90C) > Sediment...
GGTCGCTGCCCAGGCCGTACTTCTCGACCAACGCATCAAAGGTGCACTTCTGCCCGTGATGGCCCAGCTCTGCACCCTCGACGTCGAAGGGGATGGCGCCCAGCCGCTCCGCCTCGGCCATCACCTGGCCGGCCGGCGCGAAGATGAACTCGGCCTCCGGGTCGATGAAGCGCCGGATGAGCCAGGGGCAGGCCACCCGGTCTACCTTTACCCGCTCGCGAGTGATCCACTTCATGGCACACCTCCTATCATCGCGCTGCGCCGTGGTACGGCTCGGATGAGGGGGCTCTCGACACCGCCGTGGCAAACAGCGCCATGGCGCCCAGCACGACCGCCCCGACGGCGGCAAAGCCCACCGGGTACGAGGCGCCTGCCAGGATGAACCCCAGCAGGATGGGCCCTGTGGCCTGGCCGACGTCCATGATGGTGCTCATATAGCCCAGGGCGGCGCCGCGGGCCTCGGCGGGCGCCAGGTCGGCCACATAGGCCGAGGTGGCGGCGCTCGCAATGGAGAGGCCCAGGCCAAAGGCGAGCGACAGGCCCAGGAGCGCCCACCAGGCTTGCGCCTGGGCGAAGAGCGCCATGGTGGCCCCGGTCAGGCCCAGGCCGAGCACGATGGGGCCTTTGCGGCCGTAACGGTCGCTGAGGATGCCCATCAGCGGCCGCGCCAGGGTGCGCACCCCTACCTGCACGCCAAAGAGCAGCCCCACTGCCGCCTCGTTCACCCCCACGCTCAAGGCGTAGAGGGGCAGAAAAGCCTCCAGCGCCCCAAAGGCCAGGAACTGGGCCGCCTCGGCCACGCTCGTCACCAGGATGTTGCGGTTGGCAAACACGGCCCGCAGGGGCGCACGTCCCACCTTCTCGGCCGCTGCCATCGGCGCTGCCTTGGGCTCGGGCAGAAGGAACATGCCTACCAGGGCCAGCAGCCCGGCACCGGCGCAGACCACGTAGACCCCCTGCCAGGCACCCAGGCCGGTGAGGATGGCGCCTCCCACCACCGGCGCCACCGTGCGCCCCACGAGCGTGGCTGAGGTGTAGTAGCCCAGGCGCTCGCCGCGACGCACCGGCGCCAGGTCGGCCACATAGGCCATCGCGACCGGGCCAAACACCGCCGTCGCCAGTCCATGGTAGATGCGCACCAGCGCCAGTTGCCAGGCGCTATGGATGAAGAAGTAGAGCAGGGGCGCGCTAAAGAAGACCAACCCCGAAGCGATGAGCAGCGGCCGTCGGCCCCGGCGGTCGCTCAGCAGGCCCGCCGGCAGGCTGGTGAGGATGCCGGTGACCGTCGAGGCAGCGGCGATCAGGCCGATGGCTGCCTTGCTCGCCCCGATCTCCTGGGCCAGGATGGGCAGGGTGGGGTTCTTGGCGATGGTCGAGCTGAAAATCGCCAGCCCGCCCACGGCGCAGAGAATGTAGAAGGGCGCGTTTTTGTTCAAGGGCTCTCTTCCTCAGCAAGAGGTACGATATCATCGCCTCTGCACGGCGTTCCACAAACCCCACGGCCACCAGGGAGACACGTCGCCAACTGGCCGGGCACAGGATGCATTATAGCACACGTCGAGAAGAAAGGACCATGCAGGGAACTTGCCTTCTTCGATTGCACCCCACCGCCAACTCTGCTACAATGGAGCGCGCCATGGCTGCACGTGGAAGGGAGGCGTTCGATGCCGCGCCTGGCGGTGTTCTGGGTGCTGCACGCAGCGGCCGCTGCGGTCTTTGTGGCCGGCTGCGGGCTGCGGGTGTCGATCTGGCTGCAGGGCTCGGTGGAGGGCCGTCCCGCGCCGGGGCTGTGGGCGGCGCTGGGCGCGGGCTGGCGCTGCCTGCGCCGGGCCGGCCTGCGGCGGACGCTGCGGGCCTTCCTCCGCGATGGCCTCTTCCACCGGCGGCTGCTGGCGACGAGCCGGGGGCGCTGGTTCGCCCATGCCTGCCTGCTGGGCGGCTTTGGGGCGATGTTCGCCCTCAGCCTGCTGACCGGCTTTTGCACCGAAGTGCTGGTGGGCCTCTTCGGGGTGCGCCATCCGCTGGTGCAGGCCCTCATCAACAAGGATACGCCGGCCATGGCCCTGGCCAACGAGACGCTGGGGCTGGTGATGGTCGCTGGGATCATCCTGGTCGTGTGGCGGCGCTACCTGCGCCGGCCGGCCGAGCTGCGCACTGCCGCACCCGATACGGCCCTCGTGGTGCTCTTGGCCATCACCCTCATCTCGGGCTACCCGGTCGAGGCGCTGCGGCTCGTCGCCGAGGGCGTGCCGGCCGGCATCGGCTGGTACAGCTATCTCGGCTACGCTCTTTCGTTGCCCCTGCGCGGCCTATCCTGGCCGTGGCAGGCGCTGCACGATGGGGCGTTTCTGCTCCACACGACCGTGGCCTCGGCCTTCTTCGCCTACGTGCCCTTCAGCAAGTTCTTCCACGCCCTGGTCAGCCCCCTGGTGGCCACGGCGAACAGCCTGCGGCGGGAGGTAGAGCCGGCATGAGCACGTGGCTCAAACTCGGCGGCTACACCGCCCGGCAGCTAATGGAGCTCGATGCCTGCACGCGCTGTGGCGAGTGCCTGGCCTGGTGCCCGGCCTTTGCCGAGAACGGGGAGGAGTTAGCCCACCCGCTGGGCAAGATCGCCTGCGTGAAGGAGTGGGTGGGGCGCCAGTATGGCCTGCGGGCGCGCCTCTTCGGCCGGCGCGGCATCCAAGAGGCCGAGGTCGCCCGCTTCAGCCAGGGCCTCTACCAGTGCACCCTCTGCGCGCGTTGCGGCGAGGTGTGCCCGGTGCACATCGACACCCGCCCGCTGTGGCTGGCCATGCGCGAGCAGATGGTGGAGTTGGGCGCTTGCCCGCCGGCCCTCGCCGCGCTGCGCGAACAGGTGCTGGCCCACCACAACATCGTGGGAGACGACAACACCAACCGCCTGGCCTGGGCCGGCAACCTGCCCCAGGGCGCAGGAGGCCTGGCCGGCAAGCGGGCCGAGATGGTCTACTTTGTGGGCTGCGTGGCCTCCTTCTACCCGCAGGCCTACTCCATCCCGCAGAGCCTGGCGCAGACGCTGCAGGCAGCGGGGGTCAGTTTCGCAACCCTGGGCGGCGAGGAGTGGTGCTGTGGCTTCCCGTTGATCGTCGCCGGGCTGGGCCGCGAGGCCACGGAGCTGGCACGGCACAATGTCGCAGCGGTGCGCGCGGCAGGCGCCACCACCCTCGTCACCACCTGCCCCTCATGCCTGCACACCTGGCGCCATGACTACCCGCGCCTGCTGGGCGAGCCGCTGGGCTTTGCCGTGCGCCATGCCACGGAGGTGCTGGGCGACCTGGTAGAGGCCGGCCGGCTCAGGCTGCACCCCTGTGCTGTAGGGGCGGTTCGCGAACCGCCCCTACACGACGGCGAACCGCCCCTACACGGCGGCGAACCGCCCCTACACGGCGGCGAACCGCCCCTGCGCGGTGGCGAACCGCCCCTACGCGGTGGCGAACCGCCCCTACACGGCGGCGAACCGCCCCTACTCGTGACCTACCACGACCCCTGCGACCTGGGGCGCACCTGCGGCATCTACGAGGCACCGCGGCGGCTGCTCCGGGCCATCCCGGGCGTCGAGCTGCGCGAGATGAAAGACAACCGCGAGCTGGCCCTCTGCTGCGGCGGCGGCGGCGACGTGGAGATGGCCGCCCCCAGCCTCAGCGCCGCCCTGGCCCGGCGCCGCCTGGCCCAGGCCCGCGAGACGGGGGCAGAGGTCATTGTCTCGGCTTGCCAGCAGTGCAAGCGCACCCTGGCCGCGGCTGCCCGCCGCGAGGGCCTGCGCGTGCGCGTGCTGGATATCACTGAGGTACTATGGCGTAGTGTGACGCATGATGGGTGATGCGCGGCCAGGTGCCGCGTGAGCACGGGCTGCGTGCTGTGTATTCCGTTGTTGGCGTCGCTGCGACGGAACACGCAACTCGCAGCAGCCTTCGACGAGATGTAGCACTCAGGAGGTCCCATGTACCGCATTGGCATTCTGACTGTGAGCGACCGGGGCGCGCGGGGGGAGCGGGAGGACCGCAGCGGCCCCGCGCTGGCCGAGGCCATCCTTGCCCTGCCCGGTGCGGAGGTAGTGGCGCAAGCCGTGGTGCCCGACGAGCGCCCCGAGATCGAGGCTGCGCTGCGCCGCTGGGTGGCCGAGGGGCTGGACCTCATCCTCACCACCGGAGGCACCGGCTTTAGCCCGCGCGATGTGACCCCCGAGGCCACGCGAGCGGTCATCGAGCGCGAGGCGCCCGGCCTGGCCGAAGCCATGCGCGCCGAGAGCCTGCGCATCACGCCCCACGCCATGCTCTCGCGGGCGGTGGCCGGCATGGCCGGCTCCACCCTCATCGTCAACCTGCCGGGCAGCCCCAAGGCGGCCTGCGAGAACCTGCGCACCCTCCTACCCGCGCTGCCCCACGGCCTCGACAAGCTGCGCGGTGACCCCAGCGAGTGCGCCAGGCCTTAGCCCTCAACCGTACGTGCCCATCGGGGCGAGGGTCCCATCCGGGCATGCCGCTTCGCACGTGGCCGGAACGGAACCTTTCGGGGGTTTTGGCGGGATGGTCGCAGGCGGGCCGCCTGCGACCATCCCGCCAGACGCCCTGCCCCGGGCCAGGGCGTCTGGCGGCGCCGTGCCCGCAGTTGGCGTGAGGCTGAGAGGGGCAAGGCGCTGAAGCGCCCACTACGAAGCGAGGGCTGGCTGGCAGGGCCTGGAGCGCGGCGAGCCGCAAAAGCCTCCCGAATCCCGCATGGCAAGAGAGTCTTCATCTTGTATTTTCCCACGATTTGTGATAAAATCCACAATAGTTCGTGATGGAGTGCACAAACTGATCGTCGGACGGCATGGGGAGGTTCGTCGTGAAGTTGACGAGGGGCTCTGACTATGGCCTGCTGGGCATGCTCTACCTGGCCAGCCAACCACGCGAGAAGGTCGTATTGATCAGCGAGGTCGCCGAGGCCCAGGGAGTGCCAGAGAGCTACCTGGCCAAGATCTTCCAGGACCTGGCCAAGGCCGGGCTCGTCCGGTCGCACCGGGGTGCGCGCGGCGGCTTTACCCTGGCCCGCGCACCGCAGCAGATTACCCTGCGCCAGATCATCGAAGCCATCGAGGGGCCGATTGCCATCAGCCGCTGCCTCGACCCCCGCGAAGGCTGCGCCAGCAGCGCCGCCTGCCCCGCATGTGGCGCCCTGGCCGAGGCGCAGAAGGCCTTCACCTCGGCGCTCGACGCGGTCACGCTCCACAGCCTGATCGAGCAGCAGGTGCCGGTAGGAGTCTAGGGCACCGGCTGGGCCACTTTCGCCCGCTTCTGGAACTCGGGCAGCCATTCCTGTTCCGCTTCCAGCATTTCGTCGGCCATGGCGCGCGCTTGCTCGGGCGTGAGGATGGCCGCTGTCAGAGGGTCAACGGCCAGGGCCTGGTGCACCGCTCGGCGGCTGCGCGCCAGCGCCGCCTCGACCGCCAGGGCCTGGACGTTGATATTGCTGCGGTCGAGGGCGGCCAGTTGGGGTGGCAGATCCCCAACGTAGCAGGGGTGGATCCCCGCGCCATCCACCAGGCAGGGCACCTCCACGCAGCAGCCGGCGGGCAGGTTGGTGATCAGGCCATCGTTGCGCACGTTGAGGTTGAAGCGCCGGGGCACGCCGGTCACCAGGGAGTCGATGATGTACGAGGCGTACTCGTGGCTGCGGCGGAGCCGCAAGGGCTCGCACCCGGCGAGTTGGGCCTCCATCGCGCGGCGCTGCTCGTCGAGGCTGCTCATGTAGAAGCCCAGGTAGTCACGGGGCTGGGGCAGGTAGCGCTGGCGGAGCTCAGGCGTGCGCCGGAAATAGGGCACATACTCCGACATGTGGTAGCTCGACTCGGAGACAAAGTAACCGAACAGGCCCATCACCGCGATGCGCACCCGGTCGGCCTCCTCGACCGCCGGGTCGCGCATCTTCCTTTTGAGGAGCGGGTACAGGTCACGCCCGTCGCACTCGAGCTGGAGGAACCAGGCCATATGGTTGATGCCCGCCGCCCAGTAGTGCAGCCGCTCGAAGGGGATGCCGACGGTGCGCGCCAGGTAGGCAGCGGTCGCCATCACACTGTGGCAGAGGCCCACCACCTTGATCTTGGCGCCCCGATATAGCCCCCAAACGTTGATGGCCATGGGGTTGGTATAGTTCAGCAGCCAGGCCTGGGGGCACAACTCCTCCATGTCGCGGCAGATGTCGAGCAGGACGGGGATCGAACGCAGGCCCCGGAACACGCCGCCCGGCCCGATGGTGTCGCCCACGGCCTGATCGACGCCATAGCGGCGCGGGATCTCGATGTCCATCTGGTAGGCGCGGGCGCCGCCGACCTGAATCACGGTGATGACATAGTCGGCGCCGCCCAGCACCTGCCGCCGATCCTCGGCCACCTCAAGCTGCACCGGCAACCGCTGCTCATCGATCAGGCGCCGCGTGTAGGCGGCCATGAGCTGCAGCCGCTCCACATTCAGGTCCACCAGACTGAGCGTGCCGGTCTGCAGCGCCGGAAACGAGAGGATGTCGCCGATCAGCGTCTTGGCGAACACCACGCTGCCCGCGCCAATCAAGACAATCTTCGGCATGGCCATCGTCCTCGAAACAGGGTACGGCAAATAGAGCAATCTACGGGCCAAGGCTCTCCGAGGGCATGCCGCTGCCCCCTCTCGCCGCGAGCCGCTCAGGGTCCCCGCGATCCCCATGCCCAACGCTGGCCGGCCCCCTTCTGCTGCGCAGGCTGCCGCCGCAGCGCCAGGGCTTTCTCGAGGTCCGCCTTCTACCACCCTGCGCATCCTCAGCCCAGAGCGTCATGCAACACGCCGCCCATGGGCACCGTCACTTTCAGCTCCGGGCCTGAGCAGCGAATGTCCCGAACAGCGACTCCCGCGCCATCAGCCCGGAGCGTCATGCAACACACCGCCCATGGGCACGGTCACTTTCAGCTCCGGGCCTGCGCAGCGAGCGCGGGCAGGACGCGAAACCGGGATGCACAGGATGGACAGGGTCGGGCACCATCATCCTGGGTATCCTCTCCATCCCTGTGGATCGTTCCTCCAAGGCCTCCCAGCGCGAGCGTGAACGGGTACCGCTTCGCTACGCGCGGCTCGCCCCGTGGGCGCGCTCGAAGAGCCGCTCAGCGCCTGCCCTGAGCAAGGCGAAGGGTGACAGGCCGTGACCTGGAAAGAGCCCCGCGGCCCTGCGCTTTAGGGTTGACGTGCCCCGGCTCTGCGTCTACCATCCACCCGGGCCAGGCCCCAAGATGGCCCGGCCCGGATCAGGAGGGTAATCGTGTTCCTGTTGCTCTTGATGCTGGACAATCCGAACCTGATGGACCGCGTCCTCGAGGCGTGGGCCAAGCTGGGCATCCGCGGGGCACACGGGCTGGAGAGCGCCGCCTGCCGCGTGCCCGAGCGCCCTCCCGAGCGCGGGCCAACCGGCTTTCTCTCCTTCGCCAGCCTGCTGCCGGCCAGCCGCACCTGCAGCGCCGTGCTCCTGGCCCCGGTCAAATCGCAGGCCATGGCCGAGCGGGCGGCCGAAGAGGTGGCGCGCATCGTCGGCCCTTGGGCCGAGGGGCACGCCGCCGCCATGCTGGCCCTGCCCATCGCTGCCACCTGGGGCAACATCTTCCCGGCCGCCATCGCACCCGCCTCAGCCGAGAACGGCGATGACGCCCCGCCGCGCGAGCCCGAACAGCCTCTGGATGAGTCCTGAGCATCGGACGGGGGGGCTGATGCGCACGTGGTATGGCTGACGTTCGGGCTCAGCGCACTGGCCGTCATGGCCGGCGGCGTATTGGCAGCGGTGTGCGGCGACGTGATCGCCGTGCGCACGGGGCTGGGCCGCTTCCTCTTCGGCACCGTCCTGCTGGCGGCCGGCACCTCGCTGCCAGAGCTGATCTCAGCGTTCACCTCGGTGAGCCTCGGCCTGCCCAACCTGGCGGCCGGGAACCTGCTGGGCAGCAGCCTGGTCGACATCTTTTTTCTGGCGCTTTTGGACCTCTTCACCCGCCGAACGCGGCTCCTGCACCAGGTGGCGATCACCCACAGCCTGACGGCGTCGCTGGGCGTCCTGATGGTCGCGACGGCGGCTTTCTTCATTCTGGTGCCCTTGGGTTGGCAGGTGGGGCCACTGGACCTGGAGGGGCTGGTGCTGGTGGCCCTCTTCCTGGGGGGTCTGCGCATCATCCAACTGCGGGCGCGGGTGGGCGCCTACGAGAGACGGGCCGAGGCCCAGGCTACGCCCCGCTTTTCCCTCACGGTGGCCGCCGTCGGTTTTGCCGCCGCGGCGGCGCTCCTGGTGTTGGTCACCCCGGTGCTGGTCGGCTCGGCCAACGCGATTGCCATCCAGACCGGGCTGGGCACGGGCTTTATCGGCGTGACTCTGCTGGCGCTGACGACCAACATCCCCGACCTGGTCTCGAGCATCGCTGCCGTGCGCATCGGCGCCTACGACCTGACCGTGGGCAACCTCTTTGGCACGACGGTCTTCGACATGCTGGTGTTTGGGCTGGTGAGCCTGGCCTTTCCTGGCTCGCTCTTCGCTGCCGTCGCGCCCGGCTTCGTTGCTGTGGGGCTCCTCTTGATCATCCTGACCAACGTGGCCCTCTTCGGCATCCTGGCCAACCTGGAGTGGCGCCCGCTCGGGGTCGAATGGGATGCAGTCCTGATCATCCTGCTCTACCTGGCCGGCAACTTCCTGCTCTTGCGGCTCGGTCTGCTCATGCCGACGCCGTGACAGGGCTCGAGAGGGCCTGTTCCAGAGGCTGCGATGGCCGCCAGGGGTTGGCAGGGGCAGGGGTCCACCTCACCCCGCGCCTCGGGTGAGCCGGGTGAGGATGGCGCTGAACACGTCGATGTCGAACGGCTTGCTCCGCGATGCATCGGCGCCCACCGCCTCGGCCGGGGCAGTGCCTCTTGGCATGGCCCCGTGCCTATCTGGCCTCGCCGAGGATGACGCCCCCCTTGACCACCAGCCGCACCCGCTGTAGAGCGCCCAGGTCGGCCAGCGGGTCGCCATCGACCACCAGCACGTCAGCGGCCTTGCCCGGCTGCAGCGTGCCCAGGTCGCCGTCACGCCCGCAGACGTGGGCGGCGTTCCGGGTGGCCGCGACGATGATCTGCATGGGGGTCATGCCGGCCTGGGCCATCCGATCGATCTCGCGCATGGGCATGCCCAGGTCGAAGGGGATCGTGTAGCCCCCATAGTCCGTGCCCAACGCCACTTGGCCCCCGGCAGCCACGAATTTGCGCAGGTTGGGCAGCGCCCTCCCACCCCAGCCGACCCCTGCCCACAGCTCGAGGGTGGGCGTCCAGTAGACTCCCGCGGCCACCACGCGGGCCACCAGGTCGTCGGGCAGCGGGTCCACGGCCATGTGGGCCAGGTCATCAACGCCCGCATCCAGAGCTTGCGCCACATGGGCAGCCCGGCTCACATGCGCCGAGACGAGGCGGCCGCGGGCGTGGGCCGCCGCGGTGATGGCCTGCTGCTCGGCGAGGGTCAGCGTTGGCCAGCGCCGGCCCTGCAGGTCATCCTCAAAGCTGGTCTTCACCAGGTCTGCCCCGACATCCAGGAGCGCATTCACCGCCTGGCGTGCCTGCTCCGGCGAGGTGATGGGGTAAGCGCCATAGCCGCCGGGGGCGGTCAACATGGGGGTGGAGGCCACAATGCGGGCATACCGGGGGTTCGTCTCGCTCTCGTCGCGCAGGGCATAGTTGCGGCGCATCACCTCGACCACGGTAGTGTCGTAGGTCAGGTCGCGCACCGTCGTCACCCCGCCCTGCGCCCAGGCCTCGAGGGCCGAGGCGCTGTAGCGCGAGTGCACATGGGCGTTGATGAAACCAGGCAGGATCGTCGCGCCACCCACATCGACAAGCTTCGCACCGGCAGGAATGCGCACCGTGCTCCGCGGGCCGGCGCTGGCGATACGCCCACCCTCGATCACCAGCACCGCATCAGCGACCGGAGCGGCGCCGGTGCCGTCGATCAGCGTGCCGTTGACCAGGGCCAGGCCGCACTCGCCTGCGGCAAGTGGCCCGCCGGGTGTGGCGGTCTGGCCGGTCACCGGGGGGGCCGCGGTGGCAGCCGGCGCAGACGTCGGCCAGGCAGGCTCACAGGCGCCAAGGAGCAGCATGCAGAAGAGAGCAGGGGCGAGATGGGATCCTCGTTGCCTCATGGCAGGCCTCCGGCCACCTGGCCTTCCGTGGCGCGCCGCCCGCGGAGTCTCAGGGCACGGTAGCCCTGAACACGAGCGCCGCGCTCCCAGCGGCGACGGTGTACGCGCCCACGAAAGCGGGGATGAGCACGGCCTGCCCCTGCCGGAGCGCCATCTCGCCCGGCCCTCGCCATGCCAGGTGCACCTCGCCCGCTGTGACGAGCAGGACCTGCACCCGGGCGTGGGTCGTCTCCCGGCGCACGTCACCCGCCTGCAGCCGCCAACACGCCACCCGGAACTCGGCCGCGGGCGTGGCGTACTCTATCTCGCCTGCGACCGGGGCCCCCTCCAGGATGCGGGCCGGCCCCGGCTCGCAGTCAAGAACCTCGGCCAGCGCCTCCGCGTCCTTGAACTTGGGGGTGAGGCCTGCCCGCACCACGTTATCTGACGCGGCCATGCACTCGACAATGTTGCCCTGCAGGTAAGCATGGGGCACGCCGGCTCCGATGTAGAGCCCCTGCCCGGCCTCGAGGTGCACCAGGTTCAGCAGGAAGAGGACCAGCAGGCCAATGTCAGGGCCGGGGTACTCGCGGCGGAGGTCGAGGAAGAGCGCCTCCTCTGCAGCGAGAGGCTGCGGCTGGCCGCGCAACCGCCCCTCCAGCCGTCCCAGCGCGGCCTGCAGCCCCTCCTCGTCGTCCGCGGATTCGATCAGCGATGTGCACAGCCGCCGCAACAACACCTGCTGGACGAGCGGTGAAGCATTGGCGCCGGCCGCCAAGTCCCGGCAGAGCGCTGGGCCGGCCAGCCCGGCCAGCTCGGGCACGCGCTCCAGGGCCTCCAGGATGCCCGCAAACGGTTTGAATCCGGCCAGAGCGCGAAGGCCATCCAGCGCGATGGCAACCTCGGGCTTGTGGTTGGGGTCGGGGTAGTGTTGCGGGTCACGGGCGTGCAGGCGCTGGGCCTGCGCCCCGTTGGGATGCACCTGGATGGAGAGGGGCCGCGCCGCCGAGAGGACCTTGAGCAGGAAGGGCAGCGAGCTCCCAAACCGCGCCACCACGCCGGGCCCGAGGATGGCCTCCGGCTGCCCGGCGATCACATCGGGCAGCGGCACCAGCGCGCCGTCGAGCTCGACCTGCGACGGGGCACTGGGGTGCGCGCCGATCCACAGCTCGGCGTAGGGGCGGCCGGGCTCCGCCTCGATGCCCAGAAGACGTGGGATGTAGGCGCCCGGGCCGCGGCCACCCCACTCGTAGGGCTGGATGCGGTTACGCAGAAGGTAGGGGCGCGGCTCCAGATGCACGGCGGTCTCCAATCCAGGGGTGATACGGCAGCTCCTTTTGTACACCGCCATGCGCGCCAAGTCAAACGCTGGGATGGGGGATGGGGAGCGCCGCCGTCCCGGCGGCGCTCCCTCTCACGCGACAAAGATGGCCTTGGGCAGGTAGGCCGAGACCATGAAATTGGGCACATCGACGATCTCGCTGATGCGCAGGTCCACGGCGGCGCTGCAAAGGACGTAGGCCTCCTGGCGCGTCAGGCCATGCTCACCGGCCAGGTGCTCGATCATGTAGCGGATGGCCTGCCGGGCGTTCTGGTAGAGGTCCGGCCCGTGAGCGGTGGTCACATAGTAGCCCTGGCGGTCGGCGCGGGCCACGGGGCTGGGGGTTTCGAAGCGCAGTTCGGGGATCGAGCGGCCCTTCTCCAGCCCGAAACGGAGCGTCACCGCCATGGGGGCTTCGATGCCGGTGCCGCACACCTCGCCGTCGCCCTGGGCGGCGTGGCAATCGCCACAGCAAAAGAGCGCGCCTTTGACCCACACCGGCAGGTAGACGGTCGCGCCGGCAACCAGACCGCGGTTATCCAGGTTGCCCCCGTGCTCTTTGGGGAACATGGGGCTGACGGCGCCAGGCTCGCGGGGCGCTACACCCATCTCGCCACAGAACGGCTGCAGGGGCACGCGGATGCCCGGCTTGAACTCGGCCCAGTCGCCCGCAAGTTGCCAGATTTTGAGGTAGGGCTCGAGGAACTCGTCGGCCAGCAGGCCAAAGTCGGGGATGATGCCCGACCACCCCCACCCCTTTGGCTCGTACCTGAGCACCTCCACCCGCAGCGTATCGCCCGGCTCGGCGCCGTTGATGTAGATGGGCCCGCTGATGGGGTCACAGAAGGCGAAATCCAGGTTCACCAGGGCGCTGGCATCGGAAGCGGGGGTGATCTGCGCCCCGGAGGCCTCTACGCACTCGACGGTCACCGTATCGCCGGGGTTAATGCTCAATCGCGGCTCGTTGGCCTGGTCCCACGTATGTTGCACCAGGCTGGCATCGAGATAGTGCTCCATCCTTGCTCCTCCTTTAGCGATGGCGGATGCGCGGGTCGAGAACCCCCTGCACGATATCGATCAGGATGCTGCTCAAGACGACCAGGAGCGCCGTAAAGACCACGGTGCCCATGATCAGGGGGATATCCACTTCATTGATCGCGACCACGGCCATGCGCCCAATGCCGGGCCAGGCGTATACCTGCTCCACCAGCACCACCCCGCCGACAAACCAGGGGATGTCCATGCCGGCCATGGTGATCACCGGGTTCAGGGCGTTGGGTAGGATGTGGCGCAGGAGCACTGCGGCCTCGCCCAAGCCCTTGCCCCGGGCCGTGCGCACATAGTCGGCGGCCAGCGCTTCCAGCGTGCTTGAGCGCGTCATGCGCGCATACCAGGCCGCGCCGCCCAGGCCCGCCGTGAGGGCGGGCAGGATCAAGTGCTGCAGCCCACCTGTGCCGCCCAGCGGAAAGATGGGCACCCGAAAGGCCAGCCAGTAGAGCAAGAGCAGCCCCAGCCAGAAGGGGGGCGTGGAGACCCCCAGCAGGGCGATGATCATGCCGGCGCGGTCGAGCCAGGAGTACTGGCGCAGGGCCGAGATGACCCCCACCGGAATCCCAATCAGGAGCTCCACCAGGATGCCGCCGATGATCAGTTGCAGCGTGTATGGAAAGCGCGACCAGATCGCCTGCAGCACAGGCATCTGCAGGTTGTAGGAGAAGCCGAGGTCCCCGTGCAGCGCGCGCCAGAGATAGCGCCCGTACTGCGTCCACAAGGGGTCATTCAGGCCCAACTGCTGCCGGATCCGTGCCACCGTCTCGGCAGTGGCGTTGGGGCCGGCATACATGCGGGCGGGGTCAGCAGGCAGGTAGTAGATCATGATGAAGGTGAGCAGCGAGACGCCCAGGAGCACGGGCACCCCCGACAGAATGCGGCGCACCATGAACCTTGCCATCCGCTCAGCCCTCCATGCGCTTGCGCTGCACAGGGTCGAGGGCGTCGCGCAGCCCATCGCCCAGCAGGTTGAAGGCGAACACGGTGAGCATGATAGCCAGGCCCGGGTAGATCACCAACCAGGGTGCCGAGCGGTAGAACTGCTGGCCCTGCTGGATCATGCCGCCCCAACTGGGCGTCGGCGGGCGCACGCCGATGCCGAGGTAGCTGAGCGACGCCTCCAACATCACGTTCGAAGCCGTCCCCAAGCTGCCCCAAACGATAGCCGTGGGCAGCAGGTGGGGCAAGATGTGCAGCAGGATGATGCGCCCATTGCGCGCCCCCACGCAGCGCGCGGCCTCCACGAACTCTTGCGTCTTGAGGGCCAGCACCTGGCCATACACCACCCGCGCGATCCAGGTCCAGTAGACGGCGCCGATGACAAAGATGATCACCCACATGCTGGGCCGCAGGATGGCAACCAACGCAATGGCCAGGAGCAGCGTAGGGAACGCCATCATGATCTCGGTGAAACGCATGAGCAGGCTCTCAACCCAGCCACCGCTGTAGCCGGCCACCGCCCCGAGCAGGGTGCCGATGCCGACCGCCAGCAGGTTGGCCAGCACGCCTACCGTCAGGCTCACCCGCGCGCCATAGACGATGCGGCTGAACAGGTCGCGCCCGTTGGCATCGGTGCCAAGGAGAAAGCGGGTGCTGGCAGGGAGCGTGCTGGGCACGGGCAGGCCTGCCAGGGTCAGCCCGTCGTCGAACTGCTGGGCGGGGTCATAGGGCGCGATCAGGGGGGCAAAGACCGCCACCAACACCAAGGCGCAGACGATGGCCGCTCCTGCCAGCGCCATGCGGTCGCGACGGAAGCGCCGCCAACTGCGGGCCAGCATGCTCGAACCCGCAGGCCCGGCGGCGAGGCCCGAGCGGGAGAGCCGGGGCGAAGCACCCGACTCGGCGCATCCTTTACCGCGCTTGAACGCCATACCTCACTCCGGATGGATCAGCCAAGGGCCTGTGTGCAGCCCTGAACCGGCCGACTAGAAACGCCTGACAGAAAAGCCGCGTTGGAAGCGATGCCATGAGCAACGCCCATCCCGCTGGTCCCCTTCCCCGCCCCCTGCAGGGTTGAGGGGCCGACAGCTACGCGTATCCCCTCCCCCCACCGGGGTTCAGGGGTGGACAGATGAGCGTGTCCCCTCTCCCCCATGGGGGGAGAGGGGTAGGGTGAGGGGGCATTCTTGGCCATGGCGAGCTCCCCGATGGGTAGAGGCCGCCTCGCCAAGGCCCTTGGCTGACCGCCGGTGCGGCATTTCACCCTCACCCCCGCCCTCTCCCTCCGAGGGAGAGGGTAAAAGCTGTTGCCCTGTCCGCCCCCGAACTCCTGCAGAGGGCGAGGCCAGGGGTGGGGGTATCGGATGCGGCGCCACTGCACCACGCCGGGCAGCCTCGTTGGGCACTTTTGGCCCGTCCCCCCGGGGGCCACAGCGCCGAAGGCGCTGTCAGGACGCCCACCAGAGCCTGCCCTGAGCAAGGCGAAGGGGGCTATTCTACAGGTTTGCAGACACGACCTAAGTAGGTAGCAGAAAGTTCCTTACGGCTTTTCTGGCCGATTTAACAAAAGCGGAGCAGGCAGGTAGACTAGGGGACACCACATCTCGCTAGAAACCTGCC
>Ga0272448_1004883_pt1 | contig 15066 bp, 21 predicted proteins | sample YNPCB0191_FD_202220 | JGI IMG/M metagenome (GOLD analysis project Ga0272448, IMG submission 202220) | Hot spring sediment microbial communities from Yellowstone National Park, WY, United States - YNP-CB-019-1 | ecosystem: Environmental > Aquatic > Thermal springs > Hot (42-90C) > Sediment...
CCAAGAAGAGGGAAAGCAAAGTTGCGATTATTAAAAGGAGGATAATAGGGCTTTTAAATTGTGATAGAAAGAGTTTATAAGCGTTTAATTGTTTCTTTGCTTTGAGGGCATTGGGTCCGTATATACGCAGTCTGCTCTGGGCCTCCTTGCTTGTTAACCCGCTCTCTGAGGTTTTTAAAATACTTACGATGTCTTCGACCTTTAAACTCCAGAAATTCTCGAGATTTTCATTTGCCATTTTAATTTTTCTCCTTAAAAGTTTAGAAATTTCTCCTTTAAAAGTTTTTGTGAATGTGTAAGTTTTTGGCTGCCGAACAATGCCTCAAGGGCTTTAGATTTTTTATTTGGGACTTTGATCCAGCTGAGGCTTGCTTTTATTGGAAATCCAGAATCGGAAAATAACATGAAAGAATAAAATTCAACTTGCATTGTGAACTTCAAGATTATAATTAGGGGGACTGGTATTGTCAAAATTAAGCGATATTGGAGGAGAATAAGGGGTGGAAAACATAAATAGAGGATGTTTCTGATATCGAATATCGGCTTTTTAGGCTTTTCAGATTTACGGGCTTGATGAGATTCATGCTATTTTGTTAAGCCTTTTTAAGTTGTGATTCAAAATCAGCTCCTGCGAGGGAGCAGAGTATCGGGCACTACGAGGGAATATTTTAAAGTGTAGTAGGTGAATCAGTTTTTTTTAAGGATTATTTTGCAGAAGGGAATTCAAACTCCTGGCATAAAAGGTGCTGTAAGCATTCTTTATCGAGCAATGTCGCAAAATTTTGCTTAGATTTGCAGAGTTTTTTATTCCCCTGCCTTTATTTCTCTTTCCAGAATTTCCAGCATTTTTCTTGCAATGGAACTAAGATCCCTCGCTTCTTTGAGTGTTATATAACTTTGCTCGAAACCCTCATTATGAAGTTTCCAGGCTTTTGCCCATATATCTTCTATTGATTCGTCGATTTTGTAAAGTGGATCGTGAGAGAGCCTGTAGGCGGAACCGTTTAAGTGATAAACACTCCAGAATTTAACCTTTTTGGCCTCTTCATATTCAGGTAATCCTTTAATCTCTGCAAGAATTTTGATGGCCGTGGAAACGATAACATAAATCTTTTCACACGCCCAACGGGCATTTCCCGCCAAAAGGTAGTCTTCTAATTGTCTCTTTTCCTCTTTAAGCCGCTGGAGAAGGAAATCTTTTGACATATAGATAAATTTTGATATAGGGGGAAGGTATGTTCAACATGTCGGAGCCTATTTGGTAATTTGAAAGTCTATGTTTTGATGGTTAGACCTAAAGCGAATTAGGGAGAGGAAATTAGAAATTTTGAGGTCAACTTTTTAAGAGAAGACTTGCCCCTTTTTCTTTTACCAGCTTTAAAATTTAGGTGTGGTTTGAATTTCTCGTCGGAAGGTTTGATGTTTCAAAAAATTTTGAGAAGACTTATTTTTAGGATGTTTCGTGTTGCGCAGTTGCACAAGGCAAAACTTGTTGTGAAGTTGGATTTTTGTCTAAGTAAGAATATTTAACAAGAGGCTAAGATGCTAAGGACTTTTTCATTTTTCGGTATCTGATTCAAATTTTAATTCAATTCCTGTTTTGCGTGCGACTACGAGAAGGTTTTTTTTGATATCTTCGTAATAAACTTCGAACACTGTGGTTGATTTGCAGCTGCGACAAAGATTGCATAAATATTTCATGTTATCGGCTCCAATCCAAAGGAAAAAAAACAAATTTCCAAAATCTTCGCCAAATTTTTGGCTGTATATCTTTTTTAACTCAGCGGATGCTTTTCCTAAGAGATAAGTATTCCATCCCCCGCTGATATCGCTTCTTTATAGGCTTCAACATTTTCCTTTTCGGCAAGTACTTTAATAATACTTTCCACGACAGAGTAAAGTTTTTCACAGGATTGCAGCATATCGCCTTTTTTTGAATTCTTTGGCTTCTTTGAGCCATTTTTCTAAATTTTTTAAAAAAGTATGCTCAACCATCTTAGTATTAGTCTAAAGGAACATTGTATTTTTCAGCATATTATCCACTTGCTTTTTCATGGTTCAATTTTTAGCTTGATGCCTGCTTTGAGGGCAATTTTAGGAAGGTTTTTCAGGATAAATTTGTAACTCTCTTCAAAATCTTCTATTGAAATACAGTTATCATGGAAGCCTTCTCTATGTAAAGACAAAGCTGTCTTCCAAATGGACAAAAGCAAATCTTCAAAATTTTTATCTTTGCTGTATTTCTCATCTAATTTTGCAGCTGCTTTTCCTAAAAGATAAGTACTCCATCCATCACCCGACATAGCTTCTCGGTAAGCTTCTACATTTTCCTTTTCAGCGAGTATTTTAATAAGACTTTCTACAACTGAGTAAAGTTTTTCACAGGATTGCTGGATGTCGCCTTTTTCTTTGAATTCTTTGGCTTCTTTGAGTGTTTTTTCTAAAAATTCAAGTAATAAAAGTTCGTCCATACTAAAATTGTAGCACAATAGAGCTCTCCTTTCAAGCTTCATCAACTTAATAAGATTTGGTAAGTTTGCGATTGGTTTTGTCTTTAATTATAGTTCAACCAATAACGCTATGTTTCAATTCCTCATAAGAAGGCTCGCAACTACTGGCATGTATTAATGGTTGTATCCTTCCTGACAGCAGGCCTTAATTTTCCCAGATATTAGCCATTAAACGGTAAACAGAATAAAAAACGGATAATGAGTATAAAAGGCAATAATGGTTAAATAGAATAGGTGGTAATGTGCATAGCGGTGATAAGGGGTATAGTAATAAAGTGGAAATGGGTATAGTAGCTACTACGGGAATGGTGTTAGAAGGCGGTTTAAAATAGGGATATGGATACTGGAGTTGTAAGGGAAAGAAGATGGGGTGGAAGTTGTTGGAGAGAGATGTTGAAGAGTGTTGGAAAGATTAGGGATTTCAAAGTCTTAGAGAATATGGAGTGCCTGTAGTATGAAGGTTAATAGAAAGGAAAAAGTAAGAGGGAAGTATAGAAGGAAAATCTTAGGCAATTCATCCAATTTATTTTATGGCTACGTTACAACCAAACTTTTGTACTGAGGCAAGGTTATGGATATTAGAGTAATTAATGCCCGATATGTATTGAGGTAATGGGGGCTTTTTGCTTCCTAAGGCCATTGCAGAATGGATAGAAGATAGGCTTGCTCCGCTTGATAAATCTTATCATCCTGAAGATTTCAAAGATTTAATAACCCCCCGACCCCTTAAATTTCAAGCTCAATCAATACGCCGATTGGGAAATCTTTGCAAAGTCTAGGGGAAGTTAGAATGGAAGTGAAATTGTTATTAACAACGATTCAGTGAGCGTAGGACCCTAATACTTATAGTGTAAAGAAATGGAAGCATTTTGGAGCCATAAATAACTGCGTAAGAATCCTATGAAACCTCTGTACTTTCAAATCCATAATGCTCTTTCAAGGTCATTAGCCTTGTTGAGGGGGTAAATGTTGTACCGGAGGTATATTCATTATTTTCAATTCCTCATAGGGTATATACTTGACAATTCAAATTTTTGTATTATATATATAGCGTGCCTGAATAAAAGGAGGTGTAACCATGGGGTACAGGTACATATATGATAAGTATGGTAACCTAAAAGCAGTGATAGATGAGGATGACTACACCGCAACAGTAATCGATGTCCACAAAGGTGTGGTAGGTAATGTCATAAAGGGAAAAGGCGGAATCAGAGCGATGGCTAACTCATTTAAAAAAGGTATAGTTGGGTTCGCTGATAATGATGATGATGCCATCGCACTACTTCTTAATGATGACGACGACGATTGAAAATGAAAATGATTGTCTACAAATACAAACGAAAAGGAAGAAAAACAAACTCCAAGAGTGAGCCAATGAAATACAAAATGATAAACAAGTTGAAGGAGGTGGTAAACAGGCTAATGGAAAATAGCTTTGAGCCGATTGAAGCTAAGTTTTACCCGAAGACTCTTAGAAAGTTTTCAAGGATCAAGGTTTTGCTTACAGTCGTAGGTAGGGTTAGCTTATTTATGTCCACAAGGTCAAAATATATCCCTCCAAGAGTTCAGGAAGGGATATAGAAGTGTCTCAATTTTTCATAGAAAGGCCTGGTGTGCTTTCCACATCCTTGATTTTCAGCGCATAAATATCATGGCTTCATTTCCTTATTGAAATGCTCGCAGCGCTGCCTTAGTAATTTTATGCGGTTTAGTTTTAAAGAGGTGTTTTAATTTCTCATGGGAAGGTTTGCAACACATAATAAAAACAAAAAAATTAAAAAAGGAGGTTTTAAAAACGGCAGTTTTTACATTAAACGAAACCAAGGAAGCCATTAAAAAACTCTACCCATTGGGGATACCCATTCTCCTCAATGGGGGGACCGGTGTTGGTAAGACGTCAATTGTTAGAGAGATAGCCAAAGAACTTAGACTTCCCTTGATTGATATTAGGCTTTCAACGGAACTTCCTGAGAATGTTGGTGGGATTCCGAAAGTCATTCCGGAAGACGGCTACTTCGTTAAGGTATTGAACAAGGATTTTTCCCCGGCTTTTGAGAGTGGCGCTGTGATTTTCTTCGATGAACTTAACCGTTCTATCTCATGGGTTAGGAACGCTGTCATGAGTGTGTTCTTTGAGAGGACCCTTGGTGGAAAGAAGATCCACCCGACGACGTTGGTAATCGGTGCCGTCAATATCGGTGAGGATTATAAGGATGCTGATGTTATGGACAAGGCTTTGCTCGCAAGATTTGCTATAATCAATGTCACTACGGATACTTATGAATTGTTAGACTATCTTTCAGAAAGATACCCGATTTCCGCTTCCATCGTGGCCTCTAAGGTTAAGGCAATTGGAAACAGGATTTATGAAGAGAACCGGTTTAAGCAACTTACCCCGACCCTTACACCAAGGAACCTTGAGTTTGCTGCTAAAGTTATTGAAACGTATCACGATGATCCGTTTTTAAGAAAATTACTCTATACAGTAATTTCCCCTGATATTGCGGATATATTACTTGCTGACCTTGACTTTTCACTTATTAGAAGCATTCTTGCTGGCCAAGATGTTGAGGTAGAGGAGGAAAAAGTTCCAGTTATTCTTGCTGTTGTTTCATTTATGCCACTTAAGGACGATGAGTTCCTTAATGCTATTAAGTTTGCTAAGAAAATGTATAAGAAATTTGGATTGGAGGACAGTATTGTTGGCTTCCTTTCTAACCTTGCCAGAAGGAACCGGGACTTTCTTATGAGGCATATAAGATACATTAATAATGAGTTCCCGAATTTAAAGAGCGTTTTGAGCTTGTAAAGAGGTAAAAACAATGAAACAATTATTAGAAAAGAACTCCCTCGAAGAGGTAAAGAAGAAAACCCTTGCTTTTACCTCAAAAATGAAAACGCTTATGGTAGTTCTTGGGAAGATGGACTTCTATACCTTCTTTTACTTTACTTTCACTGAAGAGTTTGATCCTAAAGTTCCGGTTATGGCAATGAGATATAGGGATACGATTTCTTATGCTCTTCCAAGGATCGTTTATGGACCTGAACTTATACCATTTATTGAAAAAATCCTTGAGAAGACACCTGATATTGCTGATGGATTTGTGAAGGAAGTAGAAAAGGAAGTAGAAAAGGTACAAACTATTTCCAAGGAAAACAAAGAATTACTAAAAAGGCTTTTCATTTTCAGAGAGATCGTAAAACATGAGATTATACACTATATTAACTTGCACTTACCAAGGACCATTGAGTTTTTCAAAAGAAGAGGCACTAATAAGATTTCTGAGCCATTGCTTATTATAGCTAATATGGCGGCAGACAGTATTTGCAATATTTACCTGGATAAGAAAGTTATTGAGCAGGGCGGACTTGTTCCTCCGCTTGAGAAGGAGATCCCGCTTGAGGAGCTTTTAGAAAAGCTTGATCCTAAGAAGAACAAATGTTGTGGAATTGGAGTTGAAGTTAATGATTCAGAGGATATTGGCAAAGGCTTTAAAGACTTCTTATCGGAGGAAGCTGAAGAGCTTGAAAAACACGATCTTAGTAGAATAAAAGAGGTTGTCAGCGGGATCCTTGAGAAGACAGTAGAGGAATACGAGAAGTACGCGAAAAGTATTGGTACGATACCGAGTGAAATCGAAGAGACCATTAAATGGCTCAAAAAGAGAAGAGTAAAATTCAGACTTGCAGGAGAGGACAACCTATTTGGGCTTTTCAGAGAAGTGGAAAGGACTTACTTTGCTTACAACCCGCTTAATGCCAATAATAATGGATTTTTGTTCCCTGCTTACCGACCTTTAGGCGGACGGGCTATTGTGATTATAGTAGACACTTCCGCTTCAATGAGGAAGGAGGAACTTCAGTATTCTTTAGATCTTATAAACAATCTTGTAAAGCAAGCGGAGATCTACCTTGTAGAGATCGATGCTATGATTCAAAGAGTTAGAAAGGTAGAACATGTAGAAGAAGAGTTCAATTTTAAAGGTAGAGGTGGAACAATATTCACTGACCTTGAGAGGCTGCCTCAACTCCTACCCGCAAGGGATATTACAGCTTGTATTATTCTTACCGATGGTTATGTGGATGATTTCCCAGAGAAAAAACCACTTCCAAGAGCAAAATGGATTGGTATTACTACTGGCGTTATCCCTAAAAATTCCCCTAACTGGATTACATGGTTTAAAATTAAACGGGTTATTGAGGAGAGTTGAGAATAGTTATAAACTAATGAAGGTGGAAAAAAGAGGTAAAAGCAGACCTTAGAGATATTGTTTGCTTTTACAAGTTTGTAAAAAGCTTTAAAGTGTGGAATGAGGAAGTAAGATAAAGTTAATAGTGCATTGTAATTAAATAAGTCATGCATTGTACCAAATGTTCTTTTTGTTCCATTGTAGAAGACAAGATAAAAATTGAAAACCTTTCGCGCTTCAGGATTCACAAGCCTGCTGAGTTTCAATTTCTCACAAGAAGGCTTGCAACAAATCAAACTTCCAATTTTTCCTTTATCGGTAGTCCTCAAATATAAGACCATCAGCAACAATCTTGATTGCTCTACCTAAATACTTTTTGATTGTAGGAACAACCTTTTTTCTCCGAATTTTAGGATCGTCTGATTTGTGCATCATGATAACTGTTTTACCAAATTCTGGAAACGAAATAAAGGTCTCATAACTCTTTTTCTTACTCATAAAATCTGGATACTCGTTAACATTTTAAATCATAGACTTTTATATAAATGTGTAAAGGGGAAAATGTACTCTGGGACTACTTTTACTATCTCACCAGTTTTTTCTACTTTTATTTTAAGCATCCCGATTTGTTAGTGTAAATGCTGTACAACCTGAAAAACTTACTCCCGATTTTACCGATTTTTAAAGGGTTTTCATTTTTCTGGTTTATCAAGTTTACCCAACAAGAGTCACAACCTCTTTTATAGTTGACAGCACCTCTTCAAAGGTGTTACCGTAGGTTCTTAGAAGCTCCGTAAAAGGTGCAAAAAGTATATACCCTGGGTCATTCTTTTCAAAACTACCTGTATATAAAGTGTAAAGGAAGTTTACAAAAAGGAAGAAATTTTCCTCAAAGTGTCTTATTTTGTATGCAACCCCAGTTTCATTAGGTTTGGAATGTTTGGAAAGTTCCAGATAACTTTTACCTTGCGTCCATCTTAAGGTTCTCAAATATCCTTGAAGGTCTTCTATATCACCTTTACCTTCATAAATACGTGTCGAAGAATGGTAATATTCAGTGCTGCTAACAGTTGTATTAACATTTCCTTTTGAACAATGAAATCCAGACTCTGATAAAATAAGACTTAATTCCCAAGTTCTGGCTACTGTTTTATTATTATTAGGTCCAACTTCTAGTGCAAGCTCAATTTTCAAGATTTTCCCGTCAGAATTAGGTTCAAATCGATAAACATTAAAGCAGGAAAAATTTTCATACTTAATTTTATCTGCTTGCTTGACCTTGATACTTTTAATTCTTTTATACATCGAAGAGTATGCAAACTTAGGGATTAATAAAAGATTGAGTGGGAGATTAACTATATAGTAATTAGAATTCTTTTTGCCTACTTTGTCTAAGAAGTTATGGTAATCGTCCAAATTCCAGGTTATACCTTCTCTTATAAATCTGTAAAGGTAAATAATATCCTTCGGGTCTACTTTTACTACTTCACCCGTTTTAACCAAGGATCCCATTTACTACCTCCTTTGTTAGTAAATTGGTTATGTCTCATACAGAATGAATTATCAAGACTAATTGTCTCCAAACGATTTATAAGTGTTACCATAAAAGCGTCGTGACCTCCTTTACGGTTGACAAAGCCTCCTCGAAAGCATTACCGTAGGTTCAATAAATGTCCGCTAAGGAAGAAAAAAGCTTGTAACCCGGTTCGTCAACTTCAAATTCTCCAGTGCAAAGGGTATAAAAGAAATTCTCTTAAATAATCATACTTTCTTCAAGATGCTTTATTTTACTAACTAAGCCATTTCCTTTGTTTGAGAAATTGAAATAGTCCCTACCTTACCCCACTTCAACGTTCTTAAAGCCTTTTTAAAACGGTCTGAATCCTCATCGTATATACCCACAAAAAAAGACTGGAACTACTACCTCCCTAAGTTCTAATATGTTTCAATTCCTCATAGGCAGGCTTGCAATACCGAAAGAACATCTCTAAAAGTTTCACCATAACTTTGTAAGGTTTCAACAAATGGAACGAAAGTTTATGTTCTGGGTCTTCTTTACTGAATGTATTAGTGTTTTAAAGAATAAAAGGGTTTTCTTCAACATTGAATATCCTGTTTGCCGCCTAAGAAGTTAATCTACTTGAAAACATGGAATACTGTTTACCTTGAGCCTAATTTACAGTTCTCAAATCTTTTACAAGAACTCCACGGTCAATATACCCATCCATAAATACACTATAACGGTAGACTTTACGATCCTCTTTAGACTCGAGTTTAACTTCAATTCTTATCTTCCATATCTTCATCCACTATCCGCGATTTAATGTATATCCAGTATCAAGCGCCTCCTCAAACCTACAGTCAACGTTATCGGAAATTTGGTAAATCTTGAAGTTAGAAAATTTTTCAAGTTTTATTATATCATCATAATTTAATTTCAATGCCAAGCTTTTCTTCTAAACGGGTATTGGAATATTTATACTTGGGAACTAAAATAAAACGGAGAATAACCTGAACTACATAAAGGTCGGGAGCTTTCAGCCACCTTTCCACACTTCCTGCAAACTTAAGGTTATCCTCGCCTTCCTATACAAAATTATTCCGAACAAACGGATAATAATTGACACAACTTCTTCAAAAGTATTACCATAACCTTGTAAAAGTTCTGTATAAGGTTTGAAGAGGTTATACTCGGTATCATCAGTTTTGAGATTTCCAGTATATAAGGTGTAAAGGAAGTTTACAAGAATGAACATACCCTTTTCAATATTATACAAGTGAGTGAATACTTTTGACTCCTTGCCCTTCCATGAAAAATTTGAATATTTCCTGCCCATTGCCCATCTCAATTTCCTCAATAACTCGGTACACATTGAAAAGCGAAAGGTTTTCAATCTTTATACGGTCATCATCCTTAAACTCAATACCTAACCTTTTCACTCTCGGGTCAACTCTTGCTTCTATTTTCCTACCTTCTTAAGTTATCCAGTCAAAATGCATAACTCTTTTATAACAAAAAAAACATCTTCAAAAGTATCACCAAAACCTTGTATAGCCTCGGCAAGTTTGTCAAAAAATATGTGCTCTGGGTCTTCTTTACTGTAAGTATTAGTGTAGAAGGTGTAAAGCATACTCAAAAGAATAAAAAGGGTTTCTTCGACAATGAAAATACTTTTAACTACTGGAGATTCTTTTTCACGAGCAAACTCGGAATAACTTTTACCTTCAGCCTCTTCTATAGTTCTGAGTGCATCCGTAAGGATTTTGCTATCAACCCTCGGGCCTCTGTTACTTACAAGCATCCTACTATCATTAATGTGAGTTACGTGATAATCTTTCCATTCAAGTTCTGGAGCAGACTTTGGTCTAATTTCAAGTGCTATTTTTATTGGGCATATGTCCCTTGTGCCTTGCATATCAAGATAGTGTCTAAACCTACAAATGAAATCCTCTGGAACTTTGTATATCCTGAAAGTTGAAAGGTTTTCAAGTTTTATTATATCGTCGTATTTAACTTCAACCCCAAGCCTATCCTGTATTTTGGTATCTGAATACCTATACTGTGGTATCAAAAGAAAACTTGGAGTAAGGTAGATTAGAAATACACCCACACCATGCACAAGATAACCTCTTGTATACTCCAAGCATTCATCATAAAAATTCACGCCCCATCGCAGATTTATACTAAAAAACTGGTGAAGGTATGGTAAGTCTTCTGGATTTACTTTTATCATCTCTTCCATATTTCCACCTCCGTTAATTCAAAAATTACAAAATTAAAAATTTTCCCCAGCAAGAATCACCACTTCCCTTATAGTTGAAACAACTTCTTCAAAAGTGTTACCATAACTTTGTAAAATTTCTACATAAGGCTTGAAGAGGTTATACTCGGTATCATCAGCTTTGAGATTTCCAGTATATAAGGTGTAAAGGAAGTTTACAAGAATGAACATACCCTTTTCAATATTATACAAGTGAGTGAATACTTTTAACTTCTTGCCCTTCAACGAAAAATTTGAATATTTCCTACCCATTGTCCATCTCAATTTCCTTAAATAACTATCATATTCGCCATCCCAAGAAGATGCATAATAGTAATACTTGGAATCTCCTTCAGTGCCAGTCTTGAATTCAATGCCTACTCCCTCCACAATTGCCTTTGCTTTCATTATATCACCTCTTGAAACAATTCCAGTTCCCACTCTAATTGCAATCTCAACTTCAGGATCAGCATCCTCAATAACTCGGTACACATTGAAAAGCGAAAGGTTTTCAATCATTATACGGTCATCATACTTAAACTCAATACCTAACCTTTTCACAACATTATCTTCAGGAATTCGAGAATATCTGTAAACTGGTAGTAAAAGAAAACCTGGCTTAATTAAAATAATATGACTTGAGCCTAATACAGGTCTACGTTTTATTGTCTCTCTAATATAATGAAGGTAGTCTCTGGCGCTCCAATTCATAAAGTCAAACACAAATTTCCACATAGGAACCACATAACTTGGTTCTACCTTTACAATTTTCCCTGTTTTTTCAATTTTCATCTTTTACTTCCTCCGTTAATTCAAAAATTACAAAATTAAAAATTTTCCCCAGCAAGAATCACCACTTCCCTTATAGTTGACACAACTTCCTCAAAAGTTTTACCATAACCTTGTAAAAGTTCTATTTAAAGCTTGAAAAGGTTATGCTCAACGATATTATATACTCAACGGTATTAACTTTAAATGCAGTACAGTATAGTTTCAATTCCTCGTAGGAAGGCTCGGAAAAATGATGTTGCATCTTTTATTCTCATGGTTAAATCTTCTTTGTTTTCTAAAACTTCTAAGGCCTTTTCATTAATAGTATTTGCACCGACAAGGTCTATAACTGTGTAAACACTTGGTTTGTTTAGGTTGAACTGGCAAGATAAAGCCTGGTGTCTGATAAGCCGTGATAAGGTAAGAAATGAATTCGGCAAGACTTTTTGAGTTCATTTTCGCACCTAAATACTTTTTATTCAGAACCCAGAAATAGTAGTAAGGGTTTTATCGATAAAGAACATTTTTCAACACATACTTGAAAAAGCAACTCGGGTGCCAGTGTTTACTTTAGATGCTGCCATCATTTGCGAGTGTTTTTGTTTCAACAATAGGAATTGGGTCCCTTTCATCTGGTGATACATCTCTTTTACACCCTTCACACTGAGGCGCCATATCTACCTCCTACATAAGTAATTTCTTGAATGATGTTGCATCTTTTATTCTTGTGGTTAAGTCTTCTTTGCTTTCTATAATTTCCAGGACTTTTTCATCGGTAGTGTTTGCACCAACAAGGTCTATAACTGTGTAAACACCAGGCTTATTTAAATTAAGCTGGCGTAATAAAGCCTGGTGTCTGTTTATGTATGAATAGTCTCTTGAATAGAATATGGAAAGTTTTGCATTTGATAAATCAATACCCGCTCCAAGTATTGAAGCTTTGGAGATAAGAACCCTGAACATCCCATTATGGAAATCCTTCAAGATTTCGGACCTCTTTGAAGGTGGAGTTGAACCTGAAATAGCACGGGCTGGAATTTTATACCGTTTAAAGAGTTCAAGTAACCTCTTTTCCTCCTCATCAAAGATAATCCAAACTACTGCTTGGTTAGTATAGTCCTCGAAAATATCAAGGAGCAACTTTTCTTTCTCAGTTTCAAAATGTTCAATTCTTGGTTTTGGTTCTTCAGGAATTATAACAAATCCACTAAGAACTTGGAGAAGTTTCATTGATTCAACTAAAGCGTTATTTATCGTAATCACACCATCTTCCAGTTCTGCAAGAATACCTTCTTTTATTGAGTCATAGTATTTCTTTTGAGTGTTATTGAGCTTATAGTGCAATACTTCCTTCTGAATCGTTGCTTCCTTAAAGACATCGGATTGCTTTGCCGAGATTGAAAATTTTGCTATACTCTTTATTATTCTATCGTATGATTCCTTTTTAGGCTTCCAGAACCTATCTCCAATTTGGAACATATAGGTATTCCTAAATTCAGTAAGATTTTTTACACCTAGTAAATATTCAGAATGTAAGCATTTTGCAATCCCATAAATATCCTCAAGTCCTGAACCAAGTGGAGTTCCAGTAAGAAGTAATACCTTTCTTGCCATATTTGATAATGCATAAGAAATTTTGTGAGTTTTCGTGTTGACATTTTTTACCCTGTGACCTTCATCAAGTATGAGAATAAATTCTCCAACTTTGAGTTTTGACAAAAGCGTTGGAGCTTTCTTTGTTCTAAGGTATTCATAATTGGTAATTATTAGATTAAGCTTGTCCTCTTCAAGTTTGATCTCTTTTCCATTTGATAGTGGAATGTTTATAACATTTATCGGTTCTTTAATTCGTTTAGCTTCACGTTCCCAAGTTTCAACTGCTGAAAGCGGGGCAAGAACTAAAACGGTTTTAACATTGTCATAAAGGTAATACCAGAAAACACTTAGAATTAGTGCGGTTATAGTTTTTCCAAGCCTCATCTCAAAAAATATCCCATAATGAGTTCTAAGCAATCCATCAATGATTGCAGCATGTTGATGGGGCATAAGCTTGAATGGAATGTTCTCAGCATCGTTAACTCTTTTCAGGAAGTCCAGGGCTCTCTTAACGTTAACATATTTGTGAACCCTATATAGAGCTTCTTTTGTGACAGGGGAACCTATGTCTTTCATAAACCTATAGACTGTGTCAAGGTATAAATCATCAGCCGTTACACCAAAGTTACTTGGAATGGTATCAGGTAAGGCCATATGTCTGATGTAATGGGTGTCAAATAGTGCTTTTATCTCTGATAGTTTGATGTTTTTTCCAATGTTTACCAACATGTTTTATCCTCCCTTATTCTCCCCAGAAATCTTCTGGGTTTAAACCACCATGTTTCAATTCCTTACAGGAAGGCACGCAACACACAAAACAAGAGATGTCAGAATGAAGCAAGTAGAGTCTCAATTCCTCACAAGAAGGCTCGCAACCAAATCTAAAAGTTGCTTAATCTAACTCATTTATTTCAAAAACTTACTCTTTATTCCCTCTACCCAATATTGAATGTAATACCAAGCTTTTGTAAACTCTTCATCAATTACTTGCCTTATTTCCTGTTTTACACTATCTTTGAGGGGAAGCATGTCTAAAGTTCTATAAACTGGTTCTTTAAGGGTTTCCTGTGAAATCTTTACACAGGAAGTTAGCAAAATTAGGGAAAGAAGAAAAATTCTCTTCTTCATTTTACAGACCCCCCCTTTCTTAAAAATTATAAATCTCTAAGAAGCTGTAAGTACATTTTTGAACTCATCGTCATCTTTCACCTTTACTCCAAGTATTTTAACATATGAGAATTAAACGTCAAAATACGTTTTATGGTCCTCAGTAGATGGAAGTTCAATATCATGAATATCCATGCTCAAAAGTGTTTCGGCAAGCGCATCGTTTATAGGGAATACACCGATTGAGAAGTAATAAATATACAGGTTGTAGATATCGTATAGAACAAAACTTACCATATCGATTCTATCACTTCTTATTTCATCAACGTATTTCCTTGCCATATTCATCAGATTGAATTTCTCATTGTAAAAGAGGGAGGATTAGTTTGGGTTAAATATCGGAGAAGTGATATTGTAGGTAACCTCATAAAACGAAAGCATAAGATGTAAATCTTTAGTTTGCGGAATTGACACCAAAGTACCCATAGGTCGCCTTGTGGAACAGGTCCACATTCTTACCTCTCTAAGCTGGAGTCTTTTTCCCAAAATCACCTCTAATATAAACACTGATAACAACTCCAAAAATGTTTTCTTTGCAAATATCTTCAACATACTCTGGTGTGAACGTTTTAGCGGGTATAAGGTTCATGGTTTATTTCTCCTATACTTTTCTATTATATTCTTCCCATCAAGGTCAGTGAGCTTATCCAGAATACTAAAAAGCGCCTCCCTTTTCAGGATTTCCTATTTTTGTGTTTGGTATTCGTTTCAATTCCTCATAGGAAGGCTCGCAACATGAGGAGGCATTTTTCACATTGTTTCCCTTTTTGCATAATCGCCTCCTTCACTTTACTTAAACTTTACAATTTCATTGATTTTGTTTACTATTTCCTCGAAATCACTAACTTTCTCTGGATTTTTGTCAGTAATAATCTTCCTCGCCAAATTATAGAAGTATTCAGTTATGACCTTATTTTCCTCGCTATCCTTCTTAACTTGCACTTTTGAAAAAACAAGCCAAATAATAAACTGGCCAATCAGGTTTATGTCAATGTAATCTTCAAGACTGACTTCAGGCTTATCCTTATTTTTGACATAATCTATAACCGCAATTTTTACAAAGTTCATAAG
>Ga0272448_1004885_pt1 | contig 15061 bp, 14 predicted proteins | sample YNPCB0191_FD_202220 | JGI IMG/M metagenome (GOLD analysis project Ga0272448, IMG submission 202220) | Hot spring sediment microbial communities from Yellowstone National Park, WY, United States - YNP-CB-019-1 | ecosystem: Environmental > Aquatic > Thermal springs > Hot (42-90C) > Sediment...
TAGAACCAGTTTACCTGCACTGCTGTAAGGGGGCGCCTGCACAGATGAAAATAAAGTTCGGAGTTGGTGAGTTCCGGCTTGATTAAGAAGTTTTTGTTTTGTTTGATGATAATAGCCTGACGTGCGATTGTATCGAATTTGGTGCCTCTCATATTTAGACGCTGAAGCAGCTCATCCAGTTGCGGTTCATCCAGTTGATAGGCAAGGATGCTGAAAAAACAGTACACATGGCTGTCAACCAGAAGTTTCTGATGTGCTCGTCTAAAGGCTACCTCCAGCTTATTGTTCCATCTCAGCGACCGATGGATCTTCCGAAGAATGCCCAGTTCGTCGGCGCGCTTAAGAATCAACTCGGGGGATTTTTCATTTAGCCATAAAATTACTTCGCGTTTTAATCTGTCAGGACTTATCGTATCCAGCATATCGAGATTGTTTTTCAGAAGATCCTCGGTATTATTTTCAAGCCTGAAGTTGAGCCTTTGTTCGTAGCGGACAGCACGCATAATACGTGTAGCATCATCCTGGAAACTATTATCATGAAGTATGCGTATGAGGCCATTTGAGAGGTCCTGTAAGCCGCCGTATAAATCGACAATTTCTCCAAAATTCGAGGGGTTTATATTTATAGCTATGGCATTGACGGTGAAATCCCTGCGCAAAAGGTCATCCTGTATAGTTCCCGGTTTAACTGAAGGCAACGCACCCGGCCGGCTGTATGTTTCACTGCGGCAGGTTGCAAAGTCAAGCCTGTAGTTATCAAGATGAAATGTTGCGGTACCGAATTTTGCATGGATAACCATCTTTTTCGAACCGGTTATCTCGGTCAGTACCCTGGCCAGGGCGGGTGCATTTCCTTCTACCATGATATCGATATCTTTTCCGGGTTGACTCAATATGAGATCGCGTACTATCCCGCCTACGAGATATATCCTGTAGCCGAGTTTATCGGCTTCTTTTCCTGCCGTAACAATGAACCGGTATATTGGCTCCGGTAATTTGTCTGCCAGGATTTGAACTCCATTAACCTGAGGCATTTTTATTTGATTCCTCTGTTAGGGGGATTTTAATAAGATTGTCGATGGGTACTGCGGTCAGATATCGATCATATATGAAAAGGAAAAGATCGATAGCCGCAATTACTATAAAGCCGGCCAGTCCCGTGATGCCTGTCAGCAGGTCGTTACCGCCGGATATACACATGAGAGCAAGTGCGGGTGAAGCATTAACAGTACCATGGAAAATAGATACCGCAAAGATAGATTTTGAGCGGAGTTTTATATAGCTGAAAATCGGTGATGACAATAAGGTCCACACAGACATCATCAGTAGGCCGAGTTGAGGATGTTCGGGATAATTGAGCCCCATAAGTATAAGAGGTGCGTGCCATAAACCCCAGATTATCCCTATCACGGCAGATGATTTCCAGAAGCCTAAAAATTTAAGCTCGTTGAGCAATAATCCACGCCAGCCGATTTCTTCGCCCAGAGCAAATAAAGCATTAACGGTAGTACCGGCAATCAAAGCCTGTATAAGTGTAGCCCAGAAGAAATGCACCGGTAACCCACCGATGAAATTTCTTACCTGGTCGGCCTGTTCGGTTGAGAGTGAAGAGAGCATTTGTGGAAGAAAACCCGACATATCAGGCGTAAAGCTTACGCCGGGAATCAACAGACTTATACCCATAGTGGCCACGGCAATTAGAACGGGCATGAACCATGCAACAAAAAACCACAGATTGAATTTCAGTACGATCCCTAACGGTTGTATTAAAGATTCCCTGTACACGAACTTCTGGATAATGATAGTAACTGCCATTGGCACGAGCATATAACCAAGTGCAAGATAAATAATGCCCACATTTGTGGTTTTACCGCCGGCTATTACATACATACCGGCCATGGAATAGGATATAACAAAAGTTAGGGCAATGTAGAGGACAACTTTTTTAACGCTTCGGCCCATATCACACCTGCTGAAGTCATATACTTTATAGCACTATTTTTCAACCGGTTTGTAGCATGGTATCGGAGGGGCTTTTATTAAATGAGCAGCAGCCTTCAATGGCATTTAAGTCTTCCATTCTTCCAAAGGCGGTTAAACTGTCACCGGCATTAACCCTGCTGTTAAATGCCGGATTAATATTAAGCGTACCATATTTATCCTTGACCACGAGGATACGTATGCCGGCGAATTTATCTTCTATCTCCTTAATGCTCATTCCCACAATGGTGGATTGGTCATTTACAGTTATCTCCTCCACCAGATACTCGCCCTCCTTGCCCGCAAGGACGGTTTCGATAAATTGGACGGTAGTTGGCCTTAAAGCGAGGCGTGCCATCTGTTGGCCACCTATGACTTCGGGCAAAATTATATGGGTTGCCCCTGCCTGTTTCAGCCGTCGAGCGGCTTCAGGATTGCTGGCTCGACCTATAATAACCAGCTCCGGATTCAGCTCTCGAGCGGTAAGCACTGCGTATGTATTATAGGCATCATCTCCAAAAGCCGTAATTAAGCTTCTGGCCCTTTCAATGCCCGCCCTTTTCAATGCCTCACGACTGGTAGCATCATCCATAATGGTAAGACAATCCTGCTGAACAGCCCTGGTGTAGCTATTAAGGCTGTGATCAATTACCACGAACTGGTTTTTTTGTTGTTTCAGTGTATTGGCAATTGCTTCACCCACACGGCCGTAACCGCAGAGAATGAAATGGTTATTTAATTTTTTAATCCTGGCTTCCATACGGCGCCTCCTAAATATGTCGAATTCACCTTCGAGAGTGGCCTGTACAATACTGGTCAATATGTAGAAGGCAGTTCCAACCCCACCGAGTGAAAGGATGATGGTAAATGCACGGCCTGCTGTCGAAAGAGGGTGTACCTCGCTATACCCCACTGTTACTATGGTGATAACGGTCATATATAAGGCATCAAAAAAAGACCAGCCTTCTATAATTATGTAGCCTAATGTGCCAAAAACGAGCAGACTGATAAGGGCAATAGCCCATTTTATATAACGACTATCGTTTTTCATATGAAGCTGAAAAAACGTTACCTTGCGGTAATATTACTCGATTTGTGAGAGGATGTCGTCTATCTCACTGATACTCTCGAATCGTTCTGTGATAATCTGCCGGATGATTCCCTTGGAGTCGATAAAGAATGTCGTTGGAAAATATGGAGGTCTGTACAAATCATCGGCGTTTCCCTGCGAATCGAGAATTACCGGGAATGTGAGTTTTTGCGATCTGACGAAGTAATTAACCTTATCTGGATCACCGCGGACATTTACAGCCAGGATAACAAGCTGGTCACGATTGTATTTATCAAAGGCGGCCTGAATCAACGGCATCTCTTTTTCACAGGCGGGACATCCTTCCAACCAGAAATTCAGCAGAATTCTCTTACCCCGGAACTGATTGATAGTGTATGGAGTACCGTCCAGAGAATAGAGTGAGAAGTCGGGTGCGCGCTTACCGATTTTGGGGGCGGTTTCTATTTGACTGGACGTTTTCCGGGGTTCTATTTCCTGGACCGTTTCCTTGCCGCTCATATCTTTTGATCTTATTCTAAGATAATAGGTAGTGTCTGATTTTAATCCTTCCAGTTTGACCGTATGCCAGATAGACAGATTGTTGCCCTGGCTTACGCTATCACTGTATTTGGTATTTAACCCGTAATCTACTTCACCGGTTGCGGGTTCATCGGTTTTCCATGTCACCGATATGGATGAATCGGTGATGAAACCGGTGCTGATATTCGAGATTTCGGGGTAGCTGGTATCTGTTTTCGAGGTTTCAACGCTATAACGGCGGGAGACTATTGTGTCTGAAAGAGCGGCAAATGAATGCTCTGACACGTTCACGTTGTTGATATTGTATAAGATGCGAATATGATATGGCGTTGCCGGTTCAAGATCGCGTAACGTAAGCGAATGAAGCGTTACCGGCGAAGAAGTTATAGTTGTTTGAATAACTTTGCCATCGATATCAACCTGGGTGGTGGTTGGCTCGGACGTTGTCCAGTTGATAACAGCGCTTTTTTCTGTTACCGATTGAATTATCACATTAAAGATAGGAGGTTTAGAAGCTTTTATTGATGAATTTTGGGACATCGCGTAAAGTACCTGTTCTATATCCGATAAATTTATGATAGGTCCTTCAACGCGTGCACGTATAACGCCACCTTTGTCAATAAAAACGAACGTAGGCTCTTCATTGATTTGGTAAACGGAGCGCAATTTGCCAAAGGAATCAACTATTACTGGAAAAGCGACATTGTAGTCTTTGATAAGCTTATCTATTTCACTGTTACTTGTACCCGATGCTATGGCAACTATAGCCAGTTCATCACGTGATGACTTTTGATAAAGCTGGTTCAATTTTTCCGGAGTGTACAATTTGCGTATAACACCGTTCACCGAGAAGAACTGATTATCCCAGAAATCTCGATCCCAGAAAACAAGTATCACGTTTTTGCCTTTGAAGGCACTCAAAGATAGAACTTTGTCGTTGCTTAACTGCATGACGAAGTCGGGTGCCAGGTTGCCCGTATTCGATCCGGTGCGGGGCACAAGCAACAAGATCCCCATTATTAAAAACAGGCCTATAAGGACTCCTGTAACAGAAATCCATAAAATTCGGTTTTTTATGGCCCTGTCTTTTGGAGCACCGACGGGTATTGCTTTTTCGGATTTTAATGGGTGCAAATGGAACGAACGTTTATGCCCATTTGATACCCCGGTTTTTATCAGTTCAGGTATAAATTTTTCAGGAATCCCCGATTGGGTATCACCAGTACCTTCTTCAACTGGCAGTTGCTCAGGTGTTGCCGTTACGTCTGTCGTGGTTTGTAAAAGAGTTTTGTCATCGTCTTCTTCTTCACCCGCCTTTTTGCCAGCATTCTCAGATTCCATCCGTTCTGATGTGATGTGCTCTTCGGGGCTAGAAGGAGCATCTGAATTGGGTAGCGTTATTGTGGGGGTCTTCAGGTTATCCTGTTCAACCGGTGGTGTTGCATTATCGGAGAACTTGGCATTTATCACATTCTGGATATCAAGTACCTTCTTCTCGAGAGATTTGATTTTTTCGATCAGATGCCTGCTTTTGGCAGAATACGTTTCTTCTGTGATCTCACCGACTTTCAGTCTGGTCTGAAGCAGGGCAAGGTCTTCCTGGCATTTATCAAGTTCAAGCGATTTTTCGGCAAGTTCTCTGGTAAGTTTATCTTTGATTGAGGCGAGGGTTTGCCTTGCATTATCTATGGCCATCCGCTCTTCGGGGCTGAGGTTAATATCTGCATGATCTTCCTTGCCCTCGAACTCTCGCTTGTTTTCAAGTTCGTTTAGTATCAGCTCGGCCTTTTCAATTTTATCGAAAACGTTTTTCAGCTCATCCATTGTTTGGAACAAAATATAGTATTAGAAAGAATTATACACCTAATGCATCGGCATGTGTATATATATTTAACACGGGGGAAACTTGTGGAATCACGTTCCCATGATCCGATCGGGCTAAATATCGTAGAAGCCAGTATTAGTTATCGAATTCGGTTATTTAAACGAGGTCATGTGTTGCTCTATTTCCTCTTTATTGATGAAAGGACCTATTTTAATTGAGGTTATTATGCCGGAGCTATTGATAAAGAAGGTGGTGGGCAGACCGCGGACGCCGTAAAGCTCAGCTATTTTACCTGGGATATCAACCGGTATGGTGAAGGTCAAACCATAGGCTTTGGCATAGCTGGATGCGTTTTCAAAGCCGTCCTGCGTATTGATCGCCAGAATTACCACGCCGGCTTTTTGCCATGTCTCATGCGTTGCTTGTAAGCTGGGTATCTCATATCTGCATGGGCCGCACCAGGTAGCCCAGAAATTGAGGATTATATATTTGCCTCTGTAGTCGCTCAATTTTATATCTCGGTTATCGATTGTTTTTAATGAGAAGTCAGGTGCACGTTCTCCAATTTTATTGCCCGTTTTAACGTTATCTGTTTCTATTTGTTGCTTTATATTAGTTTGATTTGCAAATGATATATGCTCATAAATAACTACAGAGGTAATTACCGTGATGATGCCCATGCCCAATAATGCAAACCATATTGTCGGCTTGATTTCCGTCAAATTGCGAAACATGTAAAGTGTTCAGATCCTTTAATCGATTATTTTTTTTAATTCCTGTTCAAGTTCATTCTGGCCGGCAAAGCCACCGATCTTGATAGAGCGTATAATGCCGTCGCGGCCTATAAAAAAACTATTCGGGTCGGCGTTTTTAGGGCAGCAGTATTTTTTATAAATATCGTTTTTGAAGTCGAAAGCGACTGTGAACTGATAGCCGTTCTGATTGAGGAATTCCCGGACGGTTGAAGCACTATCCATTGTATTTATGGATAATATTACCAATCCTTTATCAGCATATTTTGTTTGAACCTGTTTAAAAAAGGGCATTTCCTTCTTGCATTCAATGCAGCTTATAGACCACGTGTTGATGATAACAGGCCTGCCGGCAAAATCGCTCAAACTGATATTTTTGCCTTCCAGACCGGGAAGGGTGAAGTCAGGAGCTTTATCACCGATCCTGGGGCAGGACTGTATGGAACTGCCAGCGCAACTTAAACAAAAGACTGTACAGAATATAATAAGGATATATAGCAATTTAGCAGAATTCATCTGTCTTCTCCTCATTTTAATATTGAATTATATAGCGAAACTGCTTAGCCAGGTAAGCTGGCCTGTCAGCATCAGAATGCCAACTATGATGAGCAAGATGCCGCTTATTATTGATATCAGAACAAGATGTCTGGTCAGCCCTTTCCAGAAGGGCACTATATACCCCCACAGCAGGCCTATAGCCAGAAAAGGAATACCCATTCCCAGGGAGTAAGCGGACAGAAGCAGAGCGCCCTTGAGCGTTTCCTGGGTATATGAAGCGATAAAAAGGATGGATCCGAGGATAGGGCCAATACAGGGCGTCCAGCCCAGAGAAAAGGCAGCGCCTATCAGCATAGAGCGGATATATCCCGGATTTCGCGCTCCGCCGATATGGAGTCTTTTCTCATAATTTAGCCAGGGTATTTTAAAAGCGGCAATCAGGAATATGCCGAATATTATTACGATTATCCCGGCTACAATTCTGAGTACTTCGGCATATGTTGTGATGACCGATCCTATCAACCCTGCTGAGGCACCCATGATTATAAAAAGTATGGAAAAGCCAAGCACAAAGCAAATGCTGTGTAAAAATATGGGCCACACCTTTCGCTTTTCATTGGCTTCGATGGCTGATGTGCCTGCAAGATTGGCAAGATAGGCAGGCACAAGCGGTAAAACACAAGGTGAAAAAAACGAAAGGATGCCTGCGATAAAGGCTGTCCAGTAAGATATATCACTCAATTTATACCTGCTGTCCCAGAGCTCTATCTATAACCTTTTGAAAGTCTTTTTTAGGCCGATATCCGACTACTTGCTCATATGGTTTGCCATCCTTAAAAATGATGATGGTCGGTATGCTCATGACCGAATATGTTGAAGCTATTTTGGGTGATTCATCGACATTTACTTTGGCGAAGTCGATTTTATCTTTGTAGTCCACTGAGAGCTCGTCGATAATCGGTGCTACCATTCTGCACGGCCCGCACCATACTGCCCAGAAATCTACCAGTACGGGCCTGGGAGAATCAAGTACAACAGATTTAAAATTTTGTTCACCTACTTCTTTAATATTTCCTGACATAATTCCTCCATTCCAATTAATTGCCAATTTAAACTTCATTAGCTTCATGATTATATATCTGATCCATTAAGCAGGATCCATTATCGATGATTGCGCCATTCGCGATGACGCTATTAATCACACTCGAATTAATGCCGACACGGATGTCGTTCCAGAGTACTGAATTTTCTATCAGACAGCCCATTTTAATATGGCAGTTGTTTCCTATCACAAGTGGTCCTACTAAACGGACATGCTCACCTATCTGACAATTTTTACCGATCAGAACCGGTCCTTCTATTCTGCAGGACTTGGAAACTACAGTATTCTCTCCAACCGCAGGCGATGACGCATCATATAGAAAGGATGAACATCTGCCTGTAATTATATCGTTGTTAAGCTGCTTGTACTTTGCCGGTGTTCCCATATCGATCCAATAAGCCGAGCTGGGATAAGCAAAAACAAGCTGGTTATCCTGTAATAATCTGGGGAAAACCCCTCTTTCAAACATGTAGAATTCATCATCGGGTATATAATCCAGGATTTCGGGTTCTAGAACGTAAACGCCGGCATTTATCCAGTGGCTGGTGACGCGATCGGCGGGAGGTTTTTCGATGAATGCCCTTACCCTACCGTTATTTTCGGTCTCAACCACGCCGAATTTGGTGGGATCGTCAACATGAGTTAGCGCTATGGTAGCTTTTGATTTGTTGGCCAGATGATATTGCAGCATGCCGGTATAATCGATATCCGTGAAAACATCACCGTTCAACACGAAAAATGCACTGCGGATATGTTCACTTGCAAGCTTAACTGCACCTGCTGTCCCCATAGGTTTGACTTCCAGACTATAGCTGAGCCTGACATCTTTCAATGGGCCTTTTTTGAAATATTCGTATATGGAATCAGGCTTGTATCCCATAGCTAAAATGATATCCTTGATGTCATGCCTGGCTAGACGGCAGATAACATGCTCGAGAAATGGCCTGTTTAAAACAGGAACCATGGATTTCACTATTGAATACGTTAACGGCCGAAGTCTTGTGCCTTCACCGCCAACGAGGATGATAGCTTTCATGCTGGTATTGGGATTATTTTAACCGGTTTAATGCTGAACGGCAACTGAATTGTATTTATATTATATTTAGATTATGATCAGGTGCTGGTTTCATCGATGAATTCTTTTTTAATCTTTTTTTCAATCTGTTTGAGATCGTCTCCATAAACATTTATACCGGCCGACAATTCCAGTTGCTTGATTCTTGCTTCCAATTTATCCTGTTCGGCAAGAACCAGCTTTATGGCTTCGGCTACCGGGTCGGGGAGCCGGTTATGATCAAGATCTATCCTTGGTTCATGATGCTCTTCAACAATACGGCCCGGAACGCCGACTACGGTAGCACCGGGTGGGACCGATTTTATAACTACCGAACCGGAACCTATTCTGGCACCATCGCCTATCTTGATGGCACCCAGTATAACGGCATTTGACCCGATGACTACCTTGTTGCCGATAGTGGGGTGTCGTTTCTTTTTTTCTAAAGAGGTCCCCCCAAGAACCACGCCCTGATACATGAGCACATCATCCCCGATTTCCGAAGTCTCACCAATCACAACGCCGGAACCATGGTCGATAAAAAACCTTCTGCCTATGGTGGCTCCCGGATGAATTTCAATCTGGGTAAAGAAACGATTGGTCTGAGAGATAAACCGTGCAATAAAATAGCATTTGTGACGGTAAAAGAAGTTGGCAATGCGATGCCACCAGATAGCATGTAAACCCGGATAGAGGAAAAAAACCTCTAACGGGCTTCTGGCAGCGGGATCACGTTCCATAGCTGCCCGTATATCCTCTTTCATCAACTGTAAAAATTTCAACATGGTTAAATTATATGTCTATCATATATCGGATTGGAAATATGAACTCCCATAATTATAAACTCTCGTCCTTTTACAAATGTTATATTAAACTTTGAAAAGCCTGCGCGCATTTTTTGTAGTACATTCTGCTATATATTCCTCATCCAGCCCTTTTATTGAGGCTACGGCTTTGAGGCTCCGCAGTACATCGGCCGGTTCTGCATGATAGCGTTCTGAACGGCCGTATTCTACAGGACAATCGGTTTCCAGTAATAACTGTTCTACAGGTGCTTCTTTGATTGCACGCCGGTGCTCATCGTGATATTCGGCCGCGGGGGTGGCTGATATAAAATAGCCCGACTGCAATATTTCCGACAGGGTGCTTGAGAAGCCGGTGTACCAGTGAAATGCCACTTTTCTAATACCCACTTCCTTTACAAGATGCAAACAATCCTTCCATGCATAACGACTGTGGATTGAAACCGGCTTATCATATCTCCGTGCAAATTGTAATAGCCTGATGAGGACCTGCTGCTGCCTATCTTTACCTGTCTCTTTAACGATTTTTTTATGATAGTCGAGACCTACCTCCCCCAGTGCCGTTGCCTTGTTAAGATTTTCGGCAATGAAATCGATATTTTCCTCAATTTGTTCATCACCCATATAAGCGAGCGCCCAGGGATGCAGCCCCACTGCAGCATAAACGAATCCCCGATATTTATCAGCCAGCTGCAGATTTTTTTCATTAGAGTTAAGATCCTGTCCAACGGCTACGATGGCTTTGACTCCGGCTTTCCTGGCGGATATTAATGCCAGCTCGAGGTTATCGATTTCATCGAGATGTGCATGTGTGTCAATCAACCCGTACACGCCTGCTCCTGAAAATATCATCGTTAGTTAAATCGTAGATTTGGTCGGGCCTGTATATTTCTGCCTCGCTTATTATGCTGTTTATCAGCTTCAGTGGTACTTTATCAAATCCCGGTTCCGGCTCGATAATTCCTGCTAAAAAGCCTCTGGGATCGAATTTGCTTTTACTGCATATTACATAAACAGGGATATTTCTCATGTTGGATAGATTTGCGAGTTTATGAGATGGAGTGCCATTGAGCAGCCATCCCTGCCAGCATATGGCATCGGCTCCTAAGATAGTCATATCGGCCCGGGCAACATGCCACGCTATTTGACTGTCGGGAATAATCCTGCATACTATATTCGACTTTTTCAGTCGTTCGGCTGTGATTTCTCCGTATGAAATATTATTAAATAAGGATTGTATGGCCAGTACCTTGAAATCTTTACCTCTGGAGCAGGCGTATTCCAGCACGGTGCAAACTGTATCACTATAACTGCAGGTCATGACGATAGACCGATTTTTGATCACAGGGTATGCTTTTTTGCAGAGTAGAGCTGTTGATTTAGCATTAAGTTCCAACAGGCGGGTGACGATAGCATATGCCCTTTTCTTCAGCTTTATAGTAGAGCGGCTTCCAGAGGCGCCAGCCTGTACTTCCTCAAGAAACTGCGTGGAGAAATTGGCAATGGATACCATGCTCGGTCTGGCCGTTATGATAGCTACTACAGCTTCAGCTATCTCTTTGATAAAGTCTTCCTGCCTATCGTGTGCGTAGTATATATCGCATATGTCACGCAAAATCTCCAGGGCTTTTTCTGTTAGCCATGTAGCTCCGTGCTGGCGGTCCTTGCGGATGGATTCGATTCGCTTTTTAATTTGTGGTTTCATCAATAATTTTGGTACAGGTTTTATACATGAAGTTCTATAATATCATTATCTTTAAGAATATGATCAGGGCCTACTCTCTGACCTTCGAATTTACCTGAACCCCAGACAACAGAATATCGTAATTTATATTTAAAGTCTTTATGAATTGCTTCGGCAGCATCTTTTACAGTGGCACCTTTTTTCAGGATTATAGGGTCAGTGAGATCCACTTTGGCTCCGGGTGACTTGGTGTGCACACGGATGATGTTTAAATTATCAAACAGCTGCCTTTTAAGCTCTTCTAAATTGGTCTTTTCATCTGCCGAGACGTTGATGCAGGTGAACGTACCGGCGTATTTTGAAGTTATTGCTTTAAATCCTTCACTATCCAGATCAAGATCTGCTAAATTGCCTATGATAAGCATTTTCTGTCTCCGCAGTCCCTGTTCGGATGTTTCATCGCTGCTATTTGCCGGCACAATACCTATTTTGCGTAATTCTCTCAGAGTAATTTCGACCTGCTCTACGGGGTTGCTGGTCAGGTCGACAACCAGTGCCAGTAGATCGGCATTGCGCAGGATGGAATTGGACCAGATTCTCGATTCAGACATGTTGATGGCAGGCATATCGACTATCTGTATCTGAATGTTTTCAAAAGGCATCATGCCGATATTGGGTGATTTGGTGGTAAATGGGTAATCGGCAACCTCGGGTGATGTGTTTGTAAGAGATGCCAGTAAGAGCGATTTGCCGGTGTTCGGTAATCCTGTCAATGCGATCTGTCCGGCACCTTCTTTACGTATGGTAAAGCTTTTACGGCTGGTGGCATATTTCTTTTCCGCTTCTTCGGTTATTTTTGCAATTTTACGCCGGAGGTCTGCTTGAAGATGGTCTGTTCCCTTGTGTTTGGGCATAACAGCCAGCATTTCTTCCAGTGCCTGTATCTTTTCCTCCGGTGTGGTGGCATTTCTGAAACGTTTTTCTGCCTCGAAGTATTGCGGAGTTAAATTTGCCGGCATAACTTATCACCCCGATTGTGTTGCAAATATATTGTAACCGAAATGAGATTAGAAATCAGGCCTGGCAATTACGGCCAGTATAACGGCCAGTATAGCCACAGTGCCGCTGATAAGGAAGCCGGAGACGTAGCCCGGGACAGCACCGCTGATAAGCGAACCTACCAGGGTACCCAGTGTAACTGTAGTGGTAATGGCTCCAAGATTACCGCCCATGCGTGCTGAAACGAATAAATTGGTGACGATCAGACTGCGGGTAACCATGGTAAGACTATCACCTACAGCATGACTGAGGCGGGTGGCCAGCACCGTGCCGAAATTAAAGGTAAAGAAAAGCATTATATTGGTCAATCCCGATATCGCCGTGCCGATATAGAGCAGTGTAGAAAGTGCCCTCCCTCTGGCGTTAAAACGATCGCCAATATATCCGTTGATGATCGAAAATACGGCCATTACGCTTGCGTGGATAAGATAGATCATTCCAACTGATTCCTTGTTCAAACCTATATCCTTATTGAGAAACAGGCTGAAGCTGGACTGTTCGGCACCCGCATGCAATGAAAAGGCAAAAACTAGAAATAGGAAAATGACCACTGATCTGCTGGTGAGATCTGCCCTGTAATCTGAGATCTTGACTCCTGTTCCTGCTACATCGGGTAAAAATGCGCTTAACAGCAGCATAACTGGAAGTCCGGAAAGAGCGAAAATAAATATGGCGTTCATATCATGTGCCGTAAGGAGATAACCTCCTATAAAGGGACCCATGCCATAACCGATGAGAATGGATGCGTTGAATATGCCTAGCTTTAGGCCGCGGAAATCGCTTCCCAGGATCTTGTAATAAAGGGCGGGTAATGAATTGTTGAACAGGGAATATCCGGTGCCGCCGATTATCAGGAAAATCAATGTCATCCAGAAATCACCTGCAATTATCAATCCTGCTATGCTCAAACTAAAAATAAGCTGGCTTATGATAACCAGTCTTTTCGGGGAAGTACGGTCGACGATGATTCCAAAAGGTATCATAAAAATCAGTGATGTGAGGGGGAAGATCGCCATAAGCACCCCTACCATCATGTGGGTAAAACCTTTATCTATCCAGTAGATGGTGATAAAGGAAAGCACAGCCCACAGGTACATGGACTGCAGCAGTTGCAGAATAGCCGGGATTATAAGATGTCGTGATAAACCGGGATTAATCATATTACTGGTAGAAATTGAAAGTATATCAGATGATAAGGGTTTCTGTTAAAAATTAAAACCTGTCCCTTACTGTGACAGATTTGTCGGTTTTGAGTTGCAAAAGTTCAGAAACATATTGGACTCCATGGTGGTTATAAACGGGAGTCCATATGCGGCAAGAGTATATAGAAAAATACTGCAGAAACAGCTATCGTCGTTTCATGAAACGAAGTATTAGTAAAAATGACTGCTGCCACCAGCAGGCAATCGACGAAAGATTCAGAATCATCAGGTTTTATGATCAATTGGCAGCCACAGCAACTGGTGAAGCGTTTTGTACGAGCCGTTCAACTATTTTCCTTTGGAAGCAGAAAATGAAGAATTCAAAGGGCAATGCAGTTCAAGAGCAATTTATATAGTAGCACATTGATTACCTGGACTGCATGCAGGAATTCAATAGCGAACTGGTTGAATGCCTTGTCCAGTACGATATGGAAAAAAGTACATCAGGGCATTGGCAACATCTTTCGACTCAGGTATTATATAGACAATTTCTTAAACCCCTCTAAAAAGTCCAATATGTTATGGACGCTTACAGATGCTTGTGTTGAAAGACATAATCATGTACAATAACCGCAAAATTATAAAAAAGGAGATTAAGCTATGAAATTAGCCCGTGATGTTGTGCTTGTAGATTATCTTCGTTCTCCGTTTTCAAGATCTCGCCCCAAGGAGCCGACCAAGGATCTGTTGCATGAATGGAGGATGGACGAAGTCCTGGGTATGCTCTGGAAGGAGATTGTAAAAAGAAACAATCTGGATCCAAAATTAATAGATGAAGCCATAGTCGGAACTGCAACGCCGGTCCTTGAGCAATTCACCTATGGCGGAAAGATCCCCACATGGTTTGCCGATCTACCATTTGAGCTTTCTGCACATCAGATAGATCAGCAGTGCGGATCGGCATTGTGCGCCGTAAGAACCGGCGCAATGTCAATTGCCTCTGGTTTTGCCGATGTGATTCTTTGCGGTGGTATTGAGCATATGACCAGGGTTCCAATGGGTGGTGGCGGTGCCATAAAGCTCCCAGAAAAGATGATTAATGATCCCCATTACAAAAGGGTTGATTTGATGTTTTCCATGAATATGGGCTTTACTGCTCAGAAGCTGCAGGAAATGGCCGGCTATAGCAGGGAAGATATGGATAAATTTGCCCTCAGGTCTCACAAGCTGGCGGCTGCTTCAAGGGAATGGCTGAAGGGCGAGATCTTGCCCGTAGAGATAACGCTTGAAGATGGCACCAAAAAAATGTTAGATTACGATGCCTCTGTTAGAGGAGATACCACGATGGAACAGCTGGCGGCGCTTAAGCCGGCTTACAAGCCGGATGGCACAATAACTGCCGGCAATGCCTCGCCGCTGAATGCGGGTGCAACTGCCTGTTTGATAATGTCCAGAGATAAAGCCAAGCAGCTCGGCCTGAAGCCGATGGCCTCCTTCGTATCCTTTGGCGTTGCAGGAGTTGATCCCACTATTATGGGTGCAGGCCCTGTTCCTTCTTCCAAGAAGGCACT
>Ga0272448_1004886_pt1 | contig 15050 bp, 7 predicted proteins | sample YNPCB0191_FD_202220 | JGI IMG/M metagenome (GOLD analysis project Ga0272448, IMG submission 202220) | Hot spring sediment microbial communities from Yellowstone National Park, WY, United States - YNP-CB-019-1 | ecosystem: Environmental > Aquatic > Thermal springs > Hot (42-90C) > Sediment...
TGATAATTAAAGTGCTAAAGCACTTCGAAGTGTGAAACACTTTAAAGTGCTAAAGCACTTCGAAGTGTGAAACACTTTAAAGTGCTAAAGCACTTCGAAGTGTGAAACACTTTAATCTACTTTTGATAATTAATTAGTTTTTGATGATTAATCTTCTTTTGATGATTAATAATGTTTAATGGTTAATCTTCTTTTGTTGATTAATAATGTTTAATGATTAATCTTCTTTTGTTGATTGATCAGATTTTGATGATTAGTCGGGGTTTGATGATTGAACAGATTTTGATAATTAATCTACTTTTTATGATTAATCAGGTTTTGATAATTAATCTCCTTTAATTAATTAATTTAATTTTGATGATTAATCAACTTTAATTAATTAATTTAATTTTGATAATTAATCAACTTTAATTAATTAATTAAATTTTGATGATTAATCAACTTTAATTGATTAAAATGGCTAAAGCATGTCGAAGTGTGAAACACTTTAATCATGTTTTAATAATCGATCATCGAAAGATGACTATTTAAGTTTTGATGATGGATCAAGTTTAAATGAGTAAAGTACTACAGCACTTCTAAGTGTAAAACACTTTAATCAAGTTTTAATAATTAATCTCCTTTTAATGATTAAACCGCTTTAGCACTTCGAAATTAGAAACACTTTAATCATCAAAAGAAAATTACTCATCGAACACCGATTAAGCACCAACCTCCGATTAATCATTAACCCCTGATTAATAATCAAAACAAGATTAACCATTAAAATCCGATTAAAGTGTAAAACACTTCGAAGTACGCTGCGCAGCGCACATTAATGATCAAAAGAAGATCACTCATCAAAAGCTAATTAATCATCAAATCCTGATTAATTATCAAATCCTGATTAATCATCAAAAGCTAATTAATCATCAAAAGAAGATCAATCATCAAACCCTAATTAATGATCAAAAGTAGATTAATGATCAAAAGAAAATTAATCATCAAAACTTAATTAATTATCAAAAGAAGATCAATCATCAAAAGAAAATTAATCATCAAAACTTAATTAATTATCAAAAGAAGATCAATCATCAAAAGAAGATTAACCATCAATCCCTAATTAATCATCAAACTCTGATTAATATCAAACCCTGATTAATGATCAAAAGAAGATTAAAGTGTGAAACACTTCGAAGTGCGCTGTGCAGCGCACTTTAATCATTAAAATTTGATTAATCATCAAAAAAAGATTAACCATCAAACTCTGATTAATTATCAAACCCCCGATTAATTATTAAACTTGATCAATCATCAAACCCTGATTAATCATCAAAAGTAGGTTAACCATTAAACCCTGATTAAAGTGTTTCACACTTCGAAGTGCTTTAGCACTTTAAAGTGTTTCACACTTCGAAGTGCTTTAGCACTTTAAAGTGTTTCACACTTCGAAGTGCTTTAGCACTTTAAAGTGTTTCACACTTCGAAGTGCTTTAGCACTTTAATTATCAAAAGAAGATTTATCATCAAACCCTAATTAATGATCAAAAGAAGATTAAAGTGTTTCACACTTCGAAGTGCGCTGCGCAGCGCACTTTGATCATTAAAAGAAGATTTATCATCAAAACCTGATTAATCATCAAAAAAAGATTAACCATTAAAACTTGATTAATCATCTTTTGATTATTAATCATTTAAACTTAACTACCCATCAAAAGAAGATTAATCATTAAAATCTGATTAATCATCAAAACTTAATTACCCATCAAAAGAAGATCAACTATTAAAACTTAATTACCCCTCAAAAGAAGATTAATCATTAAACTTGATTAATCATCAAAAGGAGATTAATTATCAAAACCTGATTTAGAATTTAAGCTTGATCAATCAACAAAAGGAGATTAATTATCAAAATCTGATTAATCATCAAAAAAGAGATTAATTATCAAAACTTGATTTACAATCTAAGCTTGATTAATCATCAAAAGGTGATTTTCAATCTAAACTTGATTAATGATCAAAAGGTTATTTACAATCTAAGCTTAATTAATTATTAAAACTTGATTAATCAATAAAAGAAAATTAATCATTAAACACGATTAATCATCAAAAGATGATTAATCATTAAACTAGATTAATCATCAAAAGAAGAGTAATTATCAAAATTTAATTTTCAATCTAAGCTTGATTAATCAACAAAAGGAGATTAATTATCAAAAATTGATTTACAATCTAAGCTTGATTACTAATCAAAACCATTAATCATCAAAAAGAGATTATTTATCTAAACTTGATTTATAATCCAAGCTTGGTTAATCATTAAAACCCAATTAATCGTCAAAAGAAGATTAATCAACAAAAGGAGATTAATTATCAAAACTTGATTTAGAATTTAAGCTTGATTGAGTATCAAAATGGGGTTAATCATTTAAACTTGATTAATCAACAAAAAGAGAGGAATTAGCAAACCCTTATTAATTATCGAAACTTAATTTACAATCTAAGCTTGATTAATTATTCCTCAAAAGAAGATTAACCATTAAAACTTGATTAATCATCAAAATATAATTAATCATCAAAACCTGATTAAAGTGTTTCACACTTCGAAGTGCTTTAGCACTTTAAAGTGTTTCACACTTCGAAGTGCTTTAGCACTTTAAAGTGTTTCACACTTCGAAGTGCTTTAGCACTTTAAAGTGTTTCACACTTCGAAGTGCTTTAGCACTTTAATCATTAAAATCTGATCAATCACCAAAAGAAGATTAAAGTGTTTCACACTTCGAAGTGCGCTACGCAGCGCACTTTAATCATCAAAAGAAGATTTATCATTAAAATCTGATCAATCATCAAACCTAATTAATCATCGGACCCTAATTAATTATCAAATCTTTATTAACATTAAAAAAGATTAATTATCAACCCTTGACTAATCACTAAAAGAAGATTAATAATCAACCCTTGATTACAAATTAAAACTTAATTAATCATTTAAACTGGGTTAATCATTTGAACTAGATAAATGATTAAAACTAGATTAATTCTCAAATCTAAATAAATCATCAAAAGTAGATTAAAGTGCTAAAGTAATTTAATCATTTAAACCTGATTAAAGTGTTTCACACTTCGAAGTGAGCTGTGCAGCGCACTTTAATCATCAAAAGGAGATTAACCTTCAAAAGAAGATTAAAGTGTGAAACACTTCGAAGTGCGCTGCGCAGCGCACTTTAAAGTGTTTCACACTTCGAAGTGCTTTAGCACTTTAATCATCAAAAGTAAATTTATCATCAAACACTAATTAATCTTCAAATGAAGATTAATTGTCAAAACTTGATTTATCATTAAAACTTAATTAATCATCAAAAGATAATTAATCATTAACCCCAGATTAAACATTTAAACTAGATTAATAATTAACCCTAGATTAAATATTAAAACTAGATTAATCATCAAAATGAGATTAAAGTGTAAAACACTTCGAAAAACTAAAACACTTTAATCATCAAAAGGACATTAATTATAGAAACTTAAGTAATCATCAAAAAGTAATTAACTACCAAACCTAATTAATGATCAAAAGAAAATTAATATTCAAAACTTAATTAATCGTCAAACCCTAATAAACCATCAAATCCTAATTAATTATCGAAACTTAATTAATCGTCAACCCCTAATTAATCATCAACTCCTAATAAATCATCAAAAATAGATTAAAGTGTTTCACACTTCGAAGTGCGCTGTGCTGAGCACTTTAATTATCAAAAAAAGATAAATTACATATTAAAACTTGATTAATGTGTGAAACACATTAATCATTTAAAATAATTAAATTATAAATCACTATGATATGAGCTACACATCATACTTTAATTAATCAAGTTTTTGTCGCTTTAATTTTCTTTTGTCTACTTTGAGGTGATAAAGCATATTAATAAAGTTTAAATGATTAAAGTTCGAAACACTTTAATTAAGTTTTGATAATTAAAGTGCGCAGCACAGCGCACTTCGAAGTATTTCACACTTTAATCTATTTTTGATGATTTATTAGGATTTGGCGATTAATTAAGTTTCGATAATTAATCTCCTTTTAATAATTAATTAGGGTTTGATAATTAATTAGGATTTGATGATTAATCTACGTTTGATGATTAATTAGGAGTTGATGATTAATTAGGGTTTGATAATTAATTAGCTTTTGATGATTAATTAGGAGTTGATGATTAATCAAGTTTTAATGGTTAATCTTTTTTTGATGATTAATCTAGTTTTAATGGTTAATCTTTTTTTGATGATTAATCAAATTTTAATGATTAATTAACTTTTGAAGATTAATTTTCTTTTGATAATTAATTAGGTTTAATGATTAATTAGTTTTTGATAATTAATCTACTTTTGATGATTAATTAATCTCCTTTTGATAATTAATTAATTAGTTATCGATGATAACTCTACTTTTGATGCTTAATTAAATTTTGATAATTAATCTCCTTTCGATGATTAATTAGGTTTTGATAATTAATCTCATTTTGATGATTAATCTCTTTTTGATAATTAATCTAGGTTAATGATTAATTAAGTTTTAATGTTTAATCATGTTTTGATAATTAAGTTTTGGTGATTAATCTACTGTTGATAATTAATTTAATTTTGATAATTAATCAAGTTTTGATAATTAATCTCCTTTTGATGATTAATTAGGGGTTGATGATTAATCGTTATTTGATAATTAATCTTCTTTTGATGTTGATCAAGTTTAAATGATTGATATCCTTTTAGTGATTAGTCAAGTTTCGATAATTAATCTCCCTTCAACGATTAAAGTGCTAAAGTACTACGATGTGTGAAAAACTTTAGCACTTTAATTAGGTCTCGATAATTAATACGTTGATAATTACATTTAAATATCCTATATTAACTTCGTATATTTTATTTCGAATATTATTAAAATATATGAATCTTAATGATAAACTTCCTGATATTTAAATTATTAACACTCTCTTCTATCAAAAGAACTATAAGCATAGATTCTATTAACTACAAGTTGTGATTTTTTAATTTATATTAATGACCCCCTTTTGAAGACTATTAAATAACTTTTAAATGGATATTAATATTAAATAACTTCTTGATTATAGATTAATAAATCCTTACTATATATTTGATCTACGAGTAGAACTCATGTTTGCAATCTCTCAGGTATTAGTAAGTTTCACACTAAATAAATCTAAAGGATAAAGGGTAGTATCTATTGAAACAAGAACTATATAAATAATAATTATTATTAAACTACATAAATAGGTAAAATTTAAGTTAATATTTGCCATTCACTAAAAATATATTACTTTTTGGATACACCTGAAAGAAGTTATATGGATATTACTTCTGTTTCCTTTAATAATAAAGGAAATATATATTATAACATTAGAGAATGAGGATATCCTTATTTATATAAATAAAAACAGTAAAATATCAAATCAGATTATATCTTAAATTAAGATTAATAACGTTAACGAAAGTAAAATGATCAAACTGATAGAAAATAAAATGAAATACTTATTTATATAAAAACAAATTCATGTCATCAAAAGAAAATCAATATGAACTGCTGATAAATAAGACTATAACAGAAATAATCGATTTGGCATTGACTGATAAAAGAGTTAATCAATTAATCAAAGATCCTAATTTATGGATCTTTTTATTAAAGAGAGATTATGGAATTGATTACGATGGATCTTCAGTAATTAATACCTATATTAATGGTTTGTTGATTGATATAGTAAACTTATTGGATAGAAGTTCCGAAATTTGTAGAAGGGTGTTAAGAATAAATCCTATGAATCAACTATGGATTAACTTATTGATTGCATTTACATCTAAGAGTGAATTGTTTAGGAAATATATAGAAATTAAACCATTTAAAGGTAATAATGAAAGAACACCTAATATTGTGATAATTGTTAAAGCTTTGGCTAAAATTGAAGAATTAACACTAAAAACTAAGAAGTTGGCTGAAAATACAGGTATTGATATTAAAGATATCAATGAGCCAAAATCGAAATACTATAAAACTTGATACACCAATAAAATGTATGAACAACCAGTAGAAATTTTATCCATAAAATAAGTTAAAGTAGTTATTTAAATGACATATGTGTCGATGAATTATTTTTGAAACAGTCTATTAAAGATATATCAGGCATACATAGGGAAGTTGATATCTATTATAACAATGTATCTATTAGGGATCATATAATAGATATAGTTTTTACTATTATGAAAACTATATCTAATAAATATATAAATCAACTAATTCCAGTATCGTCTAAATTTATAACAGATATAGGCTAATAACTTTATTCTTTTTATTATAACAGATAAGGTCAAAAATCCGGTGTTAATTGTATATTATCATTTTAATGGAATATATAAAACAATACAAATAGAATCTTTATTCTCAGCAGTTAATATCTATGTATATAAAACTACCAATAAAAAGGGGATGGGTTTAATAAGTTTGAGTTTTTATCAACTATGAATCGAGAATATGTAAAAATAAAACCATCAATCGCATTGAACAGGTTAGATTATGGTATTAACTTAAATAATGATATTATTTATTAACTTAAATAATATCATGATGAATTAGTTAAATAGCATAATAATGATTGATCTAGATAAACGGATTAATTGAATATATTAAATGAGTAATAATGTAACTTAGTTAAACCGAATTGAAAATTGTACTAAGATGATCAGAAGAGAATATATTATCCCAGGTGTTATCATTAGGGAAGGGTATCCATTCTGTAGTCCTTAATTCTTCATCATAACTTAATTGTTCAGCTTGAATTAAGCCATTAACTAGGTCATCAATAGAAGGTTCAACAGGAACAAATCGAGGTGAATTAGAATAAAAATCTTTATTTCTATTTTTATAGGTATTAATAACTACTATTAGACCTGCTTGTTCCATTTCATAATGAACAATACCGGGATGTGGAGCATACATTAAACTTAAACCAATATCAGCATTAGTAAGAAATTGACGATAACTATCAAGATTTATTTTAGGATAAATTTTCATGGGAATACCCATAGTAATATTCATAGTATAAGGACCAGATAAAGAACCAAATCCTTCAAAAATCCAATTTTTGAAATAACCTTTTTCGATTGCCCGTTTGAGAGCGATGATGCCAATTTCAAATAAATTTCTTTCAGCGTGAGATTCGGGTCGAGCATAAAAGATTAACCTTTTATGGTGATGAAAAGTACGAGGAATTTTAGTAAATACATGTTCAAAAACAAAAGAATTAGAATCATCATATTGACCTATTTGACGATAATTGAAGAAATTCCTAAGACAATGACTATTAAAAATAGCATAATAGGGTAATTTATAACTACTTTCCAATATAAATTTATGAGCATCATTACGGAAGAAGATAGGTTCATATTCCTGAATGAAGAATATAAATTTTTTGTCCAATAACCGATTAGCACAGATGGCATTTTGACAAGTATAAACAACAAATATATCATTACAGTTAAAAGTAAAAAGATCTGATTTAGAACAGATAGTAATAGAATCTATATTCTTAGTTATGGGAGAATTAGGATAATGATACATAAAATAATTAATAAGATGACTTGAACAATCAGTTAAATATAATCCGACAGTATATCCATGAATTAAAGTATTTTCAATCAGTTTAATATAAGCTTGATAACCAGCAAAAAAGATATCGGGATTAATAGTTGGCAGAAAGAACCAAATTCTCTTAGATGGTAAATTAGTAATAAAATGTTTAGGAATAGACATTAATTTTTCAATCTCTTTAATGTTACCAATTCTTGAGGGAGTTATTATATCTTTCATACAAGCATCTAAACAGGATGAAAGACAATATTCGACCAAACGGTTTTCTTTATAACCAAATAAGGCATAATGCAAAAATCCAGATGTTATTTGATTATTGTTAATAGAATTATTGACATCTCCATAAAACGAGATATAAAATTTTTCATTAAACCATTTGTTGGGTGAATATTTCTTCTTACTGCCAATATAAAAATAATGATCGAAGGGATATAATATATATTTATTATATCGTTGTAAATAATAATCTACATCAAAATTCTTATTCACTATTAAAATAGGGTCTTTAAGATTAGTATTAAGATTATATTTATGATAGCGACTACTATCACTGAGATGACCCATCTTCCAACCATAAAGATCATAAAAAGTCTGAGGTGTAAGGTGTTTAAATTGCCATAAAAATAATTCAACAATACTATATTTATTTGAATAATCGGCTAAATTAGCAATGATTAAGGGCTTAATAGATTCACGTTGACATTCAAATTCAAATTGACGGTTAGGATATCTACCTTCAAAAATACCATAATTAGAGTAATGTTGATAAATATTAGTTACTGAATCTTTAATATCGGGATATTTATTGAGATAATAAGTTTCATCAAATACATTATCTAGACTTCGATAATTATTTAAGAATCGTTCCATAGTAATTTCAATAATATAATCAGGACGATAGTGATTAACTATTTGTTGATTAAAAGTTGACCAGATAAAATAAGTTTCTTTAAAATGTGAAGCATACCATTCTTTCATAATAAATCTACCATTATATGGATGAGCCATATTAGAATCATGAAAAATAAAAATCTTTTTATTAATGATATTATCACTTTGATTAACATACACATCCACATATTTACTATTTTTGAAGGCTAAAAAATCAATCACCTCCAAATTAGTTCGACTCCAATCAACTATTGATTCTTGATAATTTATTAAATTTAGATTGATCTTTTGAATTACCAAAGGTATATCCCATTCTTGTAAATTACTAACATCCCGATCACCATTATTTTCGGGATAACATAAATCATTATGTGTTTCTGGATGACAAATGTCTGTATGTTTATAACCTATTGATTCAATAACATAGTCAAATGGTTTAATATTTAATTGAGTTATAATCTTCATATAAACTGCATATTGACTTAATAAATTAGGATGTGAATCATTTGGTATACAAGAACGATAATTATGCTTAGTTGTTAGTTCTTGAATTTCATTATAAGTATCAATTATGAAATCTAATTCTTTAATCTTATCCACATGGTATCTCTGACAGTTAAGAAATCCATCATATTGATATAGATAATCTGCTAATAATACTGATTTATCAGGTATCACTACAAACAAATAGGGTATAGATAAAGTTTCTTTTCTATTAGTTAGATTTATAGCTAAAATAGTAGGGGGTAATATTATATTATTATCATAGTGTTGTCCTAATTCATCACAACTATCATTGATCATAAATAAGACACCATCTAAATTTAATGTTTTATAACCTTTGTTTGCCTCTTTGTAGGTATCCATTTTAAAGTATTTAATAACACTTTAAACTATTTAAATTGTTGGTATGGAGGGTAATAAATTCCTTTTATTTAATATTATGATGGATGGTATTTTATTTTCCGACTTAATTGGTAGACTTATTCTATAATGATTAGACCTGTTATTTATAAATGAAGTTGGTAATGATTTAAGATTTTTCCGTGTATGGAATGACATAAATACTCTTGATATTTCATCAAGATAATGACATTGATATCCATATTCAGATATTAATTCGCATAATTTATCATCTTTAACATAAATAATACCATTAAGTATGATAATCAACATTTCATGATCATAGTATATAATTATATCTAGTGGTGCTAAATTTCTATTTAGATTATTAATATAATAATCTAATAATCTAAATAAATCATTATAATTACATCGTAACACTAAACGATATTTAATTAAATTCTTCAATGATAATAAAATATTAATATCATCTAAGGTTGATATCACTATTAATGGTTCTACACTTTTAATATTTGGAAATGATTTAATTATATCGATTGGAATTATTTGATCATTGAATGAAGATCTGATGACAGTAACACAATTATTAACATTATTCTCAATTTGAGTATTAATTGATTTTAATTGATAGATTTGTTCAAGTGTTAGTGATAAATATGAACTACATGTTGGGGAATCATTAACATTCATTTATGACTCAAATTAAAATATTTTACATTTTTATTTTAATCCTCGTTCATTATTACTTTATCTATGGCTATTCTTAGATGCCACATATTCTTTTTGATCCCTAATTCTTTATCTACTGATTCAATAAATTTGTCATCAACTGATATACTTTCATCATAGTATATTAATTCAGAATCATATTCTGTACCATGAATACCGACATATTCAGCATATTGCGTTGGATTACTACTACTATATTTTTTAGCGAAATTTATAGCTTTTTCTCTGTTGTCAAATAATTTTATATGTTGAATATCTATTTCTTTGCGATAATCACAATAGATATATACTATATAATACTCCATTTATCTCTTAACTATTATTAAGAAATTAAATTCAATTTTACATCTTTAATATATGTTTAATATGAGACTTAATAAAATTATTCAACTATGATTGATGGTAAAATTAGACTGAAATATTAATAGGTCATGTTATTTTTAATTATTTTCTGATAGATATTAAATATTATTAATACATATCTTTAAAATAATAATTTGCACATTAATATCATTAGTACTGTTGTAACTGGTAATAAAAGTATCCTCATATATTACTAATAATATTTATTCTGGTGGATCTTAAATCACAATTAATCATTTAAGACCATATAATACTTTAGATTCAGCTTAATAGTTTTAGTGAGGTTAACAGAATATTTATAAATATTGAACCTTATTTAAGTAATTATAACAACTATTTAATATTTATAAGAGACAATTATTAATTGCGCTAATTTTTTTGTGATAACTAATAAAAGTTTATTATCTATTAATAGTAATAAGTTTACTAAATAGATTGAAATCAAATTAAAAAAAAATTTTAATGCATCTTTAAAAGAGAAATGACAACAATCTATATGACATATCATGAATTACATGAATGGTACGAAAGGACATTAAAAAAATGGGCTTTTGTGATTATTGCAGTAGCTAACGGTAATAATGATAAATTATTAAGATATCAACAAGAACTTGGTTCATTAGCTGTTACTTTGAACCAAAGACTTAACACAGTTAGTAATCCCGACAAAAAACAAGATTTACAAATTATGTTAAATAATGTTTGGATTATTATTGATCATATTAATCAAGATTTTGCCGAACTTACTGGTCAAAGAGGCATTCCATTACCCCCAGCAGTATCTTCTGCACCCTTCTATCCCAGTTCTCAATTAACAGGGACAACATCATTAGGTATTCCATTACCTAGAACATCGACAATAACTTCAACAACACCCACTGCGATTCCATTACCTAGAACATCAGGGACAGCTTCGACAACATTAGCTTCAAATCCATTTTCACAAAGTTATAATTTTTAAAGTCACTGATAAAATATTATCAATAGTTAAATTATATATAAATTCTTAATATTAGCTAGGTAAAGATTTAGCTAATATTTCTTTAAGGTTATATAACATTGACATATTTATAAAGAGATAAAAGGTCTTGTAAAGAAATTTAATTTACTTTTTATGTAATAAAATTTTTCAAAAATAAATTGATATGACAGATGATAGTAAAATTAAACTTTTATCACATCAATATGAACATTATAATAATGTTTGTCAAATAGTTCAAAATCAATATGCTTATTTAGATTTATCGAATATGGGTAGTGGTAAAACATTTATTACCTTAGCGTTAGCCGCCAAATACAATTTATCTTTAATAGTAATTTGTCCTTTAAGTATGATAACAATATGGGAAAAAGCATGTCAAAATTATCGAATTAATTTAAAAGCTGTGACAACCTATCAATCACTAAGAGGATCAGGTAAAAAGCCTCTTAAACACTGTTTATTAGAAAAAATCGATAATCAATATCAATCAACTAATTTCTTTAAAAATTGTGTCAAGGAAGGATTATTATTAGTTTTTGATGAATGTCATAAATTAAAAAATCCAACAGCACAACTTCAAGCAGCACACACATTAGTTAAAACTTTAATTAATATAAATTCTGGATCAAGAATTGCTTTGTTGTCAGCTACTCCTTTTGATAAAAGAGAACATAGTGTATCAATATTAAAAATGTTAGGAATAATATTACACGATAAATTATATAATTATCAAGGAACTACTAATAGTTATGAATTATTAGGGTTAGCCGAATTAATAAAAAAATGTAAACAGATAAACTATTTAGCTACTAAGATGATAATTGGAAACTATCTCATTGATAAAAAAAGAGCTTATGAACTCTGTTATGAATTATTTCAAAAAATAATTCGTCCTCAAGTAACTTCTATAATGTCATCTCCTAAATTAGATAGTGAGAAAGATATTGCTGATGGATTTTATAATATCCGTAATAAAGATTTACAATTATTAACTTATGGTATTAATATGTTACAAAAGTCAACTAACTATAATGATACAATTAAAAGTGTTAATTTGACTTCAATTAGGTGGTCGGATATTACTACTTCATTATTGATTATTGAAGTCGCTAAACTAAGTACTATGATTAGATTAGCTACTACTACTTTGAACAATAATCCGCAGAGTAAGGTAATATTATATTTTAACTTTATTAAAACTATTAAATCAGCAACCAAACGACTTAAAACTTTTAATCCTCTTGTTATGTATGGTCAAACTAAGTCTCAAGACCGTAAAAATATTATTTCCAAGTTTCAATTACCTACTAATGATTATAGAGTACTAATCTCTAATCCTATAGTTGGTGGTGTCGGTATCAATTTAGATGATCATGATGGTAATTGGCCTCGTTTTATGTATGTTGTACCTACTTATAATTTCATTGATCTTCATCAAGCTACTGGTAGGATTTATCGAACTACTACTAAATCAAAAGCCTGTATTAGATTTGTTTATAGCAAAGATTATACTATTGAAGCCAGTATTTTAAATTCTTTAGCTAAAAAAGCTGAAGTCGCACGTAAAATCTTGGATCATCAAACTAATATTTTGTTTCCAGGAGAATATCCTACTTTTATTGAAAATTAATTCCATTGTTATATATTAACTAATTAAAACTCACTAACCACCGATACTCTTTATAAAAAGCAAGATCCCCAACCCAATAATATTTAAATGTAATTACCGGATTTATTTATTAATTAAAAGAATAATTAATTTTAAATGTCATTGATAAGAAGTTTAATCATCAAAAGTATGATTAAACTTAAATAATTATCAAAAGAATAATTGTCAACTTGATTATTAATCATCAAAAAAACGATTAAACTTAAATAACTATTAAAAGGATGATTAATCATCAAAAGAATAATTAATCTTAAACAACTATCAAGAGGATGATTAATCTTAAATAACTATCAAGAGGATGATTAATCTTAAATAACTATCAAGAGGATGATTAATCTTAAATAACTATCAAGAGGATGATTAATCTTAAATACTTGCCAAGGGATTGATCAATATTAAGTAATTATTCAAGAGGATGATTAATTTTAAACAACTATCAAGAGAATAATCAAGGGATTATTGATCTTAAATAATAATCAAGAGAATTATTAACCTTAAATAATAATCAAGAGAATTATTAACCTTAAATATTAATCAAGAGAATTATTAACCTTAAATATTAATCAAGAGAATTATTAACCTTAAATATTAATCAAGGGATGATTAATCTTAAATAATAATCAAGATAATAATCAAGAAAATGATTAACCTTAAATAATAATCAAGGGAATAATTAATCTTAAATAATAATCAAGATAATAATAGATCTTAAATAATAATCAAGATAATAATAGATCTTAAATAATAATCAAGATAATAATAGATCTTAAATAATAATCAAGATAATGATCGATCTTAAATAATAATCAAAATAATGACCGATCTTAAATAATAATCAAAATAATAATCAAGATAATGATAAATGGAATAATCAAGAGAACGATCAAACTCAAATAATAAGCAATATAATAATTAATCTTAAATAATAATCATATCAATAAGATAGTAATTTTTAATTGAAGTATATAATTAAAATTGATAAACTTCTTGGTTAATTCTTTCGTATAAACAGTAGACTATCGATGGTAATTATGTCAATGATAAATAAATATTTATTATAGGTTTACATAATCTAATTAATTTAAAATCTTTTAATAATTAATCGTTCTTTTGATGAATAATTAATTAAGGGACATTTTTGATGATTAATCATTCTTTTAATAATTATTTATAATTGATCAGTCCTTTAACGAGTAATCATCCTCTTAGTAATTATTTAAGCTTAATCATTCTTTGGATGATTAATCTTCTTCTTGATAACATTTAAGCTTAATCATTCTTTGGATAATTAATCATTCTTTGGATGATTAATCTTCTTCTTGATAACATTAAAGAATAATTATTTTTTTGATGATTAATCTTCTTCTTGAGAATTATTTAAGATTATCATTCTTTTGATAATCATCCTTTTGAATATTAATTATTCTTTTAATAATTAATTACAATTAATCATCCTTTTAATAGTTATTTAAGATTAATCATTCTCTTGATAGTTATTTAGGAATAATTATTCTTTGGATGATTAATATTTAAGATTAATTATTCTTTTGATTATTATTTAAGTTTAATCATTTTCTTGATTATTATTTAAGTTTAATCATTTTCTTGATAGTTATTTAGGAATAATTATTCTTTTGATGATCAATTATTCTCTTGATAGTTATTTAAGTTTAATTGTTCTTTTGACGATTAATCATCTTATTGATAGTTATTTAAGTTTAATCGCTCTTTTGACGATTAATCATCTTATTGATAGTTATTTAAGTTTAATCGTTCTTTTGACGATTAATCATTTTCTTGATTATTATTTAAGGTTAATTATTTTCTTGATTATCATTTGAGGTTAATAATTCTCTTGGTTATTATTTAAGATTAATAATTTTCTTGATTATTATTTAAGATTAATAATTCTC
>Ga0272448_1004887_pt1 | contig 15049 bp, 15 predicted proteins | sample YNPCB0191_FD_202220 | JGI IMG/M metagenome (GOLD analysis project Ga0272448, IMG submission 202220) | Hot spring sediment microbial communities from Yellowstone National Park, WY, United States - YNP-CB-019-1 | ecosystem: Environmental > Aquatic > Thermal springs > Hot (42-90C) > Sediment...
CGAAAGACTTCATGGAACAGTTAGGGAGAGAGACAAGGTTATGAGAGGACTGAAAAGAAATCCGACAAACGATGTGATAGAAGGGTTCAGAATCTACTACAACTTCATAAGACCACACATGGCTTTGAACGGAAAAACACCAGCAGAAATGGCAAACATAAACCTACAACTTGAACAGAATAGGTGGGAATCACTCATAAGACAAAGTTTAAAGACAACAACAAGAAAAAAGGTTTAGGGAAAATCAATGACCTATAAGTTAGATGAGCTTAACAAGAAAATGAGTAGACTGAAAAGATTTTTCATGACTGAATTTTTGCAGATTAACAACGGCAATATTAGAACTACTTTGGGGAAATTCTTGGAATTGAAAGAGTGTATGGGCAATATTGGGAATGATATTCACTTTTTAGCTTCGTGTTTAGCCAATTCGTTTTTGAATAAGAGGCACGGTGTAACAATTGACCTAAATAAAGCTGTAGGTAGTGCGGGATTAGACATCGACCTAGAGGACATAGTTGCGGAGATAAAGACAACAATCCCGTATCTTGAAAATGATTTTGGAGCAGCACAGAAAAGGGAGATAAAGAAAGATTTGGAAAGGCTTGAAAATGCAAACAAGAAACACAAGTATTTCTTTGTTATTAACGATAAAACGGAGAGAATACTGAAGCAAAAATACAGTAGGCACTATCCCTCTGTGAAAATTGTCAACTTGCTTAAAGAAGACCTATGATTATGGTTTAGGTGTTCAATATGTTTGAGTGGAATTGTCAAAAATGCAGAAAAAAATTGAAGGCTAATGAGGTATTATATTATGGGTAAACTAAAAGATTGGTTACTCAAAGATTGGAGAAAACTACAAAACCCGCCTCAACTAAAATACATTTGTCAGGTTTGTAAGAAAGAAACAAGTGGCTTTCCTCTCTACTTCAGAAGAATAGGCAAAGAGAAACTCTGGGGTGTTCCGATTGATGTTGAAGTGCTCATTGTTTGTTCAGAATGTAAGGAAAAGCTTGAATTGCAACAGAAAGGACTGAAGAAATGTCCATATTGCAACACCGTGCACAGCATAAACGAAAAATGTCCTAAATGCGGTGCACCCTAATACACACATCTTTTTCAAATAGGCATCACTGCTAAGTCCCGACTGTTACCACGAAAGGATTTTAAGCCTTCAAGTCCCTAAGAGTTACCAGAACCGAAAAATGTAAAAACTATAAAAGTGGGCACGCCAACGTTAATTTTGGAGTGGTTACAATGAGCAGTGTTGACACGGCGAAACAGATCCATGAAGACGTAGACCAGATGCTGAAGGGTTTAAGCGTAAAGGATCAGGAAATTATACTTAAGGAAGCCCATAATATAGTTGAAAGCCTAAAGAGAATAGAGCAGATAACAAGCAAAGTTAAGGCTCAAGCATAAACCTAACTGTTGAAAATTATAACCACTTTCTAATTTTAAACCATTGCAGTTGAAAATCCAAAACAGAAAAAAAGAGAGACGAAATTTTAAAACGTAGGCTATGTTATGCCTGTGATTTCGCAGATGGCTGTTGGTCTCTTGATGCGTGGAACTACGGCTTCATAGACCTTAAAATTGTGGTTCATGTCGACGGTTTGCATGTAGAAGGTTTTTAGGTCTTGGGCCACGCATAAGTCTGCGTTTTCTGCGCCGCTTTTGATTAGTATGGCGCTGTCTGTTCCGCCGTCCGAAGCCTTAAGCTGGCTGCTTATGTAGATGTTGCCTTGAATAAGCTCTTTGATTTTTTCGATTTGGCTTATGCCCGTGTTCGCTATGAGCGTGTGGGCGTCCATGAAAGCGCTTGGCTGCACAACCAAATCATAAGGTGGCGGATAATACTTATCAAGCAATTTCTTAGCGGCTGCACGAACATCGTTAAGTGCATTAGGGCTTGTTGCCCATGCTCCGCCGCTTGCCTGCGTCTGCCTTCCCGTGGCGGTTGTTAATCCTTCTATGCCCAGCATTGGCTCGCCACTTATTTCGCCGTTTAAGATTAGACGGTCTTCTTTTTGAGCAACAACGAGAGCTGCTGATTCTGCGTTTGCCGTGTCCAAAGGTGTTCCAAAACGTCTTGAGGCTTCTAGGTCTCGCCAGCGTATGCGGAAGTCTTTGTGAAGTATTGGCACGTTGAGGCTTTTCCGCGTATAGATTATGGTGTCTTCTGCTGGTGTTTCGCCGCACGCGCATACTGCACTGTAGCCAAAACAAGCAATGAAGCAAAACAGCTAATAGAATCAGGCTTTGAATACGTTTGCACAACACCTAAAAGCCTAATGCTGTTCAGAAAGAGAAAGTAAGCCACATCGCCATTTATGCCATATATCCCAAAAGTTATGGGTAAAGGTTATATGTGGCTGAGGCTATGTGTTTGTATTTGCGGGTGCAATGTGATGCAAGGTGACCGCCAAATTCAAAACTAATTCTGAACAATGGCTTAGTATGGATTACCGCCCGCTGGAACTGGAAAAACAAATCCGTGAATTCTGGAATAAAAACTGCATAAAAGAAAAGCTAATGAAACTTCGCGAAAACGATAACATAGGCTTAAGCGGATGGGTTGAAGGGCCACCAACACTTAATGGTATACCACATGTTGGTCATGCGAGAGGACGTGTGATAAAAGACCTTTATTACCGTTGGAAAACTATGCAGGGCTATTATGTGCCGTTCTGGGCTGGTTGGGATTGTCAAGGCTTGCCAGTTGAGCTTGAAGTTGAAAAATTGTTAGGCGTGAAGAATAAGCGGGAACTTCTGGAACGTGTGGGCGAAGAACGCTTCATAGAAGAGTGCAAAAAGACGGTTATGAAATACCATAAGGAATGGGTTGAAGCAGACAACAAACTTGGACTCTTCATAAACCAAGACAAAGCTTACTGGACTTACTTGGATGAATATATTGAGCGAGAGTGGCAATACCTAAAACGTGCATGGGAGCAAGGTTTGCTTGAAGAAGGCTACTATGTTGTTGCCTACTGCCCCGGATGCCAAACAAGTTTAAGCAGTGCTGAAGTGGGTTATGAGGATTCTTACAAGGAAGTTGAAGACCCATCATTATATTTTAAATTCAAAGCTGAGAGCAGACAAAATGAGTATTTTCTCGTATGGACAACAATGCCCTTCACGCTCATAACAGACACGATGCTTGCAGTTCACCCAGAGGCAGAATATGCAAAAGTCAAAGTAGGCGAAGAAAAATGGATACTTGCTAAAACACGTGTAGAGCCTGTGATGCAAGAGCTCGGCATAGAAAACTATGAAGTAACAGAAACAATAATGGGCAGAAGTCTTGAAGGCTTAAAATATGATTATCCATTTAAAAATTTAGTTCCAGAACAAGTTGAATTGGATAAGCATCCGCTAGTGCATAGAGTTATTTGTGAAGATTTTGTAGACATAAACACTGCAACAGGCGTTGTACACTTATCGCCTGGAAATGGTGAAGAAGACTTTTTTGCAGCGCAAAAAAGGAAAGTGCCAATTTTCGCTCCATTCGATGATGAGGTAAAATTCACGAAAGATGCTGGAATTTTTGAGGACATATTTGCAAGAGATACGGATGCAATGGTCATTGAAGAACTGCGAAAAAGAGGCTTACTGGTTTCAGCCAAAACTGTAAAGCATGAGTACCCAACTTGTTGGCGCTCTCACCATAAACTAGTGTGGCTTGCCAGAAAAGAATACTTCCTAAGAACAGACAAAATAAACAGTAAAATTGTGGAAGCAGCGGAAAAAGTTGAATATTTCTTTGAAAGCCCAAAAAACCGTTTTCTATCCTTTCTAAAAGAGGGAAAACCATGGTGCATATCACGGGAACGCGTTTGGGGAGCCCCACTTCCAATATGGACCTGTCAAAAATGTGGAACGAAGACTTTGATCGCAAGCAAAACGGAGCTGATTGAGAAGGCATTGGAAAAGCCTAAGGCAGATTTTGAACTTCACAAACCTTGGGTTGACCGTATAACTTTAAAATGTGAAAAATGCGGAGGCACAATGTATAGAGAGCCTTTCGTATTGGATACTTGGCACAACAGCGGAGCTTCACCATATGCAAGATTCACAGATGAGGAATTCAAGAAATATGTGCCTGTTGAATTTCTAACAGAGGGAATAGATCAAACCCGCGGATGGGCTAACACACTTCTGCTGGAGCATGTCATACTAACTGGAAAAGCAGAATCACCATACAAAGCTTTCCTGTTTCAAGGCTTAACTCAGGATGCAAAAGGAAGAAAAATGAGCAAAAGCCTCGGAAACGTGATAGAAGCAAACAAGCTTTTAGACAAGTATTCAGCTGATCTCTGCAGATTCTACATGATGCGCAAATGCTCACCAATAGACTTCATGAATTTTGACCTTCAAGAACTAAGCCGCCGCTCATACCAAGTCTTGTCAACGCTATATCATTTAAACAGATTCTTTGCCCAGAATGCTGAATATGATAATTTTAATCCGCAGAAGCATACGCTTAAATGGGCAAAAGAGGAAAACCACCTTAAAAATCCAGACCGTTGGCTACTGTCAAAACTTCAAAAAACAATAGAAGAATATGCGGGTAGACTTAAAACATGCGAATTCAACTTTGCACTTGCAGCATTAGAAGACTTTGTCATTGAAACTGTCAGCAGACTTTACGTTCCCATGGTTCGAAAAGAGTTGTGGACTGATGAACCTGAAACCCTCAACAGAAGATTAGCAATATACGCTACATTGTGGCACATTCTAAAAGCTGTTACGCTCCTATTCAATCCAGTCACACCACACTTAAGCGAAATGCTATACCAAAAAGTCTACAGAAAACTTGACCAGACACTGCCAGAATCAGTAAACTTTGAAAACTGGCCCACAGTGGATGAGAAAATGCGAAACAGAAGCCTAGAAGAAAAATTTCAAACACTGTTCAAATGTGTATCACTGGTTTATTCTGCCAGGCAATCTGCTAAGCTGAAAAGAAGATGGCCCCTCAGCAGAATGGTAGTTATAGCTTCAGAAAAAACATGCACCGCATTAAAGAGTGTTGAAGAATTGCTCCTTGAACTGGCAAATGTAAAAACAATAGAATATCCAGCGAAAACTCCAGAACATATTTCTCAAGAGGAATGGGTTGCGGCTACTGAAGATGATGTGCAAATTTTTTTGGACATTCACCGTGATGAAAAATTACTCGGAGAAGGTTTGATGCGGGACATAGCCAGAAGAGTTCAATCCCTAAGAAAGGAGTTAGGTTATATGCCTACTGACGTTTTAGAGGCAGTTCACATAGCTGAGCTTGACAACGAAAGCGCTAGGCTACTAAAGCCTTACTTGAATGAGATGGAAGAACTTGTCCGCACCAGAAAAATTCAACTGCACACTAGCCGAGGAGAAATCGAAACAAAATGGCATGAACACCAATTAGATGAAAAGAAAATTTACATAGCAATCCCATGAAATTTTTCTCCAGTATTCTAAACCATCAGAAACCCTAAATTCAGCTAGAAAATACACTCTTTAATAGCCTAGAAAATCGGGCCGGTAGTTCAGTCTGGCATGAACGCCTGATTCGCAATCAGGAAGTCGCGGGTTCAAATCCCGCCCGGTCCACCAGCCTTTGAATTTGCATCGCCTTATTCTATGATGCGTCTGAAGCTTATTGAGGCTACTACAAATAATACTGCATCAAAAACTGCAACTGCAATTAAGTCAACTAGTAGGTTGGAAAGGTCTCCAGTGATTAGCAGTCCTCTTACAGCGTCAACAACGTAGCTTAAGGGGTTGACTGTTGAAAATTCTCTTAATAAAGGAGGCATGAGTTGTAAAGGGTATAAAGCGTTGCTAGCAAAGAAAAGCGGCATTATTATGGCTTGGCCTATACCCATGAATCTTTCACGGGTTTTCATGAAAGAAGCGACTAGTATGGATATCGCTGCAAAACCGCCAGAAGCAAAGAAAATTATCACAAAAGCCAGAGTGAAGTAAACTGGATTTGGTATGAATCTAACGCCGATGATTAGTGCTATTGGTAATATTATCAGGGCTTGGAATATTGCTCGAACGCCTGAAGCCATAGATCTCCCTATCACTGTGGAATATCTGGATGCTGGTGTAACAAGCAGCTTCTTTAGAATACCTGAATCTCGCTCCCAAACCATCATTAATCCATAAAATATGCTGACGAAAGTTGTTGTTTGAATCATAACACCTGGAGTGATAAAGTCAGTGTATGGCACACCACCTGTGGGTATGGCTTTAACACCACCCATTACTGGACCATATATGACTATCCAAAGAATTGGCTGAACTGCTCTGAAGTAAATTTCTGTCCTGTCATGGCGCAGTCTCCTAAGCTCCAGCTCAATCATAACCAACATGTTTTTCACGGCTTCTATCATGGTCTATCCCTTCCTTATCATGTACCGCATATGGGTAACATCACTTATTCGGCCTTTTTCCTCAAGCCTTGTTCCTGCATATTTTAAGAAAACATCATCCAACGTGGGCTTGGTTATAGAAACTTTACTTGCGGATGACCCTTCATTTTTTAGAACGTCTATAATATGAGGTAAGGCAACTTCTGCATTGTCAACGAGCACGTTGAGATTAGAATTATTTATAAATATATCTTTCACAAAACCAAGCTTCCTAATTTTATTAGGCAATTCTGACTTGAAATTTGATCCTTCCAGCATAAATGATATGATTTCGCCGCCTAAAGAATGCTTAAGCTCTTCAGCTGTGCCCATTGTCACTATTTTTCCTTGATCAATTATGGCTATATTGTCAGAGTATAAGTCAGCTTCATCCATATAATGCGTATTAAAAAATATGGTTACACCATATTCCTTTTTGAACACTGTAAGTCTTTCCCAAACAACTTTTCTGGCGGCAGGATCTAAACCTATGGTTGGTTCGTCTAAAAACATTATTTTTGGTTTGATAAGCATTGCACATGCTATTTCAAGTCGCCTGATCATTCCACCCGAATAAGTTCTGACAAGGTCATGTTTCACTTGAGTTAAACCCATATTTTCCAAAACTTCATCAATAATTTTGCCTCTTTTCAGGGTTGACACATCAAAAATCTTTGCATATATCAAAAGGTTTTCATAACCGCTAATATCCGTCCAAACACTCATTTCTTGAGGAACATAACTGACGAGTCTTCGAATCTTACCACCATCGTGACTTACATTTAAACCGAAAACGTAAGCTTCTCCAGCAGTTGGTTTAAGCTGTGTAGTCAAAATTCTAATTAAAGTAGTCTTACCTGCTCCATTGGGACCAAGCAAAGCGAATGCTTCCCCAACTTCAACCGTCAAGTCTACACCATCCAAAGCTTTCACTTTACCATCATAAATTTTCACAAGACCCTTAACTTGAACTGCAACATCCATCTGAAGACAACTCCAATCATCAATTAGCCTATCTGCACAAACTTAAAAACCTTGCAAAAAAATATACGAAAATTACATGAACTCAGATAGGTCTAAATTCCCTATATCAAAAACAGCAAAAACCATTAATAAGAAAATGGATGCATAGCTACTGCTTTGCGTATGCACATATCAGATTTCTTAAAACCAAGATGATAAAGAATGCATTTGAGAGAGTGAGGTAGGAGCATGATACAATAAACCGGTTGACATATTTTGGTTGCTCTTCAATGAAGGACTAAGCCACAAAGCAATATAGGCAGATCCTGATTTGCACAATCTTTTGCAAATATTCTCATTGTTAATAACGGTTGTTTTATCGCGGTATTTTTCAAGAAATCCTTCAACAGTTTTTGCACATCAATCATTATTCAGTATATTCTATTAGAAAGCTGATTGCCACTGCAGTAAATGATCAAAAGCCAAGAAAAATCAAATATTGCTAAAGCAATGCGCGCGCAAGTTTGCTGCAGGTGCTTAAAGAATAAAGCTATAAGCTAAGACGAAAATAAACTAAGGAAAAGTGGTGAAAAATTGAAAAAGCTATACTTGATTTTTGCTAGTTTAACGCTTTCTTTACTTTTGCTTCAGACTATTACAGTCAATACGTCCGGATCAGCGAATAACATATACTCTGCAGTCTACATTTACTCAAACGACTCTGCCACTGCACAAAAATTTAGATCATTAATGCTTTCATACGGCATAGCAGTTGACTTAGTTTCGAACTCGTCCGCAGAAACATGGGATTATTCTCCCTACAGCCTTATAATAATCGGACATGACACTGGATATACTGCCACATGGAATCCATCCACAGCTGTCACAGTGATTAATGCAACTGGCAAGCCTATCTTGGCACTTGGAGAAGGCGGTTATGCTTTCTTTGGAAAACTTGGCTTGTCTATCGGCTATCCAAGGGGAGGACATGAAAACGCCAATGGAACATATGCCGTAGACCCATCTCACAGAATCTTCAACCAGCCTATGAGCATAGGCATAACGTCAAGTCACATAATTCAACTTTATAACACAAGCATAGCCACAGTGGTTATTTATTTACCGTCACCAATTGATCCCACCATAACTGTCCTAGGTCGAAAAATTGAACAAACATTATATTACAACATTGCACAAGAGAAAAGCCGCTATGTACTCTGGGGTTTTCATGCATCACCAGATTATTTCACCCAAACCGGAAAGGACTTGTTTATAAATGTTGTATTTTGGATTGTGGGATGGGAGACTCCAAGCAGTCATTCTGCAGCGTTTATATATTCTACAAATCTGGCTGGAGCTGAAAGTTTTGAAACGTTACTAGAAGCCAACGGCGTCACTGTTGACCTTGTGCCAAAAACGGATGCGGGAACATGGGACTATAGCGGCTATGGACTAATAATAATTGGCAACGACACTGCATACGGTTACAATTGGACGCCAGAAAGCACAGTTTCAGTCATAAACGCAACGGGCAAACCAATACTTGGACTATGCTACGGCGGCTCCAGTTTCTTCCAAGAATTAGGATTATTCGTCAACTGGGGACACAGCGGAATAGGCTCTGACAACAACACTTACGTTCCTTACCCAGAACATCAAATCTTCAATTTTCCAAAACCAATAAGCATACCTCCCAGCAAAATAATACAACTTTATAGTAGTTCGGTTAAAACAACAGAGACATACATGCCTTCTCCACAACCAAGCGTAAACTCGTTAGGCAGAGATGCAGTTCAGTCGAATTATCATCTAATATTACAGGAAGATGCACGCTATGTCTTCTGGGGATTTTCAGCATCGCCAACAAACATGACGCAAACTGGTAAGAATCTCTTTGTTAACATCGTTATTTGGATGCTTGGCAACGTAATTCCAGAATTTCCATCAATCGCAATCATGCCATTACTTATAATTCTCTCCATTGTAGCTGTCACCTTTGCAAAGAGAAAACTAATCTAAATCCCAAATGCCAAACCCCATTTTTTTCTAAACTTATTTTTGCTGAAGCAAATTGTTTTAGCGGGCCCGGCGCGCGCATACGCCTAAGTAGTCTTCTTCATATTTGTCGCCGATAGCAATATGGTTTTTAACGGAGTGTTCGAAAGTTTTGATGCCATTTTAAATATTTCTGGGTTTGGCTTCTCGTATCCAACATCGCCTGAGGCTATTAGAACAACAAAACAGTCTGGAATATCGGCTTTCTGCATGTATATCTTTAGGTTCTTTCCTGAAGAAACGTTTGAAATAACTATTAATTTAAACCCACGATTTTTAAGTGCCTTTAAAGTAGGAACAACGTCTTCATAAGCCTTAAACTGAGCCTCAGACAGCCAATAATCATGCAGCCCTATCGCAATGGAATGTGGGTTTGGAATAGCAAGATTTGACACTATCCTTTCAAGTAAGCTAACCCAACAATTTTCGTTCCAAACTCTCCCAGTTTTCTTTTTCTCAGAGCCCTCACCAAAAGCGCACCTTATCCAACGCCTTTTTAACCTCAGCTACCTCAAACCCATATCCAAACCTCTGCAAAATTCTATAAAAAACTACATAATCCTCCTCAACTTCATAATACAAAGTTCCGCCACAATCAAAAGAAATAGCCCTAATCTTATCGCACTCCCACATATCCAAGCGCACTCAATCATTCATACGAGTTAATCTTTACGACTTACCAAATAAATCCTCCTTGATTTCTCTGTTGAGAGACATTGAGAATCGCGAAAACCAAAAAAGGTAAACTTTCGTCTGCAGAAGAAAGCTGCAAACTTTGATCAGATGTGCAAGCCTTTCAACCAACAAGTTAGCGAATATTTTCGTCGGTTATGTAAAAGCCTTCTCATGCCTTTTGTCATAAATGAATGCATTTTTGTTTAGCATGTCTCTTCCAAGGATGCTTGGGATTCTCATTATCCTCTCATCCTGAACCGCATGCTTCAAAACGTAAATCCTATCAAAACTCTCCATGTGACTCTCCCCATTTTCTCTACGAAAGGTAAGTTTAGCATTACTCAGAACATAAGTGTCAACTAACCCGCCTATTCCAAGCATGCCCTCACTAAGCTTCTCTAACTTGCTGAAATCTATCCATAACCTAATGACGTCTTTGTCGCAGATCGTGGTTCTCGAAGCTCCAGTATCAACCAGAAACTCGATAGTGTCATGAACTCGCAGAGCCTCACATTCCAAGACTGCGACAACATATGCTGCCTCAAAAATCCCAGGCTTGAAAAAGCAAGATATCCTCAACGAATCACTTCTCAGAGTATAAGCTCAATCTCTTTGGTAGTCACATATTCCACGGCAATCTCATTATAATCTTTAGGATATCTTATGCGTAACCTTTCAACAAGCTTATTTAACTCGCGGTCATTGTCAACAACGGCGCCATTTAAAACCGCAATCCACTCATCCCTAAACTTCTTCTTCAATTCTTCATAGTGCTTGCTAATCCACTTCGCATTTTCCTCATACCGTGAAAGCACAGCAACAACAGAACTCATACTTTAAGCAGCCACCTCTGAAAGTAACATACGCAAGAAACCTTAAATCATTTTCTACTTTTCGAAATGTGAAAAGTGAAAACTAAACGGAGGCCCTCTCAACGCTATTCGAATGCGCGCGCATGTTGAAATAAAATTCGGGAGAACCCCTTCCACTTACCAATGAAAGGCGTAAACTCAATTCCGCAATTGTGTGCGCATTGACGCATTAAAGTCGTCAAAGAAGATAAGCTTCCGATTCTTTATTTTTGAAGGCTTTAAGCCGAATCTTAACGTTCTCATGTGTGTTAGCTAAAACCTCAGCTTTCTCCAAGAGTTTTTTAACACGCATGTAAAGGCTTTCACGTTCAACAGTTACGTTTAACGGTTTCAAGCTTATTTTAATAACCCGCATTAACAAGCCTCTTCAACTTTAACAAAAGCTTGAAATCGGCGAACAGCACATGCCAGTTTGCGCCAAGCTCATGGGCAAGATAGTTTACTATGACAGACCGCTTTTTATCCACTATGAACCTCAGAATCGCATCCCTCTCTCGCCTGGTAAATATATGACTACGCAAATCAAACCGCAACCTGAAATTCAAGCTACTTGAATTTGGCGCAAAAAATTCAAACTACCTGAATTTTTTCCATCCTAATGCTAAAATGAAATTCTTAATGCTGAAATGTTTAACAGGCATAAGCAAGTTTTTGTTTGGCACATCAACATGTATGCCTAACACTTCCATGATGTCAACGCCAAGCAACGCATCAAAACCTTTAGCATTGAAGTTGGCTTAAGTCCAAGACCACATCTGCGCCTGGAAGCCGCTCTAAGCCTTCAAGCTGCCTAATCTCGTTCACTGTCATAGAATTGTTCCACAACATCACTATTTCATAAATTTTTGACGGGTCCCTATATCGTCCGAGGCTTTCACTTCAACATTATTGAACCTAACATACAGCATGGTAGACAACAATGCGAATAGGCTTAAGGCTAACGCTAATTTTCTTTTCATAGTGCATCGTCAATTATTTTTTCTGTTGCAGTTTTCATAACTTGCGGAAGAACCTTTAGATTCAGAATAAGATAAAGAAATTGGGTTACGGTTTTGATGCGCGTGCAGGTTTTCTTTGTCGAATTACAAATGCCAGTAATGCGGTCGTAATAAGCATAGACAGAATAAGAATAGATGAAAACTCGGGAACCACAAAGTCTTCAAGCCTCAAAGTGACCACTTGATTTCCTGTCATATTGACCTCTGTCTGGTTTGAGTAAATTTCGTAGGTTGCGGTTAATGTGTAGTTTCCAACAGCGTATTCTCCCGTAGCATTCAGCATCTTCTCCATCAACGTCAATCTTGCCCAACTGTTTAAATCAGTAAGCATTGACTCGGCTACTGTTGCGTTGGGGTAGGTTGCAGTAACGTTTGCGGAAGGAACATCTTGGCTAAGCTTGTCTATAACGTGAGTGTCCAGGTACCAGAAAACGAAAACCCTTGACTGATTATATAATAAATGTTCAGCAAAAGTCGAGTTTACCAGCCACACCGAAGTTTCATTGTGTGCGCGGATTCTGGTTATTGTAGAGTTTGAGACATACTGTTGTGATTGATCGAAAGTCTGCAGGGCGACTATTGTGCATTTGTCCATTGAAATTATGCCAGTCCCATAAGTGTTTGCACTATTAATGCTGCTATCATAAACAGATACATTTCCAGAATAAACATTCAAAGTGCCTACGTATGAGTTGGAAAGGAAAATGTCAGAACTGCTTGTCGTGCTCATGCCGTGTACGGTTAGATTATGGAAATATGCTGTGCCGGAAACCCAAAGCCAACAATAGGCTGGGGGAAAAGAACCCACAAACTTGGAATCAGAAACATTCACATAAGTGCACGGCGCTAAATTTATTGAATACTTGCGAGTGGAAGTTATAGTAGTGTTCGTAGCTTCCAAACGAGGATTTCCATTGAGTGGATTACTAAAACTCATGCCATGTTGCCAATCGCTTGTCTGTGTGAAATTTATTACAGCATTTCTCAGGATCAGCGTTGCATTTTCTTTAACGATTATGCTTCCATTTATGTTGAATTCGCCTTCGATAGTATACACGTCATTATCGTCGAGAATTAGGTCTCCCTGATAAATCGAAGGTACATGGTAATACCTAATTATCCTATCAGCTTTGTCGCCGTCACCATTCAAGTCTTCATCTACACTGCTTTCATAAGTGTAAAACGCAATCATATCCGTATCAACAGACGCATAATGACCTACAGCAGATGTGCAAAAAGTAGCTCCAGTCGAGATGTCGTAATATCTGATGACATTATCATCAACGCTTCCGTCACCATTTAAATCCTCGCCAAAATCAGGTTCCCAAGTTTCAAAGGCAATCACGTTACCTTTCACGCATGGAAACTCGCCATAAACAGCAGTATTGGTGATTGTGCCAGAAGAGATGTTATAATACCGAATTATTCGATCACTCATGTCTCCATCACCATTCAAGTCATCACCAATATCGTATTCGGATGTATAGAACGCTATAATATTATCATTGATTGAAACCTCGTGGCCCACAGCAGTAATATTAGTGATAGTCGCCGTTGACATGTTATAATACCTGATTACACTGTCCACAGCGTCACCATCGCCGTTTAAGTCAATGCCATCCCATTCTTCCCATGTTTCAAATGCAATAATGTTGCCATCTTTGGATGCATATGCACCCAGAATTGTAGTAGCACTAAAGGTTAACCCAGTTAAAACATTATAATACCAAACAAAGCGGTCTATGCTATCACCATCTCCGTTCAAATCCTCGCCAAATCCCCCTTCGGACACGGTGAATGTTATTATACCATTGTCAACTGCCACATCATAGCCTGCCTCGCCTGTATTGTTAGTGGTACCAGAAGCAATATCGTAGTATCTTATCACAGTGTCATCCATGTCCATATCATTGTTCAAATCCTCAGCAACGCTAAATTCATCAGTCAAGAACGCTATAATGTTGCCTCCAATTGCAGGCTCATAGCCTACAGCAGTCGTATTAGTGGTAATGCCAGATGACACATTGTAATACCTAATAACATCATCCTCCATGTCTCCGTCTCCGTTCAAGTCAACGCCGACTTCTCCTTCATATGTGTAGAAAGCTATAATTCCATTGTCAAATGATTCAGCAGCAACAAGCTCGCCGGCAACACCTGTATTAGTAATCTGCGCAACAACAGTAAAACGTAAAAAGGAAACAAGAATCACAAAAGAAAGTAAAATCACTTTAACCAACTTCATCATAGCACACCACATTTCATTTTGCCACTTCAGTTTTTATAATTTACGACAGAAACATCCGATTCAGAATAAAAAAACAAGAAAAAAGAGTGCGGTTACGGCTTTACCGTGTCAACAAGTTTATGCAGTCAAACCGTAATAGCAATAGGTCCAACCAACGCTGTGTAAACATCTTCATTGTAATGTTGTTCCTTGTCAAATCATTATCTGTGGTATATGACAGAATTGATCTGTTAACGCCAGATTCCCTATCCGTTACATTAACTTCAACAAAAACAACCATATCAGGTTCAACCTCGTTAGGTGGAGGCCTCACTGACTCGGCTTGCCAATCAAAGGAGACGCAATATCGACGAAGCCCACTTCCAAAGTGTGGTTTTTACAGAGAAATCCTCGGTCAAGAGAACCGCTTATTGCGCATAAGCCTTATGTATTACATTGTATTCTCTATTATCTGAGGCTTAGACATGACGGAGAAAAGCGCCGTGGTTACTGTTCGCCTTTCAAAGCGTGACTTGGAGAGGGTTGAAGCCTTAAGACGTATTGAGGATGTTGACCGTTCAACTTTGATTAAGGAATTTATTGAAGATGGATTACGCAGGAGAGTTGTTGACCTTTATAGGAAGGAGAAGTTGACTGCTGGACGGGCTGCTGAAGTATTAGGCATTTCGCTGCGTGAGTTTCTTGAGTTGTTGGAGAGGGAAGGCGTCTCTGTTAATTGGGATTCTGAAGGCATACGCGAATACGTGAAGGCGAAGTATGGAGATTAAGCTCTTTGCCAGCCGTGGTTTCTGATGCTGGTCCACTTATCCATTTGGCCCAAATAAACAA
>Ga0272448_1004890_pt1 | contig 15043 bp, 9 predicted proteins | sample YNPCB0191_FD_202220 | JGI IMG/M metagenome (GOLD analysis project Ga0272448, IMG submission 202220) | Hot spring sediment microbial communities from Yellowstone National Park, WY, United States - YNP-CB-019-1 | ecosystem: Environmental > Aquatic > Thermal springs > Hot (42-90C) > Sediment...
CACCTGCCGGCTCGGGTTCAATGCTGTAATAGTCATTGCGATTGACCGGTTTACCCTTTAGTTTGCCAAAATGACGGTTAACCGCTGACTTTACATAATCGGGTCTGATGTCGCCGGCAATGACCAGAACCGCATTTGCCGGATTATAATATTTCTTATACCATTCTCGCACCTGTTCCACTTTGAAATTTGCCACATCCTTGGGCCAGCCGATGGTCGGGTTGCGATGGGGATGGGCAAGATAGGCAACTGCTTCAAACTGTTCCCAGAGCGCCGAGGTGGGGCGGTTGTCCTGGAGCCGGCGTTCCTCCGCTACTACCTGATGCTCGGATTCAAACTCTGAGTCCGGGAAAATGCATCTTGCCATCCTTGCCGCCTCCAGTTTCAGGGCAAGTTCCCATCTATCCCGGGCGATCTCCTCATAATAGCCGGTGTAATAGGTGGAGGTGAAGCCGTTGTTAAATGCGCCAACCGAGTCCAGGATGCGGTCAAAATCACCGGGCTTGTAGATGTCGGTGTGTTTAAAGGTCATATGCTCAAGCATATGGGAGATGCCGGTATAGCCCGGCTGTTCATCATAGGAGCCGACCCGGTAGTAGACATTGACCGAGACCACCGGTGCAGATGAATCAATGTAACCGATAACCTCCAGGCCGTTTTTGAGTTTGAACTCAAAGATGCGGGCGTCAACCGGTTCGGGACCGGAGCGGTTCGTAGTTATTGGTTCTTGGTTCTCGGTTCGTGGTTCTGAAAACTGGGAACTTGGAACTGAGAACATAGAACTGTTAAAGAGCAGAAACCCAAGTATCAGGTTAAACACAAATTTATCTCAGAAGGATAAATCTTACCGCTGGGGCATCAGAAATGCGGGCAAAATATACGCCGGCGGGCATCCTGGCACCATTCCGGTTTCTGCCGTCCCAGAGGATTTCCTGGCGGTCGGCATTGAGATTCTGGACTAACCTGCCCGACCGGTCACAGATTGTCAGCTGCCGGGGAGATTCCGGCTGGCGATTGAGCCGAAACCGGATTGAGCCCTTTGCCGGATTTGACCTGACCCTGAATTCCAGGGGTGGGAGTGAAGATAGGGGAGACCGGGCGATACCGACATTTTTTATCCCTTCAATCGCATCCAGATAGAACTGGCCCGTTGCGGTCAGTTTGATGTAGCGCACACTGTCAATGCCCGCCGCGCCGATGTCAAATTCGGTTGCGGGTTCATTGGCGGTGCCGAGCGTTGTCCAGGGTCCCTGCCAGTTGTTGGCAGCCTGAACCTGGGCGGTGCCGGACCCGGCAGAACGATAGACGACCAAATCGGCACCTTCGTTATCATAGACGGTGATGCCCATATCCAGACAGATGTTTTTGCCGTTATCAAGGATAAAGGCGCTATCATCGTGCGGGCCAAGCGCCCGGACCGGATAGGTGCGGTTACTGGCAGGATTGACAAAACTGTTATAGATATGCCGGAAGGCAAAAACTGTTGCTGAGGAATCGGGTGTTAACTGGACATCAATGGTTACTGCCGAATCGCCGGTGTCGGGCACAACCACATTTTCAATGGTGGTGTCCTGATAATAGGGGGCGCGAAAGGTTAGGGAATATGTTCCGGGCAGATAAAACCGGTGAAAATCACCCAGTTCCGGATGATTATAACTTAGCCAGTTTGCCGGGCTGACCCAGACCTGGCAGTGAACCGGTTCGCCAGTAACCGCATCGGTTACAGTTCCCTGAATTCCCTTGCCGGCATTATGGATGAGTTCCAGCATTGCCGGACGATTAAGGTTAAAGGTCGGGTCAATCTCTGAGGCGGGCGGGGTTTTGCTCAGATGGACCTCAATTGACCAGCCCATCATTCCATAGCCATAGTCAAAGTCCTTGGTTGAGCCGTTAATCGGATACATACTGTCGCAACCCTGACCATAGGTGTAATGGGTCCAGTAGTCATAACGGGCAGAAAGGAACTGAATCAGACTGAGTTCCGGGATGGTATTCTGATAGGAGTAACAGTAACTCCAGGGATGGGAGATAAATGTTGTGCCGGCATGATAGGAGACAAAGGTAACAAAAGGGTGACGCCAGATATGAGAAAGCACGGCGCGGTTTTCCGGTTCGGAAAACGGGCTCGCACCCTGATTTGATTCATTGCCCCACATCCAGCCCCAGTTACGGTTCAGGTCAACATTGTTCCCGTTGTAACGGCTGGAACCGATATAGCCATCCGGATTGAACATCGGCAACAGGTAAATTTCTCTTGAATCAACCAGGCGGGTTATTAGAGTGTCTGAGCCATATCCGCTGACCAGATATTTCAGCAGTTCAAAGGTGATTGCCCAGCCAATCTTCTCATCGCCGTGAATAGCACCTTCAAAGTGAACCGCAGGCTCATTTTCGTGGACCTCGGGATGGTCTGAGATTTTCATCATCAGGAGCAGATTGCCACGGTAACTTAAGCCCAGGGTCTCAAGTTTACAGATATGCGGATTGTTGCTGACAATGGCTGCCATCGTGTCGCAGAACTCAGCATAGGTCAGATACCTGCCTTCGCGGGCTTTGAAGTTGCGCTCATAAATACCGGTTATATCCTGAGTGATAATCTGAATTGAATAACCCATAAGTTTGAGGCGGTCCTGCTGGTCAATTGTTGCCTCGGCAACAACGCCGTTCTGGTCAACATAGTTTACCCAGGCACCGGTCGCCTCAATCTCCCGCACCTGGTCTCTTTTGCCGTTGGTAATTCGGATGAGGTCACGACTGTCAGCCGCGGCTGCTCCAGCAGCATAGATGAGTGCCCAAAGAAAGAAGACAAACCTTATTTTCACAGTTTCCCCTGCAGATTAATCATAAAAATAAATAATAGTGAATTTGAGGTTGGTGTCAAAACTGTGTCGGTCAGGATGTGGTTCTTGGAACCGGGAACTGCCCTGCAATGGTGGAGATGTAGGGCAAGGCTTTAGCCTTGCATCCGGAAAGCAGACCTGAAGGTCTGCCCTACAACTTATATGCCGAAGGTGGGAGTTGAACCCACAAGCCCATCGCTGGGCGGCGGATTTTGAGTCCGCTGCGTCTGCCAATTCCGCCACTTCGGCTACGCTGGTATTTTAGAATTACCAAAAATAAAGTCAAGATAAGGTGTAGGGCAAGGCTTCAGCCTTGCATCTGCACCCGGAGCATCTGCACCCGGAATTATAGCCTTGGGCAACACCAGCCAGTGCAAATAGGCCAATTAATGCGGTCAAACCTATGGTTGTGAAACTACCTTGGTTAAACATAACTCCTCCCTATGTTATGTTTGTATACTACCGCAGACTATCCATAAATATCTCCACATAAAAGATGTCCTTGGTCTGATATCCATCAGGGAAGGTATATGCTTCAGATGACCATGCCAGATGAGCACGGCCATCCCCATCCACTGCAAGCGTGGTCGAGCTCGGAAACAGCGAGTCGTTTACCTTAACCTGGGTCCAGCCCTCGCTCCTTCTTGCCAGACGCAAAGCGGGTTCTCCGGCATTGCCAAAACCAAGAAACACACGCCCCAGCCTGTCCACTGCAATGCTCAAAGCACCCGCGTTTCTGGTCCTGCAAAAGGTATCCGGTTCAGACCAGTCCCCATCCCTCTGCCTGGTCATCACGGTAGCATGATAGTATTCTGCCCTAACAGCAAGCGCCGCTACCGAGCCGTTGCTGGCAAGAACCGGCAAACAGAAGCCGCTCACTGTGTCATAAACCACTCGCGGTGGTGACCATTCGCCAGAAGAAGTTCTTTCTGACCACACACTCCGCAGCGGAAATTTAGTCCAGTCATCCCAAACCGCTATTACGGTTCCGTCGTCAAAGACCGCAATGGCAAAACCATGCGGCGAGTAGTGTACCGACAGTTTTTGCACTGAACTCCACCCCCCGGCTGGGTCCCGGTTTGCGTAGCAGACGGTCCATGTTCCACTCAAATTCATGAACAGGAGATGCACCCTGCCCGATGCATCAACTCCAATGTACGGTTCGACCGGGGTGCCATAAAAGAGGGTCTCGGGCACAGACCATTCGCCGCCCAATGGGCGTTGAGTGTACACTATCGCCCAACCACTCCTGACGCCCTGAGACCAGGCGGCGTGTAGCGTGCCATCTGGGTCGAAACACAAACTCACACCGCGGGAGCCGTTGGCAGTCCCGGCTCTGGATAGATTGAAAGGCTCTGTCCATTGGCCATCCCGCTCTTTCTCGACCAGCCATATCTCCTCCCAGCCAGTGGTGTAGTCTGACCAGGCGAGTGCAACCCGGCCATCCCGGCTACAGGCAATGCAAGGATAATACGACTCCGACTGGTTGTTGGAAATATTCTCAATCTCAATTCCTGGCTCAGGAGGCTTTGTCTTGCACAGGCTGGCAGTAAGGAGAAATGAGAGGATAAGAAAGAAGAAAACACGCAGTAAAACAGTTGGTCTCACTCTACTTTAATTATACCCCCCAACCCTTTTGTCAAGTTCTTGTCCGGAGTCAAACCCTGGGCGGGATTCTGGCATTTATTTGCCAGTTCTTATTTTCCCGTTATTGCCTCTGTAAGCGAAGGAATCCTTTGCGTTAGATTGTTTCGGGCTGCGCCCTCGCAATGACGCAGGCGTGGTTCCCTCGCAATGCAGACCTGAAGGTCTGCCCTCCCTTCGGGCAGTTCTATGTTCTTAGTTTCAAGTTCCCAGTTCTCAGAACTGCAAACCATATCCGGTTAAAAATCCTGAATCCCAAACAACCCCTAATACCTGAATAGCAAACCTGAAGGTTTGCCCTACAGATGGTAAAAATGTAGGGCAAGGTAGTGCCTTCAGCACCTGCCAGGGCATTTTTAAACCTTTACCTCAACCTTTACCTCTCGCTTATAGATTGCCACCTGCCTGTGGCAGAGCGCAATTACATTCTTCTTTTTCTTCGCTACGCTCAGCTAAATTTAACTTGACAGGTAGAATTGATAAATATATATTTGGGTGTTTTTAAAGGCTGTAAACCTAAAAAGGAGGCAAGATGAAAAATATAGCATACAGCCTAATATCTGTCGCCCTGCTTCTCTGCCCCCCCCCCTGCTGGTAGCGCAAGGCACCAGCACCACGCACTATTATCTGTATGAGTACACGGATGAGGATGGTAACCCAGAAGCCTGCGTTATTGAGATTCACAGTGAAACAGTGGAAGACCCACCGGGTTCAGAATTTACCGAGGTGAGTTTAGAACAGCTTCATCAAAAAGGCTATCTGACAACTGCAGAACAACTGGCTCAGACTCCCCCAGAATATATAGACACAAAGGACCTTCAAGGTCGGATAGGACGTTCTTGGATTAAGCTTTGGTGGAATGGTTCTCACATTGAATCATATTGTGGCTCTCAGACTATAACACCTTTTACGGAATATATCAAGGTGACAGGGTTGTGGGAGAGATATATTGGCGACCAACTTTATTCTAAACGCGGACCACATGATAGAGTTGACATAAACGGAACAGAAGTTGACATTTGGTGGCGAGGAACGCACAACCCATTTGTCTTCAATCCACCGAGATATTTCAAACATCATCAACATGGCTGGCATCAGTGGGGCAGGGATAATGAAAACCCGATTAGAACAGAAACCGACAGGTGGCGCGATGAACCGCCTCCACAAGAGTAGCAGGAATTCCCGAGGTGGTGCAGGCATCATCTTTGCCTGCACCACCCTGCTGGCCACAGCCTTATTCCAGATTGCTTCTGCGCAAAATGTCATCTGGTCCCGGCGGTTCGATAGCGGGTTTCCGGACTGGGGTATTGGTGGCGAGGTTGACCCATTTGGTGATGTGGTTGTGGTGGGCAGAAGTGCGCTGGACCCTGAATCCGATAGCATCTGGACTTTGGTTGTCAAGTATAACCCGGATGGTGAAACGCTCTGGACTAAGACCTTTGACAGCGACGCCATTTTAGACGAGCCGTATACTTGTGCTGTTGACTGGGATGGCGGTATCATTGCGGTTGGAATTTACTCCTATGGATGGGAAGGCGGTGGGCAGGTTATCAAGTTTGACCGTAATGGCAACCTGCTCTGGGTTCAAAGACCTTCATTGAGTGGTTATGACTATACCGACCTCGGTGCGGTTGTGGTTGATGATTCCAATAACATTATTGTTGCTGGCTGTGCCGGTCACAACGGCGAACCTCACGAACCGGATGTGCTGATTATAAAATATACTCCGGATGGTGAACCGGCCTGGACTTATGTGCAGGATTTTGGTGGCAGTTTCTGGGAATATATATCCGCCCTTGCCTTTGATAAGAACAGAAATCTTATCGCGTCAGGAAAAATTGGTGACCGATACTATGATTCGGATTTTTTTACCGTCAAATTTTCACCAGAGATGGAGACTATCTGGACACGGACATTTGATTTTCAGGAACTTGAGGGAGCAACTGGCGTTATATGTGATGCCAATAATAACATCTTTCTCTGTGGCGGGTCATCAGAGCCGCAGGGTCCCTACGTGCCAGTAATAATCAAGTATTTACCAACCGGAGAAACCGGCTGGGTCAGGGTTTATTACCCTCCTGTAATGGGTGCTTTTGCAGGTGATATCGGGATAGATTCAACTGGTAATGTTCTGGTGGTTGGTGGCAGAAACGACCCGCCACAGGGTATGACAGAGAGTTGTCTACTTTTAAATTATAGTCCGGGTGGAAACCTGAATTGGCTCTGGACCTATAGAACAGATGTAAATAGTTGGGCACATGATATTTGTCTTTCATCACCGGATATACTTTACCTTTTCGGAGTCACTCAAGACTCTTTTGGTGACAACCCAGATATGCTTGTGGCGAAACTGCGTTATCCGTTGGGTTTGGCCGCGCCGAGGTTCTTTGAATCACCCAATCGGGGAATGATGCTCAATCCAACAGTTATTGCCCGAAACGCAGTGCTTAACGTGTCTGTTAAACAACCTGCGGATTACCGAATTACCCTTTACGACCTTACCGGCAGGGAAGTTGAACGGTTGTATCAGGGTTATCTTGGAAAAGGAGAATACCGGTTACCAATCAAGCCAGATCTCAAGAATGGGGTTTATCTGGTGCGGATTGAGGCGGGAGGCAGAAACCAGACCAGCAAGGTGATACTGGCAAGATAGTGTGATAGTTGTTCGGCCTTTGTGAACCGAGCAAAGCAAACTCAAACCGAACTACGGACCAAGAACCATGACCCGGGTTGGTCGCGCGCAATGACCTCGTTTAATATGCGGAAGAGGGATTTCTCCGCTCCCCATCACTTTCCCAGTAGGGCAAGGTAGTGCCTTCAGCACCTGCGAGGGCAGAGTAGCCTTGCTTATCAGGTTAAAAATCCTGAATCCCAATATCTAAATCCCACACAATTCCCAATGCTACCGAGTTAAGTATACATAAAAGTCTACTTTCAGGTAGAATTTTTATGATGGTATTCAATGGTTATGTTATTGAAAGACAGCGGTTTAGGTTAAATTTAACACAATTTCAGACCCCAACCCCCAGACTGTTCTCAAGGTTCTATTTCAGGTTGTTTATTTCGCCATATTGAATGCTGAAATTTCCGCCATTTGATTTGTGGTGGGAGCCGTAATCTGTTTGTTTGTCTTTTAAAGCCATTCTCCTGTTCCCGGTTTGTCTCTGTTTTATACTCTGGCTCAGGTTTTCCTTCATGCTCTTATACCTGCGGTTATCCTTTGTTCTTCACCTGTCCTTTTCAGGGTTATTTTTCTTTAAGTTTTCTTTGGGACCGGATAAGGTAGAAGGAAAGGTTCAAACACGAGCGAGCCTTTGTTTATTGGTCATTTTCCGACTTCACCTTTACCTGTTCTCGGGGAGAGAAATTTTTGACAGGGGAGAGTTGAATTGGTATCTTGATTGGATGAAGCCCAAGCAGAGAATATCTGTTGTCCTGTTAAATTTTGCCCTTTTGCTGAGCATTTCCTGTGGTAGCAGGGTAAGTCCGAGGCAGGCCGGTTTGCCGAAATCGGGCAGGGATGCGGGTGAGGTGTGGCTGGCAACATATCTTGCCGGTAAGAAGATCGGCTATTCGGTGATGAGATACAGCCAGACCGGTGCCGGGTTCCGGTTTGATAATCTGACCCGGATGAGACTGGCGATGCTGGGCAAGACCCAGGTTGTCCGCGCCCGTTCAACTGTGGTCACCAATCCGGATTTGAGTCTGCGTTCGTTTGAATTTGAACTGGGTTCGCAGGATGGGACATTCAAGGCAACCGGTAAGGTTGATAAGGGGCGGCTGGTTGTGAACACCGGCAAGGGTCAACAGAGCCTTCGTCTCACCAGGCATCTTTACCCGATTGAGGTCTTGGGCAGGTTGATTGTTGATGCCGGGCATCAACCCGGGAAAATTCTGAACTATCTCACCTTTGATGGAACAGTACTGGATACCCTGCCCGCAATTGTTGAGATATTAGGGCCGGAAACGCTTATAACTGGTGGTGAAAAGACCTTTGCCCTTAAGGTCAGGATAAAGCGGGCAAAGTTTGATGTGATGACCTATCTGGATGAGAACGGGATGACATTGAAGGAGGAGTCGCCCCTAGGGATGAGTTCGGTCCGGGTTTCAGAAAAGGAGGCGCTGGCAGATGAGTCGGACTGGACAGTTGATGTTCTGCGTCTGTTCGCGGTGCCGGTGGATACGCTCATTGCCCAGCCGGCAAAGGTCAGGCGGGTAGTGCTGGAGGTTAGTGGCATTGATACGGCTGAGTTTAAACTGGTCAGTGCCAATCAGCGAATAGCAGGGGCTGATGAAAAGGGCATAAGAGTGGAGATTACTGTGCCTGAAATCCCGGCGGGTATCCGGCTGCCAGTTGCGGCTGAGCCCGAATTTCTCAAGCCCACGGTTTCAATCCAGTCTGATGAGCCGGTGGTCAGAAAGAAGGCGCAGGAGATAATCGGCACTGGCGATGATGCGGTCGAAGCGGCGCGCAAGATTCTATCCTGGGTTTTCGGTTCATTGCAGAAGGAGGCGGTGGCGTCGCTGCCCAATGCGCTGGATGTCCTCAAAGGTATGAAGGGTGACTGCAATGAGCATTCGGTGGTTTATGCCGCACTCTGCCGGGCAGTCGGAATTCCGGCTAAGGTTGCGGTCGGTCTGGTTTATCTTGACGGCGCATTTTATTACCACGCCTGGAATGAGGTTTATCTGGGCAGATGGGTGCCGGTGGATGCCACATTCGGCGAGTTCCCGGCCAGCGCCCTGAGGCTGAAACTGAGTGAGGGCGAGTTGAGCCGGCAGGCAGAGGTGCTGGGTGTGGTGCGCAAAATCGGCATCCGGGTCCTGGAGTTTGACTGAAATAAAAATTTATAAATTTCAATATCAATCTGATGTAGGGCAAGGCTTTAGCCTTGCATCTGCCCCCGGAAAGCAGACCTAAAGGTCTGCCCTACATCCTTTACTTCTGTTTCTGTTCCTCCTCTTCGGCTGGTTCGGTCTGGAAATCCTCCTCCTTCATCAGGATTTCTATCCTTGCCTTTGCCCGGAGCCCGGCAATCAGTTGGTCATAGAGTTCCTTTTCCTTTTCGCGGCGGAGTTTGTTCTCAATCTTCGGCCTGACCTCGCTGAATGGCCGGGTATATGCCTCTTTCCTTTCCTCCATTTTCAGGAAGGTGTAGGTGGTGTCGTTGACCTTGATCACCGGTGAGAATGAACCCTTGGTAAGACGGTAGGCAGCACTGACCACTTTGGGGTCACGTGCTTTGTCATCCCGGGTCAGAGAGATTTCGCCACCAGCCCATTTGCTGCCCGAGACCGAGAAGCGCCGAATCAGGTCAGTAAATTCCACTTTCTGGGCGCTGTCCCGGCGGGTGACCTTGACGATGAGGTAGCCGCTTTTAGTCTGATACGGGGAACTGACCGCACCTGTTTCCAGTTTGAACAGGGATTTGACAAACGGGGCAGGGAGGGGTGATTCCAGTCTGACATAGGTGCCGAAACGGGCAGTGTCGGTGATTGCACGCGTGGATTCGGTTTTTATCAGTCTGGCAAGCAGGTTATTCAGTTGTTCTGGGGTCTGGGCAGAAATCAGTTCGGGCTGATAGAGACGGTCTTGGGCGGAGAGGTCGGTAAATGCAAAGGTATAAAACTGGGACTGGATAAATGGCCCGGCAAGTTGCGAGGGCTGGGCAAGGTCAGGGACCTCCCTGGCACCGAGGTTCTGCACCGGCGTGTTGGGGAGGCGGAGGTCAACTCCTTTCAGGCAGCCCAGGGCAGCAAGGGATTCGGGATTGGCAGTTTCCTTCAGGGTGCGGGCAAGTTCCTGTGCCTGGTTTGAATCCGGGACCAGCAGGGCAATGCCCGCAATCATCGCTGGCACTCTGCCGGCAACCGCCCAGGCGCGGAGTTGTTCTGCCCGGGCCGGTGTTTTGGCAACCAGTTCCCGGCAGCGGACCCGGGTTGGTTCCTTGAAGTCATTGAGCGACCTTTTGTATTCGGTATACAGGGTTGCGGAGTCAAGTTTGACCTTTTCGGTTGTCTCCTTTTTCCGGTAGGTGTCAACCAGCAGAGCCGCATGCCGGCTCAGCAACTGATCAACAACCCGGTTGCTGAGCCAGATTTTTTCCCTTTCGCACTCCTTGAGCAAAAGTTTCTCAATTATCAACTGGTCCAGGATGCGCCGTTTGCCTTCCGGGGTCTCAAACTGGCCCCGGAAAAAGGGCGGGATGGAGTTGAGCCTGTTTTGGAGTTGCTCGCTGGTGATGGGCACACCGTTGACCACGGCCAGGGTTTCCTTGTTCTGGTCAATTGCCAGCGTGTCTTCAATCACGGTTGCCGACTTCTTGAGTCGGGCGATTTCCTTTTCATAAATCTGGTTGAGCCTTTCCTGGCGCAGTTCCACCGCAATCTGGTTTTTGACCTCAGGATAGGGTTTAATTTTCTTTGGCTCTTTGGCCGTGACCCGGAGCAGATAATAGGTGTCGTTGATGGCAACCGGCTGGCTAATTTCACCGGGCTTGAGTCGGAATGCGACCCGCTCCAGGGGCAGAGGCTGGACCCCGCGGGCAAATGCACCCATATCACCGCTGCGCTGTTTGTCCGGAGCAATTGAGAAGGTCTTGACCAGCGTATCCCATTTTGTGCTGTCGGCAAGCAGAACTGCACGCAGGGAACAGGCCAGGGTTTGGGAGGCAACGACCAGTTGATAGGCGTGGACCTTTTCCGGGCTGGTCCATTTTGCCCGGTTCTTGCGGTAGTTCGCCTTCAGTTCCTTCTCACTGGGCTCGGCTTTGCTGGTGACATAGCGGTCATACCAGGTCTGAAACATCTGCCGGTTGCGGAGGTCGGCAAGGCTTTTCTGCATCATAGGGTCATTGGTCAGACCGGCTTGGATTGCCGCCTCATAGAGCAGGCGGTTGTCAATCATCGTGTCCAGAAGTTCCAGTTTCTTGCTGAACGGCTCATAGGCCTGGGGGTTGCGGCTGATGCGGTCGTCAAGTTCAATGCGGGTGATCGGGTAGCCGTTGACATAGGCAACCCGCTCCTGATAGTTTTTCCGGAAGCAACGTTCAATCGCATCCAGGGCATCCTGGGCATAGGCTGACTTGATGTAACGGGTGGCAACCTGTTCGTAGTGCTTTGCCGCCTCCATAAATTTTTCCTGCCGTTCCTGGGTGAGCGCCAGGCGATAGAGGAGAGCCGGGGTCTCGGGGTGTTTGGGATAATCGGTCAGCAGTTGCTGGTAAATTGATTCGGCGCGGGGATAATCAGCCGCCTTGTCAAGAAAATAGTCGCCGATCTCCAGCCGGAGCGCAAACTGCTGCGCCGGGTTCAGCGGCTGTTTTTGCAGCCGGCTGAGCAGGCTGAATGCCCGGGCATAGTTCTGCTCCGAGTAGTAAAAATAGACGCTGTCAAGTTCAGGCAGAATCAGGTTCGTGCCCAGCGTCAGTGCGCAGACTAACAGGCTCAGTGCAAAAATCTTCTTCATTACTCCTCCTTTTAAGATTTTAAACCTGACCTTTGCTTCATTACCTGATTGTCCGGTCAGCGGAGAACCTGCAGGGCAATCATCATCACCGCACCGGAAAACATCGGGATGACGACGTTGTCGTTTATCTCGAAGGGCAGGGTCTCCACGACCGAAGCCGCGACTGCACCAATAATACCGATAAACAGCGGCATGTCAATACCAGGCAGAATTGAGACGATATAGGCAATGGCGACGCAGGCAACCAGGCCGGCCAGGGTCCCCTCGAGGGTTTTTCTGAAGATGCGGACTCGGCCCAGGGAAAGCCCGACAATGGCTGCGACCGTATCGCCAACCGCCAGAAACGAGATACAGGCGATGAATACCCCCTTGTTGGCACCGAAGAGGAGCATACAGACCATTGATGCCACCATCAGGTAACTGCCGCCGGTAAGCGAGGTGAACTCCCGGCGGCGCAGTAGCGAGCCAAACAGGATGATGAAGATGTCCTTGAACGGGTTGAGTTTGAGCCGGAGCAGGTCAACAATCAGAAAGATGGTGGTGGCGATTGCCATTAAAAGCAGTGACAGGGAGCGGGAAGGGATGGCGTAATATGTTAGGGGAATGAGCAGGGCGGTGAGGTGCGCCAGTTTTCTGCCTAATTCCGGGCCTAAAACTCCACACCTCCTGAGAACTGCTGCGGGCTGCCCAACTCCCTTGCATCAGGTGCGGCACCGGCAGCATAACCGTAATCAAGGTGAAGGCGTTTAAACCTGAAGCCCAGGCCGAAACTGAAGTTGTTGCGATAGGCACCGAGCCGGGCATAAAGCGCATCCCGGAATGAGTATTCACAACCGAGATTGGTCAAGAGGCTCTTTTCCTCAGGTGCGGCCTCAACCTCAATTGCCAGCCGGAGCCGGTCCCGACCCAGAGCGAAGGTTTTGCAAAGCCCGAGTGCGGTGCGCGGGGTAATCAGTTCTCTGGTGCCGGTGTCCCAGAAAAGGGGCGAGGTGCTCAGGTTGCGGATGCGCCAGCCGATATCAAGGTTATGGAGCGGGGAAAGGGTGAGTCCGAAGTCAATGCCCATTCCGAAACAGGTGGTGGTGCCACCGAGGTTCTGATAGATGATTTTGGCATTGGCGCCCAGGGCAACTGCCGGGGAAAGGGTCCGGCCATAGTTGAAATAGCCGACCAGTTGATTGGCACTGACAATTTTGTCAACATAAGGATGGTTGTTCTCACCGGGCGGGCTGTCCGGATTGGGCAGGGCGGTGAGTTTGATGCCGGGGATGCCGTTGTGTAAAAGGGCAAACCCGAATGACTGGCTGCGGTCAGGAAAGGCGATGCTCAGGAAGTTGTGCTTTACCAGTCCGGAGAAATCCTCCGCGTGCAAAAGAAGCGCAGCCGGGCGCTTGAGACGGGTGGAAAGCGACGGGTTGTAATAGATGGCGCTGGGGTCAGTGGTTGCCGCCACAACCGCACCGCCCATACCAATCGCCCGTGCCGAGGTGCCCAGTTCCTCAAAGTCGCCGGCATATCTGGTTGCCAGCGCAGTTGCAAAGAGGGCAAAGAACAGGGTCAAATTGGCGCGCTTAAAAAACATAGTTTCCTCCTGACATTCTATCCGGGCAGACGAACCACCCGGGTGAAAAGTTCCTTTTTCAGGGTATATCTGGGCCGGGAATAGGTGGGCCGGATGGTAACCTTAATTGAGTATTCGCCTTCAGGAACAAGGTTGGCTCTGTTGTCCCGGCCATCCCAGACAATCAGGACTTCGCCCGGTCCCTGCTGATAGGGCGGGGTCAGGGTGCGAATGACCTGCCCCGCGCTGTTAAAGATATCAATCAGAATCTCGGCCCGCTGGGTCAGATAAAGTGCAATGGTTGTGCCGGGCTGCCGGGAGTCAAATTCTTTGGGAAAGCAGCCGATCAGAAAGCCGTCCAGGGCGATCAGGTAATACTGGCCACCGTCCGCCTCGCTGACAAACAACTGCCCGAACCTTCGGCCAATTGCAATCCCTCTGGGCGCATTGAAGACCGGCTGGTCACCGCCGCCTTGGGGTCCCCGGCCAAAGGAGATGATGTATTTGAGGCCAGGGTCAAAGATGTGGATTTGGCAGTTGACCCGGTCGGTTACATAGAGGTTACCATAACGGTCAAATGCGCAATAGTCAAAACCGGCGGTGTCGAGCCCGATTCGGCGGCAGTCGATGGTGCGGACAATCTGGCCCGAAAGATTAAGTTGATTTATTCTGGTGCCGAAACGGTCAACAACCATTAAAAGGTCCAGGCCCAGGTCGTTGTCCGGGGCATCATGGTCAATGACCGCAATGCCGGTCGGGTGCTCCAGGCCGGGCTTGAACACGGCGGTTCTTTTGTTGTCCGGGCTATAAACCACAATCTGGTCATTGCCGGTATCGGTTATATAAACCCTGCCCTTGGAATCCATTGATACATCATAGGGTAAATTAAGGCTGGAATCAACCACGGTCACCCACTTCAGTTCACCACCGGTGTAGCGCAGGCGGACCAGGCGGTTGTTATCGGTATCGGCAATATAGACATCACCATTCTCATTGCCGGTAATACCATGGGGACGGTTGAACTGGCCCACGCCCTTACCCTGAGAACCGAAGATGCCCGGTTTCACCAGTTTGACATTATAGACAATCTGGGCGGTGCCGGAGTTGACCGCAAACAGGGTTAAGAGGGCATCGTCACGCCAGGTGGTTGGGTCATCCTCCTCCTTCATCTTTGCACAGCACACACCCTGAGGGTCATCAACCCGGAAATCCTTGCCCAGATACATATTCAGATAAAAACTGCTGATCCGGGTAAAGCCCAGGGTATGGGAAAATGGCGGTGGAATCAGGGTTGTCGGCGCCTCAGCAATCATCAGTAATGCAAAGATAACAGCCACGACAGGAAATATTATTTCCGATGGTGCAAAAGTCAAGGAGCGAGATTTACAGATGACCGGCAGATCGGGCACAGGCAAGAGTTAGACCGAAGCAATTGCATCGGCCAGACATAGTTCAGACCTTTTTAAGCCCAAAGCCAACTCCAACCGGTGCTGTTTTTACATTTGAATCTCAGAATAATTATTACCAATT
>Ga0272448_1004897_pt1 | contig 15028 bp, 13 predicted proteins | sample YNPCB0191_FD_202220 | JGI IMG/M metagenome (GOLD analysis project Ga0272448, IMG submission 202220) | Hot spring sediment microbial communities from Yellowstone National Park, WY, United States - YNP-CB-019-1 | ecosystem: Environmental > Aquatic > Thermal springs > Hot (42-90C) > Sediment...
ATAGAAGCGATTGAAGAGCACCAGCGCGTTCGCGCCGGCCCGGTCGAGCCGGTAGGCCATGTTCGGCATGGCGCTGAAGAACGGATTGAGCTTCATGGCCACCGGGATCTTCACCTGTGCCTTGACCTCGCGCAGGATCTCCAGGTAGGTGTTCTCCACGCCGTCGCTCGTCAGGTTGGTGCGGGTCGGGATCAGATAGACGTTCAACTCCAACGCGTCGGCGCCGGCCTCTTCGATCAGCTTCGCGTAGCGCGTCCACCCGCCCGGCGTCACGCCGTTCAGGCTGCCGATGACCGGGATGTCCACCGCGGCCTTCGCCTGGCGGATCAACTCCAGATACTCATCGGGCCCGCGCACGAAGTCGGCCGCCTTCGGGAAGTAAGACGTGGCCTCGGCCGACATGAAGACGGTCTGCTCGAGGAAGTGATGATGCGCCAGCGCCTCCAGGTCGATCTGTTCCTCGAACAGCGAATACATGGTGATCGCGGCCGCGCCGGCATCTTCCAACTGGCGAATCGTGCTGAGATGCCTCGATAAAGGGGACGCCGACGGCACGATGGGGTTTTTCAGGGTCAGGCCCATGTAGGTAGTGGTGAGATTGGGCATTTCCGGGTTCCTTTCGCAATAGGATGACGCGAGATGTGGATTGGGGATTGGGGATTGAATCCCTAATCCCTAATCCCTAATCCTAATCCCTACCCGCCGCCGCCATCTGCTCGTACTGCCGCCAGCGGTTGTTCACGTCTTCCTGCGCCAGCTTGAGCAGCTTCTCGGCCCGCTCCTCGTCGCGCTGAGCCAACGAGAAGAAGCGGCTCTCGTTGTAGACGTACTCCTTGAGCGGGATCTTGGGCGCCTTGGAGTCGAGCTGCAGCGGGTTTTTGCCCTCGGCGGCCAACGCCGGGTTATAGCGATAGAGAGGCCACGCGCCCGATTCCACCGCCAGCTTCTGCTGGTTCAGGCCGTACACCATATTGTAGCCGTGGTTGATGCAGTGGCTGTAGGCGATGATCAGGCTGGGGCCGGGATACGCCTCGGCCTCCAGGAACGCGCGCACGGTCTGGTTGTCGTTGGCGCCCATCGCCACCTGCGCCACGTAGATCGAGCCGTAGGTCATGGCGATCATGCCCAGGTCCTTCTTCGCGGAGGGCTTGCCGGCCGCCGCAAAGCGGGCCACGGCCGCCCGCGGGGTTGCCTTCGACGCCTGGCCGCCGGTGTTGGAATAGACCTGCGTGTCGAGCACCAGCACGTTCACATCGCGGCCCGACGCCAACACGTGATCCAGCCCGCCGTAGCCGATGTCGTAGGCCCAGCCGTCGCCGCCGATGATCCACACCGAGCGCTTGACCAGCATATCGGCGATGCTGCCGAGCTGGACGGCCCACGGCTCCTGGATGTCGGCGAGCTTCTGCTTGAGGATCGCCACGCGTGCCCGCTGATCCGCGATCCCCTTCTCGGTGGATTGGTCGGCATTGAGCAGTTCGTCCACCAGCACGTCGCCCAACACATCGCGATGCGCGTGGATCAGCTCGCGGGCGAACTCGGTCTGCTTGTCGATCGTCAGGCGGAAGCCGAGGCCGAACTCGGCGTTGTCCTCGAAGAGGCTGTTCGACCAGGCCGGGCCGCGGCCCTCCTTGTTGATCGCCCACGGCGTGGTGGGCAGGTTGCCGCCGTAGATCGAAGAGCAGCCGGTGGCATTGGCGATGATCGCCCGGTCGCCGAAGAGCTGGCTGACGAGCTTAACATAAGGGGTCTCACCGCAACCCGCGCACGCGCCGGAGAACTCGAAGAGCGGCTGGAGCAACTGCGAGTTCTTGACATTGTTCACCGGAATGGCCGTGCGATCCAGCTCGGGCAGATCCAGGAAGAACTTGAAGTTGTCCCGCTCGGCGAAGCGCAGCGGCGGCTGCGGCGCCATGTTGATGGCCTTGAGCTTGGGTTGGCTCTTGTTCTTGGCCGGGCAGCTTTCCACGCACAGGCCGCAGCCGGTGCAATCTTCGGGCGCCACCTGCACCGTGAACTTCATGCCGGGCAGCTCGCGGCTCTTGTAATCCATGGACTTGAACGTCGGAGGCGCGCCCGCCAGCGCCTCGGCCGGGTAGACCTTGGTGCGGATGGCCGCATGCGGACAGACGAACGCGCACTTGCCGCACTGGATGCAGATGCTCGGATCCCACACCGGGATCTCCAGCGCGATGTTGCGCTTCTCCCATTTCGTCGTCGCCGAAGGCCAGGTGCCGTCCACCGGGAAGGCCGAGACCGGCAGCTCGTCGCCGTAGCCGGCGATGATGCGGCCGATGACGTTGCGCACGAAATCCGGCGCCTCGTCGGGCACCGGCGGCACCATCTCGATGGTGCTGGTCACCTGCTGCGGGTATTGCACCTCGTACAGATGCGACAGGGCATGGTCCACGGCCGCGAAATTCTGTTGCACCACCACCTCCCCGCGGCGGCCATAGGTCTTGCGGATCGTCTCCTTGATCTTGGCGATCGCCTCATCGCGCGGGAGCACACCCGAGATAGCAAAGAAGCACGTCTGCATGATCGTGTTGATGCGTATGCCCATGCCGGTATCGCGGGCCACCTTGTAGGCGTCAATCACGAAGAAGCGCAGCTTCTTTTCGATGATCTGTTGTTGTACCTGCCGCGGCAGATGATCCCACACCTCGTCGGGGCCGTAGGGGCTGTTGAGCAGGAAGACCCCGCCCGGCTCGGCCTTGGCCAACACGTTGACGCGCTCCAGGAAGACCCACTGGTGGCAGGCGATGAAGTTGGCCGACTCGATCAGGTTGGACAGGCGGATCGGCTCGGGGCCGAAGCGCAGGTGCGAGGTCGTCATGGTGCCCGACTTGCGCGAGTCGTAGACGAAATAGCCCTGGGCGTAGTTGTCGGTCTCCTCGCCGATGATGCGGATCGAGTTGTGGTTGGCGCCCACCGTGCCATCGGCGCCCAGGCCGAAGAACATGGCGCGCACCCCCCGCTTCGACTCGACGCTGAAGCTGGGGTCGTAGGAGAGGCTCGTGTGCGTCACGTCGTCGTGGATGCCGATGGTGAAGTGGTTCTTGGGCGAGGCGGCGGCCATGTTGTCGAACACGCCCTTGGCCATGGCCGCGGTGAACTCCTTGCTCGCCAGGCCGTAGCGGCCGCCGAGTACTTTGATCGGCCGGCCGGCCTCCGCGAGGGCCGTGATGCAGTCCACGTAGAGCGGCTCGCCGGCCGCGCCCGGCTCCTTGCAGCGGTCCAGCGCGGTGATCACCTTGACGGTCGGCGGCAGCGCGGCCGCGAAGTGTTCGACGCTGAAGGGCCGGTAGAGGCGCACCTTGAGCACGCCCACCTTTTCTCCGCGGGCCAGCAGCGCGTTCACCGTCTCGTGCGCCACATCCGCGGCCGAACCCATGAGCACGACCACGCGCTCGGCGTCTGGCGCGCCGACGTAGTCGAACAGGTGATACTGGCGGCCGACGAGTTTCGCGAAGCGGTCCATGTACTCCTGGACGATGGCCGGCGTGGCCAGATAGAAGGGATTGCACGCCTCGCGCGATTGGAAGAAGACATCGGGGTTCTGGGCGGTGCCGCGGATAAACGGCCGTTCGGGGTTGAGCGCCCGCGCCCGATGTGCCTGCACCAGCTCCTCGTCGATCATGGCGCGGATGTCTTCGTCCGTCACCTCTTCGATCTTGCGGATCTCGTGGCTGGTGCGGAAGCCGTCGAAGAAGTGCAGGAACGGCACGCGCGCCTTCAAGGTGGAAGCCTGGGCGATCAGCGCCAGGTCCATGACCTCCTGCGGGTTGTTGCTGCACAGCATGGCCCAGCCGGTCGAGCGGGCCGACATCACGTCGCTGTGATCGCCGAAGATCGAGAGCGCATGGGTGGCGATCGCCCGGGCCGCGATGTGGAAGACCGTGGAAGTCAGCTCGCCCGCGATCTTGTACATGTTGGGGATCATCAACAAGAGGCCCTGCGACGCGGTGAAGGTCGTGGTCAACGCGCCGGTCTGCAGCGCGCCGTGCACCGCGCCGGCCGCGCCGCCCTCCGACTGCATCTCGATCACCAGCGGCACGGTCCCCCAGATGTTCGTCCTGCCTTCGGCGCTCCAGGCATCGGCCCACTCGCCCATGTTGCTGGACGGCGTGATCGGGTAGATGGCGATCACCTCGTTCGTTTTATGGGCGATATAGGCCGCGGCCTCGTTGCCGTCAATGGTAACATAGTGTCGTTTGGTCATCCTGAATTCCTCCGTAAAATTCCACACGCCCTGACCCGGCGTGACACTGACAGTAAGTCCTGGCCGTCACAAAGCCACGGATTAGGATACCACCGGTTGGCCTTCGGAGGGTATGACAGGCATCATAGAGGGGTTCGCTGCGTTGCTCTTTTGAGCAAAACACGGTACACTTGATCTGGAAATGGCGCTGTTGGACGTGCCAGGCACCCTCCCAGGTGCCTGGCACGTAGCTCAGTCGGGCTGGAAGCGAAAGCGGCGCTTGGAGCGCCGCAACCCACAGAGAGGAGTTCCCATGGAATTCACCGAGTTGATCCAATCCCGTTACAGCGTGCGTGCCTATCGGCCCGATCCGGTGCCCGAGGCCCTACTGACGCGCGTGCTCGAGGCCGGCCGGCTCGCGCCGACCGCGTCGAACCGCCAGCCGTTCCGCCTGATCGTGATCCACACGGCCGGCCGCCAGGAGGAGCTGCGGCGCCTTTACCATCGCGAGTGGTTCGGCGCGGCGCCCCTGGTGATCGGCATCTGCGCGGTGCTGGAAGAGGCGTGGGTGCGCCGGGACGGCGTGAATTACGCGTTCGTAGATGCCGCGATCGTGATGGACCACATGATCCTGGCGGCCACCGACGCCGGCCTGGGCACCTGTTGGGTCGCCGCGTTCGATCCGGCCGCCGCGCGCGAGATCCTGCACCTGCCGGAGGGGGTCGAGCCGGTCGCGTTCACTCCGCTCGGCTATCCGGCCGATGCCCCGCGGCCGAAGGAGCGCAAGCCGCTGGCCGAGCTGGTGCGCTACGAGCGGTGGTGATGCGCATGACTACGACACGCCACCCGCTGCGCCAATATATGGACTTCGCGGCCGAGACCGTCTATCTGGCCGGCCGCTTGACGTTAGGCTACTTCAACGTCGGCGTTCGCCCCGACTTCAAGGCCGACGACACGCCCGTCACCGTGGCCGACCGCCTTGCCGAGCAGCTCATCCGCCGGCGGATCGAGGAGGCGTATCCCGGCCACGCGATCGTCGGCGAGGAGATGGGAACCACCGGGAGCGCCGACGCCAGCCATCGCTGGTTCATAGATCCGATAGACGGCACCAAGTCGTTCATGCGCGGGGTGCCGCTCTACGGCGTGCTGTTGGGGTTGGAGATCGAGGGCCGGGTCGAGGTGGGCGCCGCGTATTTCCCGGCCACCGACGAGCTGCTCTGCGCGGCGACCGGCGAGGGGTGCTGGTGGAACGGCCGCCGCGCTCGCGTGGCCGCCACCGCCGACCTGAGCCGGGCCTATCTCTCGACGACCGATCTGGGCGGCGTGTTCGCGTTGGGCCGGGCGGCCGCCTGGGAGCGCCTGGCCCGCCGGGTCTACTCTCGGGTCGGCTGGGGCGACGCCTACGGCTATCTGCTGGTCGCCACCGGCCGCCTCGAGATCATGCTCGATCCGGCCATGCATCCGTGGGATGCCGGCCCCTTCCCGCCCATCCTGCACGAGGCCGGCGGCTATTTCGGCGACTGGCATGGCCGCGAGACGATCTACGGCAACGAGGGATTGGCGACGACGCAAGCGCTGCTCCCAGAAGTACTGGCGCTGCTGGAAGGTTGAATGACGCGTGAAATGTAATGTGTGATGACGACTGATAACTGACTACTGAGAACTGGCAGCTGATACCGGGAGAGGAAACAGGCGATGAGAGTAATAGCGATTAGGCTTTTCGTGTGTGTTTTAGTGAGCTTTGGACTGGGCGCGCTGATATTTCTGACGATGAACCACGTAACACAAGCGCGGCCGACGGCCGATGTGGGCCCGGATCTGCATACCGCCAAGTACACCACCTGGCCCTTCGAGCCGCTGGTCGAACCGGGCGGGATGATCACCTTCAGCATCCTGATCGAAAACCTGGGCGCGGGCCAGGGCCAGGGGGTGATTGTCACCGACACGCTGCCCGAAGGCCTGACCTATGTGGGATCGGCGGACAACCTGTGCGGCGGCCCCTGTCCGGTGCAGGTCAACGGCCAACAGGTGATCTGGCAACTGGGCAACCTGCCGGCCGACACGCAGTGGCAGTACATCGAGATGTGGGCGCGGGTCAATCCGGCCGTCGGCATCGGCGCGCTCCTGACCAACACAGTGGAAATTCGGGGTCAGACCGCCGAGATTGACAGCAACCCGAACGACGAGATCAGCGACCCTTACGCCAACAATCGGGGGGAACTGACCATTCAGGTGATTTCTCCGACGGCCGATCTGCAGATCTATAAATATGTGGATGCCGGCGTGGCTGCGGCCGGCGAGAGCCTGCGCTACCGCATCATGTTGGTGAATCAAGGCGCCGGCGCGGCCGAACAAACCATTCTCACCGACACCCTGCCCATCTCCGTGACCTACCTGGCTGCGGTGAGCCTCTATCCCGCGAATAGCCCCATCCCGATCACGCCGACAGTGGCCGGACAACAGGTCGTGTGGAACCTGGGCCGCGTGCCGGCGCACGGCTGGGGCTATCTGACGGTGGATGTCCGCGTGACCGACACCGCGGCCATGGGCGCCATCCTGACCAACGTGGCGACCGTCGCCACGAGCAGCCCCGAACTGGCGCATTTTGCCAACGAATCTGTGCGCGAAGATGCGTTGGTCGCCAACACCCCGAACCTGTGGGTGGACAAACTGTCGGATGGGCAACGCACGCCGGGCAGTCAGTTCAACTATCGTATCCGTCTGGCCAACAACGGCGGCGGCAGCGCCACCGGGGTGCGCGTCACCGACACGCTGCCGGCCGAGCTGCGCTTCATCACCGCGACGAGCTGGAGCTGCGTCGATCCGCTCAACCCGACCAACTGTCAGGCCAATCCCTTCACGACGACCATCCAGGGCCAACAGATCGCCTGGGAGATCGGCCGGGTGCCGCCGGGCATTGGCGAAACCTACATCCTGGCGACCGTCGAGCTCTCGCCCAGCGTCACGCCGGGCGCGGCGATCACCAACGTTGTGACCATCACCGGGAACGAGGCGGACAGCAACCCGAACGATAATATCTACACCTTGACCCTACCCGTGGTCGAATCGTCCGACCCCGACATCGCGGTCTTCAAGTCGCTGGAGTCCGCGCCGCCGCGGCCCGGCGGGCAGATCATCTACCGGCTGCGCGTGATCAACCAGGGCGCGTTCGCCCTGCCCAACGTCATCCTGACCGATACGCTCCCCGGCTCCGTGAGCCTGCGCGAGACGACCAACACGACCTGCTTCGCGCCGCCGACTTGCGTGGATGGCGTGTTCGCGCCCGCGGCGCAAGGAAGCACGTTGGTCTGGAACCTGGGTGAGATCGCGGTCGGCGGCTACGGCAGCTTCTGGGTGACGGTGAACGCGCCGGCGACGACGGCGGGGACGCTCCTCACCAACACGGCCCGCATCAGCACGGCCGCGCTGGAAACAGATCTAACCGACAACGAAAGCCGGGCGGCCGTGGCCATCCAGCCCTATCTGATCTATCTGCCGCTCCTGTCCCGCCGGTAGCCAGACCGGCGCAGCCCACAACTCGGAGGTCATGCTCTATGTCATTCATCGCAACCGAGGGGTTGAGTCCTATCCTGCAGGCACTGCTTGCCACCCTCTTCACCTGGGCTATGACGGCCGTCGGCGCGGCCGGGGTCTTCTTCTTCAAGAGCGTCAACAAGCGCGTGTTGAACGCCATGCTCGGCTTTGCAGCGGGCGTGATGATCGCGGCCAGCTTCTGGTCGCTGCTGGCGCCGACGATCGAGATGGCCGAGGCGTTTCTCTACGGCCAGGCGTCGGGCCTGGTCGAGCCGGTGGCCGGCGTGTTGGGCGCGGCGGCGGTGCTGCTCGTCCGGCCGCTCCTGCCGTATGCGCTGGCGTTCGCGGCCGGCGCCATGATCTACGTCGTGGTCGAGGAGCTGATCCCCGAGGCCCAACAGGCCGAGGACACCCATGCGGCAACGGTCGGCGCGATGTTGGGCTTCGCGCTGATGATGTTGCTAGACGTGGCGCTCGGATAGGGGGATGAGAAATGGAAAACGTGATCGAAAAGCTGGAGGCGATTATCGCCGACCGCAAGCAGAACGCGCCGGCCGGCTCCTATACGGCCAGTTTGTTCGCCGCGGGCCTGCCGCGCATTGCGCAGAAGGTGGGCGAGGAAGGGGTCGAGACGGTGGTCGCGGCGCTCAGCCAGGAGGACGAGCGGGTGGCCGCGGAAATGGCCGACCTGATCTATCACTGTCTGGTGCTGTTGGCCGCGCGGGGGATGCGCTGGCGCCAGGTGGAGGCCGAGCTGGCGCGACGCTTCAAGTAGCCGTCACCATTGAAAGCCGCCGCGCAACGGCACCACTTTCTGGCGCAGATTGACCGTAAGGCTTTCCAGGCGCTGGATCAGATATTGCCATTGCGGCGTCTGACGGGCCGCCTGCACCGTCGCCAGGTCGTCGGCAATGAAACCCAACAGCCGCAGGGGGTAGTTGCCATAGGCCGTGTGCCAGGCGTCGGAAGGGATCAACCCCAGTTCCTGGGCCTGAGGCAGGAACTCCTCCTGGATGAATCGTCGGTAGGCGCTTTCGTATCCGGGTCGGATATCGTAGGCAACCAGCAGTTTGACCTGTTCGTCCATGGCGCAGATCTTCCGAAACACTGGATCTGGAGCAGAGCGTACTCAATTCATCATAGCGGGGAAAAGGGACTGTGTCAAATTGCCGGAAGCCGACAGTTGGGGGTCGGGAGAGGAGCATTGAGGAAGCAGGGAATGCCAATTTTGACATCGGCCTGTTTGTGGATATAATGTGCATTCGGCGGCTGATTGTCGCTCAGCGCTTATTCTTGGAGGAGCAGGAAAGTCGTGGGGCAGGAAGAAAGTCCTCTGAACATTCCACCTCGCAAAGTCGTCAAGACCCTGGCGGTTGGCCAGGAGGTGGAAGGGGTTGTGAAGCGCGTGACTGATTTTGGCGCGTTCGTGGACATCGGCGTGGGTCGCGATGGCCTGGTGCACGTCTCCGAGATGGGCACCGGCCGCGTCACCAAGCCGTCCGATGTCGTACGCGAAGGCGACAAGGTCAGGGTGTGGATCAAGGAGCTGGATCGGGAGAAAAACCGCATCAGCCTCAGCATGATCGCACCGGGCACGCTGACCATGCGCGATCTCGAAGAAGGCATGATCGTCACCGGCAAGGTCACCCGGCTGGAACGGTACGGCGCCTTCGTGGATATCGGCGTGGGACGTGAGGGGATGCTGCACGTCAAAGAAATGGGTCACGGCTACGTCCAACGACCGGAAGATGTGGTCCAGATCGGCCAGGAATTACAGGTTCAAGTGATCGGCGTGGACCGCCGGCGCGGGCGCATTGACCTGAGCATCAAAGAGCTGTTGCCTAAGCCCGAGGAACAACAGCCGGTCGTCGAGACTACCAGCGTCGCGGCCACCTCGCGCGAGGAATTCCTCCCCGTCTCGGAGGAGGACTTCATCTCCCCGTTCGAGCTTGCGTTCCAGGAAGCGGCCAACGGCCGGCGCAACCAGCGCCGCGAACGCCGCAAGAAGGCCCGTTCCTGGGAGTACTTCGACGAGGAAGAGGACATCATCGAGCGCACCCTGGCGCACCACCGCAAGAACCAGTAAGCAGGCGCCCGGCGCGAAATGCCTTCCGCGCAGGGCCAGGGCGTGCATCCGCTCATACAAAAAAACGGTGTGGGCCGACCGACCCACACCGTTTTTCGCGCCCCGCGCACGCTCAACGCGGGTCGAGCCACACCGTGACGAGCGTCCCGGCCGCCAGTCCGCTGCTGTTCAACGGCACCTCGACCACCCCATCCGAACGCACCAGCGTAAAGATCAGGTTCGACTTGCCGAAGACCGGCACGGCCCACGTCTCGCCGTCGCGTTGCTCCAGGCGCACGCGCACGAAGTCGGCCCGGCCGCTGGCGGCCGGGATGTTGCGTTCGAGCCGGGCCTGCACCGTGCAGGCCGCCGCCGGCGCCGCGCCGAGCAGGAGCCGGATGGTCGGCGCCACGAAGCGACGGAAGATGTTGATGCACGACACCGGATTGCCCGGCAGCCCGAAGACCGCCTTGCCGTCGCATACCGCCAGGATCGTCGGCTTGCCCGGCCGGATCGCCACGCCGTGCACCAGCACCCCCGGCGCGCCCAGCTTGTTGATCGCGTTGGCCGTCAGGTCGCGATAGCTGACCGAGCTCCCCGCGGTGATGACCACCATGTCGGCCTCGTCATAGGCGCGGCGGACGGCCGCATCGAGCGCTTCCTGCTGGTCGGGCACGATCGGATAGTTGAGCGGGATGCCGCCCGCCTGGCGCACGAAACCCGCCAGGGTGTAGCTGTTGATATCGCGCACCTGGCCGGGCCCCGGCTCCTGTTCGGGCGGCACCACCTCGTCGCCCTGGCTGATGATCCCCACGCGAGGTTGGCGGGCCACCCACACCTCGGTCACCCCCAGGGCGAGCAGGCCGCCGAGGTCTTGCGGCCGCAGCTTGTGGCCGGCCGGCAGGATCAGCTCGCCGGCGCGCACATCCTCGCCGATCTGGATGCAATTCTCGCCGCTGGCGACCCCCCGATAGACTTCGATGGCAAACGGCTTCCAGGAAGCCACCTCGGGCCCGCCGGCCGCCTGCGCGTAGAGCGGCTGTCCGGCCACATGCGTGTGCTCCAGCATCACCACGGCGTCGGCGCCCGGCGGCACATGGCCGCCGGTGTGCACCAGGGCCGCCTGGCCCGGCTCCAGGGTGAAGGCGGCCCGCGCGCCCATCGGCACCTCGGCGACCACGTCCAGGTACGCCGGCATGCCGGCCGATGCGCCGTGCGTGTCGGCGGCCTGCACCGCGTAGCCGTCCACCGTGCTGCGCACGAAGGTCGGCAGATCGTGCGGCGCGATCACGGGCCGCGCCAGCACCCGATCCAACGCGTCGGCCACCCGACAGATCTCGGCATGGACGACGGGAGCGAAATGCGCCTGAAAGATCTCCCAGGCTTCTTCTGCAGTATGTAGTTTGAGAAATTCAGCCATGGTGCGAAAGCTCAACTCCACTCAATCCATCGCGCCGGCCAACCCGATGGCGATTACCGTCGCCAGGGCCGTGGCAACCATGATCGCCAGCAGAAGCGCGATCAGCGCCGGCAAGAGCACGGCCAGGAGCGCCCGTTCGACGCTCATCTGGTGGCCGACGGCCGTAGCCTTGACGTAGACCGCCGCCCCCCACAGGTAGGCAATCACGCTCAGCGCCGGGCCGACCGCCGGCGCAAACGCAAAGACGCGCAGCACGTGGGGCACGGCGTAGAGCGCGGTCGCGCCGAAGAAGCCGGCCAACGTCCCCCGGCCGCCGAGCAGCTTCGCAAAGAGCATCACCCAAATGCCGTAGCCCAGCCAGGCGCCCAGCGACACGTTCGCCAGCGGAAAGCCCCCGCCGGCGAACGGCTGCGAGACCCAGCGGCCGATGGCCTGCAACGTCCGATCGGCCGGCTTCGGCAGATAGGTGGGCAACGTCTCGACCTTGCCGGCGATCTCGAAACCCAAGCGCAAGCCATCCTTAAACTGCGCCATGAGCTCACCTGCCATTTCGTCGGACATGCCACCGAAGAGCGGTCGGAGCTGTTGAATGGCCTGCTCCAGCTCCGACATCGCCTGATCCATCTCGACGGCGACCGGCTGGGCCCGCAGGGCGGCGCTCACGCCGCCGACCAACGTCGGCAGGTGGATCAGCAGAGCAACGGCCGCGATGATCGCCAGGCCATACCAGAAGGCATTGCGATGATCGCGCAGATCGGCGAACGCGGGCTCGCGCAAGAGGATGCCGTTCCAAAGTGTGCGCAACCAGGCGGACATGGCTCACCTCCCTCCCTGCGCGGCCACGGCCGCGGCGATACCCAATGCCACAATGAGACCGATCACCGCCCAGAAGACCAGATAAACGCCGAAAGGCAACACGGTGGCCCAGAAGGCCCGGCCCCACGAGAGCTGGCCGGCCGAGCGGATCGCCTTGTAGCGGCAGATGAGCTGCCACGTGTTGAGCGCCGCGCCCACCGTGAAGTAGGGCACGAAGCCAAGCCCGTGCACCAGGAGCGGCGCATAGGACAGCGAGAGCGTGCCCAGGGTCTGATCGTATCGGCCAACGCCGCCCAACAGGCGGGCGAACAGATGCGCCAGCGTGCCGTAGATCAACCAGCTCAGCAGCGCGGCCAGCGGCCAGAACAGGATGTTGAGGCTCGCGGCCAGCGGATCGGCCACGCCGAAGAGCCGGGGGAAGATCTGCCATCCCAGATCGTAAAGCTGCTTGAACTGCGCCATGGCTTCGGCATCGCCGGCCATCTGCGACCACCACGGCATGGTCGGAAACGCCTGCCAGATCAGATCCTTGATGGCGCTCATGGACGGGGTGCCGGCCCACGCCAGTGCCTGGCCGATCAGGTTGAGCAGCGCCGTGGCCACGCCGATCAGCACGATCAGAAACAGCCCTTCGACGAACGGATTATCGTCATCGCGCAGCCGATCATACGCTTCGCTGTCGAGGCCCAGGGCTCGAAAGACGAGTTCGAACGACAGGGTCCGTTGTCCCATGCCAACCTCCTCATCCCGGACGTGCCAGGCGCCTTGGAGGGCGCCCGACAGAGACATCGCATCGCTTCAGGACGAAGCGGTGCATCGGGGAGAGTATAGCATATGGGGGCGGGGCGATGCAACTGGGGAAACGGGTGCAGTGTGCATCCGTGTGCCAGGCGTCTGGCCAGACGCCTGGCACATCGGCAGGGCTTCAGATTCAGCGCGGGCCGCCGGCGGTGGGCCAGATCATCATCCAGGTGGCTGTGACCGTCCCGTCGGCCGCCTGCATGCCGCCGACCTCGGCGCGCGCGCCGACCCTGGCATAGCGCGTGCCGGCCAGGCGGGTCCGCTCGGTCACCAGCACGGTGCGATCGGCGATGCGCCACTCGCCGAGCAGGCCGCTCGCCGGCATCTGCTGGATCGGCCCGCTGAAGCGGACGAACTGACCGGACGATTGCGGGCTGGAGAGCACCACGATCAGGGTGGCGATGACGCGGTCGCCGGCCTGCCAGCCGACCACATAGACTTCTGCGCCGACGACGACCAGGCCCTTGGTCTGATTGATCGCGGTGCCGGCCGAGACCACCACGGGGCGGCCCGAAACGGTCCACATGCCGAGCAGTCCGCGCGGGGGCAACGCCTCGACCGTGCCGGTGAACGCGACCGGCACGGGTGTGGTGCCCGGTTCAAGCACCGACACCTTCAGACGCCAGGCCTGGAGCGAACCATCCGGCTGGAGAGACGCATCGGCCATGGCCAACAGATCTACGGCCGGCGTACCGATGATGAGCGTATCGGTGATGACCGTGATCGGGATGCTGCTGAGCACCCAGAGCGTGTCGTTGAACGACTGAATGGCCCCGAAGACGTTGACGTCCTCCTGGGGTTCGATCCCCCGCATGCGAACGGCCACCAGGCCGGTAGGGGTCTCGGTCGCGAAGACCTCGGCCCAACCGCCCACTTCCAGCGCCGCGCCGCGCTCGCTGAAGCGGGTCTCGACCGTAGCCGTGATCGGGATGCCGGCGATGATCCAGGTTCCGACGCCGGTCGGATCGGCCGGCTTCTCACCGATCGGGCCTTTGATGCGCACTTCGGCCGGCATCACGACGATCCGCTGCGCTACCAGCGCGCCGTCGGCGGCCGGCCGGGCCGTCACATCGGCCCACATGCCCGGCGTGGCGGGCGTCGCGGGCAAGACGCGGGTGCTCGCATTGACGATCACCGCGCGGCCGGCCACCTGCCAGGTGCCCAGCGGATAATCGGCCGCGGGGGGCACGACGTTGATCACGCCGGCGAACTTGACGACGGGCTGGGGCGTCGGTCCGGCCTGCGCGGGCAGCGCCGGCAGGCACAAGAGCACGGCCAGCAAAAAGGCGCCCAGCACACTGCTCAAGCGGCGAAACATTTGACCGTTCATGGCAATAACCTCCTTGTCCTCGTGTGATTGTGATCCGTTATCGCAGCAAAATCGGCAAATACACTTTTGACCCAAGACAGACGACCAGGCTCGCGTCGTCTACGTAAAAATCGGTCGCGTTGTTGGCGTCGGTAGTCGCGTGAAATGCCAGGATCACCGATTGTCCCCCATAGCCCGTCAGGTCGAACTCGGCCAGATCCCACAGGTTCTCGGCAGCGCTGCTGTCTATGGTCATGAGATCGGCCAGGAGAGCGCCGTCCGGTCGGCGCAGGGAAACCGCCATGCGATCGAAGGCGACGCCGGGCTCGGTGGTGGAGATGGCCCACCAGAAGCTCAGCGTGGCGCTGATGACGCCGGCCGGCAGGGCGATCTGTTGGCTCAGCCGGTCGTCGGCCCGGTTGGCGCCCCCCAGGAACGCGGCCAGGCGTCCGGTGCGGGGGTGGAAGTCGCTGATCAGGCCATAGCCGCCGGCGCTGGACTGCGACCAGCCCGTGTCGCCCTCTTCGAAGCCGCCGTTGACGAGCAGCTCGCGGCAGGTCGGCGCCTGTGCGGCTGCAGATCGCACGGCGTATTGAGCCGGCCACGGCCACGTGGCCAACAGCGCGGCCGCGGCAAGCACGGAAAGCAACGAGACGATTCGACGTCGGTTCTTTGCAGCGCTCATCGCATCCTACGGCCTCCTGCGCCGGGTCGGTTGCGGCTGAGGCGGCGGCGCCGGCGTGTTGGCCGGCGGCCCGCCGCCGGGCGGTTGCCATGTCGGGGCGGGCGCCTCGGGGGTCACCACGGGCTGGCGGGTGGGGCCGGCCGGCGGCGAGCCGGGCATTGGCCCGGGCGCGATGTCGGTGGCGCGCCGCGTCGGTT
>Ga0272448_1004899_pt1 | contig 15022 bp, 14 predicted proteins | sample YNPCB0191_FD_202220 | JGI IMG/M metagenome (GOLD analysis project Ga0272448, IMG submission 202220) | Hot spring sediment microbial communities from Yellowstone National Park, WY, United States - YNP-CB-019-1 | ecosystem: Environmental > Aquatic > Thermal springs > Hot (42-90C) > Sediment...
TCAAAGGCATTCAGAGAGTCCTCAGGATTTGTGGAAGGTGAAGAAATGCGTCAGACCTTCATTAAAGAATCTGAGGCGAATAAATGGCGAGAGCTTTATAATCAAGGTCATTCAGCTATGGAATATGGCAATACTAACCGTGCAATAGAGCTTTTTAATGAGGTTATAAAACTCAAACCTGATATGTTAGAGGCACATGTCAATCTTGGATTTTGTTATCGTCTAAAAGGCGATAGGGAAAAGCAAATCTATCATTTTGAGCAAGCATTGAAACTCAATTCAGAATCAGCGGAGGTAAATTATAATCTCGGTTTAGCTTATGCAGATTCAAAAATGTATCCTCAGGCTATTGAGAGATTCAACAAGGCTATTGAGATCAAGCCTGATTATAAAGATGCGTATTTTAATTTAGGAACGACATTCTATAAACAAGGGAAATATCAAGATGCGATTAAAGCCTTTGAAAAGGCAGTTGAATTATCGCCGAATTGGTTAGAAGCGAGATTAAATCTTGGTAGCAGTTATCTTAAAATCAACGATATAAAAAATGCAACAACTCAATTTGAGGAGGCGACCAAACGCAATATCAATTCAGCAGAAGCATACTATAATCTCGGCGTTGCATATATGAGGGATAATCGTTTCAATGAGGCAGAGATTGCTTTTCAAAAGGCAGTTGAGATCGCCCCTGGACATCAGATGTCAAGAGCAATGCTAAAAGAGATTGAATTGCATAAAGAAAATTCAAAGAAAAGCTCAAAATAGCTAATATGCTTAATCATATCTCTTAAAAATCTTTCATACCTAAAGTAGATACTGAGTTATTATAAAGCATATTATCTATAATATTCATAACTTCTATCGTGAACTTTTCAATAGCTTTATAACTGTTATTCCTTTTCTTTATGTGGACAAAACTTTGATCGTTCCTGTGTCTATAAAGCCATCGGGAGATTATATTCATCGCATCTATATCAAATTTCGTAATTACTTTGCTTTCGTTGCGGTTACGATCAAAAAATATCTGTTTAATATTATCAAATATCATTTTTGCTATATCAATTCCATCTCTTACCAATATTTCAGTCTGATTAACAAGCCTTCCCTTTCTTATAAAAAATAGCATCACAGAGCCTTTATCCTTTGATGGATATATAGCGACGAGATTATTGTTATCAACCGCATTAACTTGGAATTGATGTCTAAATATCGTTTCCCTGATCAGTTTAATCCGATCCCTTATAATAAGAGCCTTTTCAAATTGTAGCATATCTGATGCCTTTTTCATATCTCGCTCCATATTTTGAATTATTTTCTCTTTTTTCCCATTAAAAAGCATTATTATATTGTTTATTATTTTTTTGTATTCGGAGCTTTTGATCTTGCCCATACACGGACCGGAACATTTTTTAACCTCATATTTCAGGCAAGGATTCTTTTTTGTGGATAATATATTCCCATCACACCATCTTATAGGAAACAATCTATGAATAATCGCGATGATTTCCTCAGCTTGCTCCCATTTAGAGAACGGTCCGAAATATTTTGCACCATCAATTTCAATTTCCCATGTCGCAAAGACCCTTGGAAATTCCTCATTTAAAGTTATTTTTATAAACGGATAATTTCTAAAACGTCTTTGGATGATATTATAATCAGGAAGATTTTCTTTTATAAGCCTTGATTCCAAAAGCAATGCTTCAAGTTCCGAACCACACAATGTATACTCTACGCTTTTGGTTTTTCTTATTAACTGTCTTGTCCTACTGGAATGCCTATAATGCGGATATGTATAAGATCGGACGCGATCTCTTAAAGATTTAGCTTTTCCGATGTATATTATTCTTCCATGTCTATCTTTAAAATAATACACACCGGGCTTATCTGGAAGGGAGTCAACAGATTTTTTTGGTAACATTGCTAATTTCGTTGACTAATTGATTTACAATCCGAAGTCGTCTTCTTCTCCGTCAGAAGGCGATCTCGGACTGGTTCCGGGCAAAAATACTTCCTTTGTAGATTTAGAACTGCCATCTGATCCGATAACATTGCCAACGGTTTTAAACATAACTCCGCCGGGGATAGGAAAGTCTTTTTCAGGTCCGTCAACAACTGACTTCATAAAATCTGCCCAAATAGGCAATGCTGCTTCTGCTCCTGTTTTTCGTGTGCTTTTTGGATCGTCAAATCCGACCCAAACACCTGTTACAAGGTCAGGAACAAATCCGATAAACCATGCATCTGTGCTATCGTTAGTTGTCCCTGTCTTGCCTGCTGCGGGTCTTTTAAAACCAAGCGATCTGATCCTGCTTGCAGTTCCACCATCAATAACGCCTTTCATAACATGGATCATTTGATATGCGACATTTTTTTCAAGAACCCTTTTCGTTTTGGGCATATTTTCTTCAATTATATTATCCTCTCGGTCAATGACATATTTTACACATATAGGCTCTGCGCGAACTCCTAAATTAGCCCAAACAGAATAAGCAGAGGTTATTTCAAGGACATTAACCTCTGATGACCCTAACGCCAATGACGGAACGTGGGCTAATGGACTTTTTATTCCCATAGCTTGTGCAAGCTCAATGACTCTATTAACGCCAACTCTTTCGTTCATTAATTTCGCAGTCGGGACATTTAAGGATTTTACTAATGCAGTTCTGAGTGTCACTGGACCTGAATATTTATGCGAGAAGTTCTTCGGCTCCCAATATTTGCCATCAGGTGTTCTAACTCCCCATGGTGCATCTATTATGACATCAGCTGGTGTGGCTAATTTATTAGCGAATGCTGCACAATATACAAATGGTTTGAATGCCGACCCCGGTTGCCGTTGAGCTTGGACTGCACGGTTAAATTGATTGATGCTAAAATCTCGTCCTCCTACCATAGCCCTTATATATCCAGTGCTTGGTTCTATTGCAACAAGTGCCGATTGTATATAAGATTCTGGCGATTCTATTCCCTTTCCCCGTTCATTAGCAAACCATTTTACTTTATTCTCCTCGTAATCAGGAAATTTAAGCGATTTATCTAATATACGCAACTGTTTTTGCACAGCAACATTAGCAGAGAGTTGCATTGACATATCCAACGTTGTATATATATTATATCCATGTCCATAGATTGCAGATGGTTCAAACCTTTTTTCTAATTCTGTTCTAACGTACTCAAGAAAATAAGCGATGTCTGCACTCCATGATTCACCAATAGACGCTGTAACGAGAGGGGTATTTATAGCACTATCGTATTGAGCTTTCGTGATATATTTCATTTCAAGCATTTGCTTTAAAACTAACTGTCTTCTAGATTTAGAATCTTCTGGATTTTTTATAGGTGAGTATTTTGTAGGAGATTTTGGAATCGCTGCCAAAGTTGCACATTCTGCCAATGATAGTTCCCAAGCGTGTTTGCCGAAATAATATTTCGCTGCTTGTTCTACGCCATATATTTCCCTAGACCCCATACGACCTAAGTTAATTCTGTTGAGGTATCTCTCTAATATTTCGTCTTTTGTATATTTTCTCTCTATTTTTATAGCCATCAGCCATTCTTTAATCTTTCTTGTTATAATTCTTTCCCTAGTTAAAAAGAGATCACGGGCTAACTGCTGGGTTATTGTGCTTCCGCCTTGCTCTCTTGTTCTATGTCTTATATCATATATTATTGCTCCAACGATACGATAAGGGTCTATGCCTATATGTTTATAAAACCTTTTATCCTCAATAGCCAAGAAAGCATTACGAAGATCATCTGGAACCTGAGAAAGTGTGATTATTTCCCTGTCAATTCCTTCTCCACCGTAGAATTCATCAAGCTCTTCTGGTTCAAGTATAAACTCATTTAGGGGCAACCCATCTTTATTTTTGATTGATACGATTTTTCCTTTGTCAATCTTGATAACGACAAGCATTGGTTCACGATCAAGTCTAGGATACCTCAAACGACGGAGGTATAGCTTTATTTCATTTGTTTCGCTATTTTCTGGGTTAGCTAATGAAAATTCGCCGGGATTTGTAGGTTCACCATTCGTCATTTGATAGTTCAATCTTTCCAATCTTTGTAAAAGCCTTATATATGATGTCTCCGGATAAATATATGCTACATCGGAAAAAACCTTAGATGGAAAACGCCATGATTTGCTTTCATATTCCAACGAATCCAAAGATGGAAGTTTATTCCAATATCCAAGTATTACGCCAATAGGTATACCAAGCAGTATGAAAAAAAAGATGACAATAATCATTAAAAATATCTGTAAACGTTTATTCAATATAATCACCAAGTATCCCTAATAAAATCAGAAAATTAACAGAATTATTTAACCAAATGACTGACTTAATTATATATCTATAAAATAAATTAGTCAAGGTTTACAATGCTTCACATAATTGAGAATCTCTGAAATCAGGCAAAACTCATCTTGACATGAAAAAGCTAATATAATATACTTCATAACATCAAAAAGTGGGTAGGATATCACATTGGACTTGGATTAGTGATCATCCTTGTCAAAGACTTTTCTAACTGGATTATGTAGTAAAGATCACTTAGTAAATAGTTTTTGTTGGACACCACATAGGAGTTGATTATGTTAAGTGACCTTGAAATTGCACAAAATGCTAAATTAAAGCCAATAATTGATGTCGCCAAAGATGCGGGTATTCTTGAAGATGAGATTGACTTATACGGAAAATATATGGCGAAGATTGATCTAAGTATCTTGGAAAGGCTCAAAGATAAACCTCTCGGCAAGTTTATAACGGTTACCGCAATTACACCTACGCCATTAGGAGAGGGAAAAACAGTAACTGCGATCGGTTTGGGTCAAGGATTGGCAAAAATAGGCAAGAAGGTTATCAATACTAATCGTCAACCGTCAAAAGGACCGACTTTTGGTATTAAAGGTGGCGCTGCAGGGGGCGGATATTCACAAGTTTTGCCGATGGAAAATATTAATCTCCATTTTACAGGAGACGTTCATGCGGTAGAAACTGCTCATAACCTTTGCGCAGCAGCAATAGATAATCATATTTCTCATGGAAATAAACTTGGAATTGACCCTGTCAACGTGACTTGGAGATATTGTCAAGATTTAAACTCACGGGCTTTGAGAGATATAGTCATCGGTTTAGGTGGGTCTGCTAACGGTTATCCAAGGCAGACTGGATTTGACATAACAGTTGCAACTGAGACGATGGCTATACTTGCGTTAGCAACGAGCTTAAAGGACATCAGACAGAGATTTGCACGTGCTGTTATCGGTTATACCTATGAAGGAAAGCCTGTGACTATTGAGGATTTGAAAGTTGCAGGGGCTATGACAGTTTTAATGAAAGAGGCAATAAAGCCAAACCTTGTCCAGACAATAGAAAATACGCCAGTTATTACTCACGCGGGACCATTTGCCAACGTTGCTCACGGCAATAACTCCGTCCTTGCAGATATGATAGCTTTGAGATTAGCGGATTATGTCGTTACAGAAAGTGGATTTGGTGCGGACATCGGATTTGAAAAACTTATTGATGTTAAGTGTCGTCAAAGTGGCTTAAAAGTTGATTGTGCAGTTGTTGTCGCATCGGTCAGGGCATTGAAGATGCACGGCGGAGGATTTACATTCCGACCGGGTCAAAAATATGCTAATGTAAAAGATCAGGCAGAAAAAGAAAACTTGCCAGCACTTGAAAAAGGCTGTGAAAATCTCGCAAAAGCTATCAGTATTGTCAAGACTTTTGGTATTCCTGCTGTCGTATCTATTAATAAGTTCACATCAGACACAGATGCAGAAATTGAGTTGCTCAGAAAAAAGGCGATGGAAGCAGGAGCTTTTGCTGTTGCAGTTAGCGAGGCATGGGAAAAAGGCGGAGAAGGTGCTGTTGAACTTGCACAAGCGGTTGTCAAAGCTGTAGAAGAACCCCATGAAATGAAATTGCTGTATCCAGATGACATATCAATAAAGGAAAAGATAGAGATCATTGCCACAAAAATCTATGGTGCTGATAAAGTTGCTTATGAACCTCTTGCAGAAGAAAGAATAAAGCTATATACCAGTCTCGGTTTTGACAAACTTCCAATAAACATGGCAAAAACTCATCTGTCAATTTCCCATGATCCAACGTTGAAGAATGTCCCCAAAGGTTTCACGTTGCCTATACGAGATATAAGAGCTTCTATTGGAGCGGGATTTTTATATCCATTGTGCGGACAGATGATGACAATGCCCGGTCTGCCGTCAGTGCCAGCATTTGAAGCTGTTGATATTGACGAAAATGGAAGGACTATCGGATTATTCTAATCTTTAAATAAACTTTATTCTAATCTTTAAATAAACTACTTTCCACAAAATAAGGTTATGGTGATATTTCCATAACCTTATACGCTTACATAACCTTATATGCTTATAAGATTATTTCAAGAGGGATAAAAAGTGTATATTGAAGAGCCATTAAAGAAATATCTTGATGAAACCGCCTCAGGTGCTCCTACGCCAGGCGGTGGAAGTGTTGCGTCTTTGGTAGGAGCATTAGGCGCTGCATTGACAAGTATGGTATGCAATTTTACGGTTGGCAAAGAAAAATACAAAGATGTTGAAGCGGAAATATCAGATATATTATCAAATGCAGAGCAACTACGAACAGAATTACTTAATCTTATGGTTGAGGATACACAAGCTTATGGTGAAGTATCCAAAGCATATAGTATGCCAAGAAATACACCAGAGGAGAAAGAAGTTAGGACTCAAGCTATTCAAAAAGCCCTTAGAATAGCCATGCAGGCACCATTAGAGACTGCTTTTTGTTGCTATAAAGTAATAAAGTTGAATGAACCTTTGGTAGATAAAGGCAACCAAAACCTTATTAGCGATGTTGGAGTTGCCGTCTTACTTGCAGAATCAGCACTAAGATCAGCAGTGCTTAACGTAGAAATTAATCTTTCATATATTAAAGATGAGCAATTTTGTAATGATACTAGGGAAAAACTCAAAGCTATAATAACTGAATCATCAGAGATTAAGTCAAAAATATACGATAAAGTCAAAGAAGTTATTGGGGCTAAACTATAAATTTTCTAACTAATATAAGGAGAATTTTTATGTCAGCGACACTCTTAATGGGAAAACCGATCGCAGACAAAATAAATGAGCAGATAAAAAAAGATCTATTTGAAATCAAAGAAAAATATGATATTGTTCCATCGCTTGTATCTGTATTGGTCGGAAGCGATCCTGCTTCAAAATCATATTCAGGGCGTCAGAAAAAAAGCGCAGATGCAATCGGTATCAAATATGAACTTCATGAGTTGCCAGAGGATACTAATGAGGAAGACTTACTTAAATTTATCTCGCAGTTGAATGATGATCCACAGGTCAATGGTATAATAATCCAATTACCATTACCAAAAGGCATTGATGAACATAAAATTCAAAGTGCGATCGCAATGAAAAAAGATGTTGAGGGAATAACTCCCGTAAATATGGGATTAATAGTATATGAACGACCAAAACTCTGTCCATGTACTGCTTTAAGTGCGGTAAAATTAATAGAGTCTGTTGGTGCTGATATTTTTGGAAAAAATCTGACTGTTGTCGGTCGCAGTGCCATAGTTGGAAAACCTGTTGCATTGCTTATGCTCCAAAGAAAATTTTCATCAACCGTTACTGTATGTCATACAGGAACAGCTAAAGCTGGCACACTACCTTATCATGTCTCAAATGCTGATGTATTGGTTGTAGCTGCGGGAAGTCCTGAATTAGTAAAGGGCGATTGGATTAAAGAAGGTGCAATAGTCGTTGATGTAGGATTCAACGTCATTAATGGCAAAACTGTTGGGGACGTTGAATTTGAGGTTGCAAAAGAAAAAGCTAGCTATATTACACCTGTTCCTGGCGGTGTTGGACCCTTAACAGTATCTATTTTATTACAAAATACTGTTGAAGCTACCAAATGGCAATTGGAAGATAAAATAATATAATGAAATATGATATAGCAGCAAAAGCCATATTAGATATAAGCAAAGAACACATAATAAGGGAATTTCTTGGATTAGATGATAAATATATCCATTATCTTGATGACCTGCCCGAAGAGACAGTAAGCATCAGAAGAAGTGATTTTCCTTTAAGAGTTACGCTCAAAGATGGAAAAGAAATAATAGTTCTAATTGAGATACAAACAGAATTTAATAATGATTTTGTTTTAAGGTTGATTGACTATACAGTCAGATTTATGTTGAGATACCATCTGAGAGTAATACCTTTAGTTCTATTGTTAACGCCCTCTCAGTCTGCAACTGGCGTTTATGAAGATGATAGAATCAAATTTAGATATGAAATAGTTCGCTTTTGGGAGAAAAAAGCAGAAGATTATTTGGACAATATATATCTCTTCCCATTTTTGCCGTTAATGGATGGCGGAGATAAAGTTATTGAGCAAGCGGAAAAAATAATATATGAAAGCGTTGATATTGAAATAAGACATAAAGCTGACTTGTTGACTGCGATGGCAATATTTGCTGGTCTGAGAGATAGAAATTTGGGAGTTTGGCTTGCCGAAAGGAGGCGAGATATAATGATAAAATCTCCTGTTTATGAATTCATTAAAGAAGAAGGTATGAAAGAAGGTATGAAAGAAGGTATACAACAAGGCATGCAGAAGCTACTTGTTGATACATTGGAGATAAAATTTGAGATCATTCCAAAGACCTTGATAAATTCTATAAATGAAGTTACAGATTCAGAAACTCTGAGAATATTGCATAATATTGCGGTTAAATGCAATTCAATTGAAGAATTTGTAGAAAAAATGAAACTTGTAATTGAACATTGACATTATCCTAAAAGAGATAACTTTGGAGGCTATCTCTTTGGGCTTTATTATATCGGAGGTGTTGTATATATGGGTGCTTATAGTGAAAAAGTGATGGACCATTTTATGAATCCTCGCAATGTAGGAGAACTTGAGAATCCAGATGGCATAGGACGTGTTGGAAATCCTACATGTGGAGATATTATGGAATTCCAGATTAAAGTTGAAAATGACCGTATCGCCGACGTTAAATTTAAAACATTTGGTTGCGGTGCAGCAATTGCAGTGTCAAGCATGGTAAGTGAACTTGCTAAGGGGAAGACGCTTGATGAGGCGATGAAAATAACTAATAGAATGGTTGCCAAAGAGCTTGATGGACTTCCTAAAAATAAGATGCACTGTTCAAATTTAGGAGCCGATGCATTGCATAAGGCAATAATAGATTATAGAAGAAAACGAGGCGAACAGGTTGAAGATATTGAAGAACATGAACATGAAGACGAGGAGGTCGAATCTCATGCCTAAAAATGAAACAACAAAAAAACGATGCAAATGCCCATATTGTGATATTCCTGACCCAAAGTCTTCTCCTTTCTGTGGGGGCAAGGATACTAGGCTACATATTTGTAGCGAATGCGGTTGTGCTATCCCAAGAACTGCTAAGCATTGCCCTAATTGCGGCGCTGAGGTCAAAGTGACAAGTAAGCTAAAATGTGATTGAGGAGAAGACAGATTGATAAAGAAATTTTTCGCATCAATTAGCCACTAAATCACATAGAATTTCACAAAAAATACTGAAAAAGCAGTGATGTTTTGCGTTATTCAGTGAATTTCTGTGGCTAAACCCGTTATTATTTCTCTAAAAGGATATACGTATGGATAAAATAAATGTGATATTAAATGGTTCACCTGTTAGTGGGACAAAAGGAATGACTATACTTCAGCTTGCGAAAGAAAATGGTATAGACATTCCAACGCTTTGTTATATGGAAGGGTTATCACCAACAGGTTCGTGCAGGATGTGTGTTGTTGAAGTAAAAAATTCAAGGACTCTCGTCGCCTCTTGCCATACTCCGATCCAACCAGATATGGATATACAAACTCATTCCCCGAAGGTATTGAAAGCCAGACGAGTTATTATAGAACTTCTTTTAGCTAACCATTCAGATAACTGTCTAATGTGTGACAAAGCTAATCTCTGTGAATTGCGAAAGATTGCAGCTGATTTAGATGTAGGATTAACAAGATATAGCGGACAAAGGCATTTCTACCCAATAGATGACGAAAACCCATATCTTGTCAGAGACTTATCTAAATGTATCCTTTGCAGACGTTGCATAAAAGCTTCGCGAGAAAAAGGAAAGATCAGTTATTTCGGCATTGGCGGTAGAGGCTTTGAGTCTAATATCGTATCAAGTCCAGATCAAGAGATAAACGAGATAATCTGCGAAGTGTGCCTTGACGCATGCCCAGTTGGGGCGTTATCAAAAAAAGGCGAAATATTACCAACTAAAAGAAACCGAAAGCCACTTTACATAAAAGGTTAAGGAGATAAATGGTGAACAATGTTGTCCGAGAAATTTTAGCTCATCATAAAAACGGAAATCTGATCTCCATACTCAAAGAGGTTCAGGATAACCGCATTGATCTATCAAAAGATGTTATGATGGACATTGCCAAGTCGGTTGGAGTTTCTTTCAGCGATGTTTATGAAATAGCGTCTTTCTATTCTTTTCTCTCAACAGAACCGATCGGCAAAAATGTAATAAGAATATGCAAAAGTATTCCATGTTTTATGAAAAGTTGCGATGTTGTGATTAAAGCTATTGAAAAAGAGCTTGGCATTAAACCGGGAGAGATAACTGCTGATAAAAAATTCTCTTTTCATCTGACTAACTGCATTGGGGCTTGTGACATTGCTCCAGCGATGATGATAAATAAGAAAAGATATGGTAATCTGACACCTGGGAAAATTGCTCAGATATTAGACGAGTATAAATAATTTACAGTTTTAATTTGGAGATAATCTCATGCCAGAAAAACGAGTAGTTCTTAAAAACTGCGGAATAGTTAATCCCATAAGTTTGAAAAGCTATATAGAAAACGATGGCTTTAAAGCGTTAGAAAATGCAATTAAAATGACGCCAACAGATGTCATAGAGGAGATCAAGAGATCAGGTCTTCGTGGTAGAGGCGGGGCAGGATTCCCAACAGGGATAAAATGGGAGATGACTAATAAGTCTGTAAGCGATGAAAAGTATGTCATCTGCAATGCTGACGAAGGTGAAGTTGGGACATTCAAAGACCGATATATGATTGAAAATGATCCATTCTCTTTGATTGAAGGAGTTACAATAGCCTGTTATGCTGTCGGAGCAAAGAAGGCATATATATATTTGAGGGCAGAATATAATTTTCTTATCGGTGTTCTGCAAAATGCTATAGATCAGTCAAGTGAATATCTGAAAAAAGCAGATGTTGAAATAGAAATATTTGAGGGTGCGGGTGCTTATATCTGCGGTGAGGAATCTGCATTAATAGAATCAATAGAAGGCAAGCGAGGCGAAGTCCGTTATCGTCCTCCATTTCCTCCAACTGAGGGACTTTGGAAAAAGCCAACAGTCATAGATAATGTTGAGACTTTGATGAATATTCCACGCATCATGACTGAAGGTGCTGATTGGTTTAGTAATATGGGAACTGATAGAAGCAAAGGCACTAAGGTTTTCTCTATATGTGGAGATGTAGAAAAGGTTGGGGTTTATGAACTCGTTATGGGAAGTCCATTAAGAGAGTTAGTAGAAGGACTTGCACAAGCCAAAGACGTAAAAATGGTGCAGATCGGTGGGGCATCGGGCAGAATTGTTCCTTATGGGAATATAGATACTCCATTATCTTTTGAAACAGTTCTTGGTGCTGGCGGAGTTATGGTGTTTAATTCAACCAGAGATGTCATTGAAATTGTGCGTATGAACGCTGAATTCTTTGAAGAGGAATCATGCGGAAAATGTTTCCCATGCAGAGAGGGGACAAAAAGAATGCTTGAAATTATAACTCGCTTTGCAGAACATAGAGCTAAACCAAGAGATATTAAAGCCCTTGAAGATTTATCAGAAACTATGATGTTGTCGTCGCTTTGTGGTCTTGGACAAGCAGCGCCAAATTCTCTGATGGATACATTGAAATATTATCTAAGTGAATATGAAATGAGAATACGATAATGCTTGAAGACATTCAAAAAGATGAATTGCTATCACTAATACGAGAGTTCCCAGATCGTTCAATTAAATGGTTATTGGAAACTCCTGATAATGTTCGGGGGTTGTTGTTAATAACTGATATAGAGATAGCAAACCGAATAGATTATAGAAATCTTAAAAGAATTGATCAAACCTTTATTCTTGATAACTTTAAAAAACTTGAAACTGATCTCTTATTTCTCGCTCCATTTTTGGATTTCACCGGAAAATCTAACAGAGAAGTTATTATATATATCTTGATAGAGCATCAGTCCACGATCGATCCGACAATGCCGTTTCGCATATTATCCTACATAACACAGATCTGGGACAGACAACGTAGAGAGTGGCAAGATGATAATGTTCCGATACGTGATTGGCGATTTCGTCCTGTATTGCCCGTAGTTTTTTATACAGGGAACCGAAATTGGAATAAGCCCTTAAATATGAAACAATTAGTTGATCTGCCGTCAATTTTGGAGCGTTTTATTCCTAATCATGAGATTTTATTTCTAAATCTTAAAGATGTTTCATTGGAGCGGGTTGCATCTGTGAATGACCCTTTTGGATGGATATTATATGTTATCCAAAAAGAAAATATAAGCGAAACGGAATTTGTAGAAGAATTGCGACTTGCTATTGAGAATTTGGAAAAAACAACGTTAGATAAAAGGTCAAATTGGGAAAAACTTATGTTTTTTCTCATAGCATTTATAACTCACCGTCGCAACAGAGATGAACATAAGAGGCTTTTTAATGTGGTTCAATCAAAAATTGAAGATAAGATACGGCGAGAGGAGGTTAAAAATATGGGGAAGACAATGGCTCAGGCTTTAATAGAAGAAGGTATAGAAATTGGCAAAAAAATATCAAGAGATTTAATAGAAGAAAATGAAAAAAAAGCATTACAGAAGGGATTACAACAAGGATTACAACAAGGATTACAACAAGGGTTACAACAAGGATTACAACAAGGATTACAACAAGGGTTACAACAAGGCAAAATAGAAGGGCTAAGAGAAGCTATATCTTTGATTTTAGAAGTAAAATTTGGAACTGAAGGATTAGCTTTATTAGAAAAGATTCTTAAAATTGAATCAATTGAAAAACTTGAAGTAATCATGGAAGCCCTTAAAATAACCGATAAAATAGAGGATATAGAAAAACTCGTAAACTAACGGAGTGTAATTTATGAAAACTATAACTGAACAAAAACCTTTTGAGGAAATATTAGAGTGTATAGAAAAAGATAAGAATATATACATAATAGGTTGTGGAACATGTGCTACTATGTGTCATACTGGGGGCAAAGCAGAGGTTCTGAGTATGAAAGAAAAGTTAGAATCGCTTGGGAAGAATGTTGTTGGCTGGATAGTTATGCCGACAGCTTGCGATGATTTGACTGCTGATGCGATGCGCGAAGATTCCGAAAGGATAAAAAATGCGGATGCCATACTTGTAATGGCTTGTGCGTTCGGAACACAGACAGTAGCTTCTTTTGAAGACGAAAGACCAGTATATCCAGCATTGAATACACTCTTTGTCGGAAAAGGTAGAGGCGAATCAGGAATATTCGCAGAGATATGTCAACAATGCGGAGATTGCGTCTTGGCGGTCACTGGGGGGATTTGTCCTGTTACCATGTGTGCAAAAGGGCTATTAAACGGTCCCTGCGGAGGAACAAATAAGGGCAAATGTGAAGAAGACCCCGAAAGAGACTGTGCTTGGACTTTGATATATAAACGTTTGGAAAAACTTGGAAAGATAGATGAGATGAGGAAATATCGCTCACCTAGAAACTATCAGAAAGTCGCAAGACCCGGAAAAATTTTGATTGAAACGGAAGGAGTTAATAAGTAATGGCTACCCATCTGAAAGAAGTTCTGAAATCTGGCAAATTTGTCATAACTGCTGAAGTTGGTCCCCCAAAAGGGACGAATATAGAGACTATGCTTCATCATATTGATCTACTTAAAGACAAAGTAGATGCCCTTAATGCAACTGATAATCAGAGTTCTGTTATGCGTTATCCTTCTCTTGCTACAACATTCCTGATCAAGGAAAGGGGCGGTGAACCTGTCCTTCAAATGACCGGCAGAGATAGAAATAGATTAGCGCTTCAATCCGATTTGCTCGCAGCATATACAAGAGGCGTTCAAAACGTCGTCTGTCTTACTGGCGATTCTATAAGAGTTGGTGACCATAAGCAAGCGAAAGCTGTCTTTGATTTGGACTCTGTTCAGATTATAAAGATGGTTCGTCAATTAGAGACAGGCAAGGATATGGGCGGAAACGATCTTGACGGTGCTGTTGAATTCTGCGTTGGGGCAACTGTCACGCCAGAAGCAGACCCAATTGAACCTCAATTGATAAAATTTGAGAAAAAAATTGAGGCAGGCGCCGAGTTTTTCCAAACACAAGCTATATATGATCTGGTAAAATTTAGGGAGTTTATGAAGTTTGCTCGCCAATTCAACGTCAAAATATTGGCGGGAATTGTGCTTTTGACTTCTGCTGGTATGGCAAAATATATGAACGCAAATGTCCCTGGAGTCTTCGTCCCTCAAGAGTTGATTGACGAGTTATCCGCTGTCCCAAAAGGAAAGGGATTGGCTTTACAGAAGGGCATTGAAATAGCAGGACGCATGATCAAGGAGATTAAAGACGATAAAATTTGTGATGGCGTCCACATTATGGCGATCGGAAAAGAAGATTTGGTGCCTGACATTCTCTCATCAGCAGGGCTATAAATTGTCTTTTTTATCATATTGACTTAATTGAATCAACAAATCCTGAGTGGAGGGATTTAAGTGAAGATTGGTTTTGAGATTCTTCGGTCACTTCGTTCCCTCAGAATGACAAAGGCTTATCAAATGTCATTCTGAGCGTCAGCGAAGAATCTTCATGAGATGCTTCACTTCGTTCAGCATGACAAGTTATCGTTCAGCATGACAATTATTGATGACAATTATTGAT
>Ga0272448_1004900_pt1 | contig 15017 bp, 12 predicted proteins | sample YNPCB0191_FD_202220 | JGI IMG/M metagenome (GOLD analysis project Ga0272448, IMG submission 202220) | Hot spring sediment microbial communities from Yellowstone National Park, WY, United States - YNP-CB-019-1 | ecosystem: Environmental > Aquatic > Thermal springs > Hot (42-90C) > Sediment...
TATATCTTATAGATAGCGGACTTTTAAGTAGCCTCAGGTTTATGGAAAATAAAGATTACGGCGTGCTGCTGGAAAATACTATTTTTAAAGAAATTCATTCGTTGAGCAATAAGATAGTCTGCTTTAAAGAAAAGAAAGAATGTGACTTTATAATAAATAATAGCAAGGCTATCCAGGTGTGTTTTGATATAAGCGATCCCGAAACTTTAAAAAGAGAAAAGGCGGGGCTGATGGAAGCCTGTGAATATTTTAATTTAAAAGAAGGTTACATAATAACTTATGACCAAAAAGATGAAATAAAAGAAAATGGCCTTACCATTTATATAATCCCCGGATACGAGTTTGTTCTGAAAATGGGGAATGTCCTATGAAAATGTGAAAATGGGGACATAATCTATATTTCCTATTTTTTGGAATTTGATTTATGGTTCCCTATACGGTACCATTTTATGGCCATTTTGGTTCCCATTGTGATACAAAAACGGGGGACGTCCTACGCATTCCCCAATTTTCTCGAGGAGAGCGGGCGAAATAGAGGGACACCTTGCACCGGAAATAAGAGCCCTTATTTTTTAAGCTCTTCTTTGCTTATACCAGCCTGCCTGAGAATTTCAAGCAGCGTTCCCTTCGGTAGATCTTTCCTATGAAAAGGCACAACCACTCTTTTCCCTGTCGTTGGGTTGATATAGAGCTGATGGCTTGCCTTGCTCCTGTCCAGAATAAAACCTTTCTTTTTAAGCAGCTTGATGACTGCTTCAGCAGTGAGCGTGGGAAGCTTAGGCATTGGCTTTGATGGTGAGGGTATATTCTAAGACCCCATCTTCTGTTGGTATTTCTTCTCCGTGGGCTTTTAAGCTTTCTATGTAAAGTTCAATGGCTTCTTTGGCCATATTGATGGCTTCTTCTATTGTAGCTCCGTAGGTTACACAGCCGGGCAAGGAGGGAACAGTTACTGTATAGCCCCCCTCTGGTTCCTTCCTTAGCGTGATTTTGTATCTTAATAACCTCATTTTTCGCCTCTCAAATAAATGATAGCTAAATGGAAAATTATTTCAAGCTTAGAAAAAAATGGGGAGGAGAAAATGGGGACACCATCCATATTTCCTATTTTTTTTAATTTAATAATTGATTCCCTAAGAGACGGGGGAGACGAATTGTTTAGGAGAGAGTAGACTTTGATAGCGTACTGCTCAGGAAACAGTTCATGTCCCCGGCAAAGGCATCACACCCCCGTTAGAGCATTACCCAGGGGATAGCGAATATGTTGGAGGCAAGCTTCTGAATGTCGCTTCCGGTGTAAATCACTATGCCACCTGCGGCCTGCGGATTCATCCTCAGAAAATAAAAAAGATTCTGGAGATCAGCATACTGAACCTTATTGCTCATTTTTACTTCCAGCGGCAGAATGACCCTTCCATACTCAAGTATAAAATCAACCTCTTTCCCCTCTTTCGTTCTCCAGAAATAGACATTCATTCCATAAATCTCGGCCAGGCACAGCAAATTTAGCAAAATCAGGCTTTCAAACAGGTTTCCTTTAAATTTCTCATCCATGGCGGATGGGTCTTTGTAACCTGCCAGGTGAGCTGCCAGGCCAGGGTCAATGAAATATCCTTTGGGTGTTTTGGTAATGCTTTTTGATTTTATCTTGGTGAACGGCCTCAGGCGAACAAACAAATTTGAAGCTTCCAAAAGATTCAGGTATCTGTGCACCGTGGGCTGGCTAATCCCCGTATCGCGGGAGATGCCTGACTGATCCACGAGGGAAGCAGTTCTTAAAGCCAGAAGTTGCATGACCGCCCTGAAATCGGTTAGGGAAGCGACCTGAGTCAAGTCGCGAAGGTCTCGTTCTAAATAAGTTTTTATATAACCGTCCCACCACATAGAAATTTCTTCAGAAGACTCTGGCTTAAATTCCAGAACCGGAGGCAAGAAGCCACGAAAAAGAACCGGCGTGAGCGGCGGGGGGTTAGAAACTATTTCTTTTTCTTGCGGATAAATTTTCTTAAACATCTTTAACAGCCACTCGGGTTTCTGGCCGCCATGGTATTCGGAATAGGTGAAAGGGAATAGGGTATGGTAGGTGGCGCGGCCAGCTAAGGTTTCAGAAATGCTTTTTAAGAGCAGAAGATTGGCTGAGCCAGAGAGGACGAACCGACGCCCCTTTTCTCTGTCGCTGTCAACGGCCTGTTTTATGGAATGAAGGAGCTTCGGGACGCGCTGGGCTTCGTCAATGATGATATTTCGAGCCGAGGAAACAATCGGAGATGGGTCTTTTTGAGCCTGGGCCAGGACATCTAAGTCATCAAGGCTGAAATACTTATAGGTCTTGAATATCGGTTCGTTCATAAGCAGGGTGGTTTTTCCGGTTTGACGGGCACCTGTAAGAATCAGGACGCTACTTACCTTGAGAGACTTTTTTAGCTTTTCGGCCAGCCACCTTTCTTTGTACATATTATTCACCTTATGAATAAATTTTATTCATAGCTTGAATAAATTATACAACAAACTTGAGAAATAGCAAGGGGAAAAAATGGGGACATGGAGAACGGGGGACAGAAAACGTGGGACACCATACTCATTCGCTGATTTTTCCCCGAGGATGACACGAAGAGTCCAGAAACAGGGGCGCCAACAGGGGACGCCCTACGCATTCCCCAATTTTCTCGGGGAGAGCTGGCGAAATAGAGGGACACCTTGCACCGGAAATAAGAGCCCTTATTTTTTAAAGCTAATCGGGGCGCTTTTATTGAGGTGTATAATATAACCATAGATTCAGAAGGGAAAATTTTTTAATCAGGAGGCAAAAATGAAAACATTAAAAGAGTTAGAAGAAGAAATTAGACTGCTGGCTTATGAGCTTTATGAAAAAAGCGGAAAAATCCCCGGTCGAGAGATAGAGAATTGGTTAGAGGCTGAAAGAATGGTCATGGAAAGGCATTTTGGGTCGAAGGGTCAGGGCAGTGGCCAGCGGCAAATGGAGAGCGAACCTTCAAGCGGAGCTGAGAGCCCCGGGGAAAGAAGGAAAAAATGCTCTGGTCGGTCTGGATCTGGAAGAGGCCGGATGAAAAAAGCGGAGTAAAAAAGCAAAAAGCAAAATAACGAAATTTACTGCTCAAGGCATTTTTCGATCGGGTGCCGATTTTTTATATTGAACTTACTCTAAAAAATTAGGGAAATAATCAGGGATGGCAAAAATTGCAAAGATGGAAAGAATAAAGAATAAGGATGCAAAAAATACAGAAGTAAAAATGTAGAAGTAAAAATGCAGATGCCAGAATAAGGATGCCTAAATAAGGAAAAGATAAGGAGGATTATAATTAAAAAAGGGTGGTTACATAACGATAATTTGTAATATAGATTGTGTAATGTAGATTGTGCCCTAACTTTTCGGTATAATTCACGAGATGAGCGCAGCACTGGTTGTAGGCATCGGCTTTATTGCAGGGATATTTTCGGGGCTGTTTGGCATCGGCGGCGGGATAATCATGGTGCCGGCTATGGTCCTCCTGGCTCATTTCCCGCTGGTTAAAGCCACGGGGACATCACTGGCGGCGATACTGCTGCCGGTGGGGATTTTTGGAGTGATGGCCTATTACCGCGCCAGGTTGATTGACGTCCGCGCCTCGGTCTTGATTGCTTCGGGCCTGGTGATTTCAGTGGTGGTGGGGGCCTGGCTTGCTCATAGCTTACCGGCTGATGTTATGCGCAAGCTTTACGCCCTTTTCTGCCTTTACGTGAGCTGGACTTTCATTCAGCCGCTGGACATAGTTAAAAAATATTTAGCCAGTAGAAAAAAGACGAAAGAAAAAGAGGGTGAGCCCGGGGGAAATTTATCAGCGACACACAAGCAGGTATGGGCGCACGGGCAGGAGCTGGCGCAGGGCCAGGCGAAGGAGCAAACTCAGACTCAGGCGAAGTCTCAAGTGAATAGCCAGGGCCATCAGCAGCAGCCATCGCTGCCGCAGGGGCAGGCCCATTCTCACGCCCAGGCTGAGTCCACCGCTCAACCCGCAAACGCCGCTCTAGCACACCTCCGCGTCCCTAACGCCCCTAACCCGAGGCCGCATTTTCTGGCCCTTGTGGGAGTGGGGCTGGTAGCTGGCGTCATGGCTGGAATGTTTGGCATCGGCGGCGGTAACATCATCGTGCCGTTTTTGATCCTTTTTTTCCATTACCCGCCGAAAAGGGCCATCGCCACCTCGCTGGGAGCGTTGCTGGCGCCGGTGGGCTTACCAGGGGTGATTTATTATTATAAAGCCGGAACACTGGACATAAAGGTGGCGGCCCTGCTGGCTTTCGGGCTGCTCCTGGGGACGGTATTCGGGGCGCGAATTAACATCAAAACCCCGAGCCGCCTGGTCAAGATGCTTTATGGTTTGTTTCTTATTTTCGTGGCCGCCCGCTTCCTATTTTTTTAAAGCGCGGACAATGCGCCAGGAGGCCCAGCCATCCCCAAAAGGATTCCGTCGCTGCAAGCCGCGCCTGAATTCACTGCTTTCCACTTCTTTTAACAATCGCAGAGCCAGTTTTTCTATATTTTCAGCTTTAGTCCCGCCTATCCAGGCCACGCCAGCTTCCACGGCTTCTGGCCTCTCGGTCTTCTCCCTCATCACCACCACCGGCACTCCCAGCGAAGGTGCTTCTTCCTGAATACCGCCCGAGTCTGTCATGATCAGGCTGGCTTCCCGCATCATCCTGACAAAGGTCAGGTAATCCACGGGCTCAACCAGCCAGATCCTTTCGTGCCCGCCAAGCTCTCTGAGCACCACCCGCCTGACTTCAGGGTTGAGGTGCACCGGGAAAACCACCTCTGCCTCAGGAATTTTCTCCACCACCCGTAGAATCGCCCGGCAGATTTCTTCCAGCCCGCCACCAAAACTCTCTCTGCGGTGGGCGGTCACCAGAATCAGCTTGGATTTTGTCGGGTTTCCTGGCCTTCCCGGCCTTCCTGGCCCAGTTTTTCTGGCTTCTTTTCTTTCCAGGCTTGGTGCTCTTTCTGCGCTCGCTCTGCCGAAAGCCTCTGCCTTAGCTCTGCCGAAAGCTTCGTCACCAGCTCCATCCCCGGCTTTCCCTTCTGCCCTGCCACCGGCTCTGGCATCTGGCTCCTTCACCCCATCACCACTTCCAGCGCTAATCCGTTTAACCGAGCTGCGCCAGTCCCATTTTTCACCCTCAACCTTTTTTAAAATCATCTTCAAAGCATCAACCACCGTGTTTCCCGTGACCAGCACTCGCTCCGGGCTTATACCTTCAGCCAGCAGATTTTTTCTGGCTCTCTCGGTCGGGGCAAAGTTCAAATCCGCCAGCGGGCTGATGAGCCGGCGGTTGATTTCTTCCGGAAAGGGGTTGAACCTGTCTTCCGTCCTGAGCCCGGCTTCCACGTGTCCGACCTTCACCCGGGAATAAAAAGCAGCCAGGGCAGCCGCCAGAGCAGAAGTGGTATCACCCTGCACCAGAACCCAGTCCGGTTTCTCCACGCTCAATATCTTTTTCATTCCCAGCAACACTTTGCCAGCCACATCAGCCAGGTGCTGGTTGGGTTCCATGACCCTCAGGTCATAATCTGGCTTCAGGTCAAACACTTTAAGGAAAGGTTCCATCATTTCCCGGTGCTGGCCTGTCAGACAGACCAGCGGGGCAAAGGTTACGGATGTAGAGGTCCGTTTCTTCTTGGTCGGGTCAGGTTTTTTCCCCTCGCCAGACGATTTGAGAGCGTGGATGACTGGCGCCAGCTTGATAACTTCTGGCCTGGTACCCATAACTACCAGAACTTTAATTTTTTTGCTTTGGGCTGCGGTCATTTTCAGTCTGCCTTTTTAGTTTCGTTAATAGTGGCATTGATACTTGCCTTTTTAAAACTTATAACTTTTAAAATTTTGCCCTGGCCATTTTCTGTTTTTTTATTTTTTTCCAGCCAGCGAGAGTTCATGATTTTTTTGTGTAAATTTTGACTGAAAAAAGAATAAGCAGGGTCAAAATGTCCAGGCCGCATCTTGCTTTATTTTACTAAAAATGCTCCGCCTTTACACTCCAAAATCCCAATATTTGGCTGTCCACCCCGCCGCTTCCAGATACTCCCCTTAGACTGGATACCATGTCCTAATCTGAAAGAGATTTATTTTTGACCACCTCCCCCGATTTTGATAGAATGTTAACAACTCCAGGGCGTTTCGTGATGAAAAGCGCAGCCAGGTTGGGACGTTCAGTTTCAGGCAGACGGAAGGGCAAAATAGCGTGGCCGGCGCAATTGCCTGGTTAGTCTGAGATTCTGGTGTTATTTAAATAAGGAAAAGGAAGCAAAATTAACATGGTTAGCCCTGATTATGGTGCCTTTTTAAATTTCGTTTATAAAGCCTGGGTTTTCTTCAGGTATGTTTTTATCGTTCTGGTGGTGGCTTTTTCCCTCGGTGGCCTGAATGATTTCTTCGTGGACATTTACTACTGGGGCCGCCAGCTCTACCGCCGTCTGTTCAAGAAAAAACTGATTAAGCCGCTCACTCTTGAACAGCTGAGGTCAATAGAGGAAAAAAATATCGCCATGGTCATCCCGGCCTGGAAGGAGGCCGGGGTCATCAAGAGCATGCTGCTCAACACCCTGAACACCATTGATTACGACAATTATTTCATCTTTGTCGGCTGTTATCCCAACGACCCTGAAACGCAGGCTGAGGTGGACCAGGTGGCGGAAGTTTATCCCCGCGTGATTAAAGTTGTAAACTCCAAGCCGGGTCCCACCACCAAGGCTGATAACCTCAACGAAATTTACCGCGGGCTCTGTGCCTTTGAAGAAAAAGCTGGTTTTAAGTTTGACCTTGTGGTGCTCAGCGATTCAGAGGATATCCATCACCCGCTGTCTTTCAAGCTGTTCAACTACCTGATGCCCCGCTTTGAAATGATTCAGATTCCGATTATTCCGCTGGAAAATCCCTGGTACAGCTTTGTCGGCGGGGTTTACCAGGATGAGTTTGCTGAGATGCACCAGAAGGAGCTCATCGTGCGGGAAAAGATCGCCCGCATTTTGCCTTCAGCCGGGACCAGCACGGCTTTCTGGCGGGAAAGCCTGCGGAAGCTTGACCCAGAGAATACGGGACAGGTGTTTAACCCGAAAACTCTGACCGAGGATTACGAAATCGGCATAAGGCTGGGCAAGCTGGGGCTGCGGCAGATTATCCTGTTGCAATGGGTAGAACGTCTGGTGACCAGGCCCGGGAAAGCCAGGCCGAAGAAGGTTAAAGAGCTGGTGGCCACGCGCGCCTTTTTCTTGACCGAGTTCCGCAAGGCGGTGCGGCAGCGGGCGCGCTGGGTTTATGGCATCGCCTGGCAGGGGCTGAAGAACATTGGCTGGGACCGCAACCTTAAAATAAGCTACACACTGCTGCGCGACCGCCTGGCCTTTTTCACCAACTTTCTGTATTTTTTTGGCTACCTGCTCATATTTTACATTCTGCTGGTGATGGGCATCAGGATTTTCCGGCCCGATTTTTATGTGCCGGCGCTCGTCCGTCATGATGAAATCTGGTGGAAGCTGGCGCTGCTGGTGCTGTTCTTCCTGGTGTGGCGGTTGCTCATGCGCTTTATCTTTGTGGGCAAGATCTACGGAATCGGCACGGCCGCTTTGACGCCAATAAGGATTGTGGTGGGCAACGTGCTGAATTTTGCTTCTTCCAGCCTGGCCTTGCTCTGGCTCATCCGGGCCCTTTCCACCAAGAGGGAACAGACCTGGATTAAAACCGAGCATAAATTTCCGGCGGAAGAACTGGCGCCGTTTCACCGGAAGATTGGCGACCTGTTGCTCAGCCGGCACCTGATTACTGCCAAACAGCTGGAGCAGGCGGTAAAAATCCAGCAGAAGAGCCGGCCAAAAAAGAGGCTGGGGCAGATTTTGTTAGAGCTTGGTTATATCACCGAAGAGGACCTGGCCGCCTCGCTGGCTACTCAGCGCAAGTGGACCTTTATTGAGATTGACCCGTTTGCCGTGGAGCCGCTAGCTCTGGAATTGGTGCCCAGGTGGATGGCAGAGCGCTACCGCATTTTCCCGCTGGCCTATGAAGACGGAGTTTTGCACCTGGCCATTGACCGCCTAGACCTGGGGCTGCTCCAGAGTAGCCTGGAAGAAGTTTTAGGCCTCCGCATAAAATTCAGCCTGACCACACCGTTTGATATTGATTATGCCATTGAGAAAGCATATTCGGAGGAGTATGAGAAGGTTCAGCGCGGGAAGAGGCTGGGCGAGCTGCTGCTGAAGGACGGCGTGATAACGCAGGAGCAATTGCAGACCGCCCTGCGTAGGCAGAAGAGAACTGGCGAAAACCTGGGCGAGATTCTGCTGGATGAGCGGATGATTGAAGAAGAAGTGCTGGCCGCCTACCTGGAAAAGCAGCGGGAAGAAGCTAAGGGAGAGAAGTAGGGGGAAGTAGGGAGAAGTAGAGGGAAATAGAGTGAAGTAGAGGGAGAAAGAATTGGGCCGCTTCTGTCAGGTATAGGAGTGGAGGATGATGGATAAGGCGATGGTGGATAAGACGGGCGAATGACAGGCAGAATAATTGTGGAGAGAATTGGAAAATAATTTACTGAGAGTAAAGTGGGTAAGGGACGAAAAAATTGAGCCAGGAAAAAATGAGTTAAGAAAGCCAGCGCAAAAACAAGGGCAAAAACGAAAAGGAAAGGGCTAAAAGGAAGGAACAAAAAGGAAAGGACGAAAAGGAAAGAGCGAAAAGGGAAAAGACAGTTAGAGGACAAATAAGGAAAATAAAAAAGGGAAAGAAAACGGAACGCAAAATAAGATAGATAAATGAAGGAATAAAGGAAAAAGGAATAAAAGAGCTAAAGGAAGCAAAGCAAGCAAAAAATAAAGGAACAAAAATGAAAGAAAAATCAGGAAGATTAAGTCGGCAGCGCAAGCCCCAAAAAACGGGCTGGATAAGGTGGCTCTGGGTGGCCGGGCTGTTGCTGTTTTTCGGGCTGGCGGGTGTGCCCCAGAGCCTGGCCCAGGTCGGCCATCTGGCCCCGCAGTTTGGCTTTGAGGGCTATGGTGGGTCTAATCAGCTGACTATTTTCAGCCCCTGGGCCGGAGCGAGGCTCGGGCTGTCTAATCATGCTTCTTTCATTCTGCGCGCTCATTACAGCCGCTTTGGTTATGAATACTGGGGCAGTGATGGTCTGGGCGGGCAGGTTAAAAAGGACTTCAGGGCTGACATCGGCCGGATGTCGGGTTCTTTTTACCTGGAAGGACATGGTTTGACCGGTTATGTGAGCTTCTCCTACCTGATTGGCTCTAAAGATTATAACGGCTATGCTCTGGACAGCGGGCTGGAATGGAAGTTTAGTGCCCGGGCGGCAGCGCTGGTGTCGGTGTACGGGATAAGAGAAAAATCTAATTTGTGGCATCCGGAAGAACCGCGGAGATGGATAAATACCTATTCTCTGAGGCTGGGAACCAGAGTCTGGATTTTCCCGCAGCTGGCCATAAATCCCAACGTTTATTTCATAAGGAATTCAGAGAAGGTGAAATCTTCGGCCTATTCGGTGGGGCTGGTCTACACGCCGCAGTGGTGGCTGGCTCTGACCGCTTATTATTTTCGTTATGGTGAAGCCGCCTTTTACGTCTTCCACGGCAACTATTTTAGCCTCGGGGTGAATTTTTATTTTTGATGCTATAATTAGGCCGTGGAGAAAAGGAAAAGACTGAAAAGAGTGCTGGTCGGAATGAGCGGCGGGGTGGACTCGTCTGTGGCGGCCCTGCTGCTGAAACGGGCTGGCTTTGAAGTAATCGGCGTGACTATGAAGGTGACCCCGGCTGGCGGCGCGGGGCGGGTTAATGACGGTTCTAATCCGGCGCTAGGGGGGCAATCAGAAAAAACCGAGAAGCAAGGGCTTGACAGAAGAAATTTGCTGCCTTATCAAAATTTAAACGAGCCTGCGGCGGCAAAAACTGCGGGAAGTAAAGCTAAAGTTACGGGAAGTAAAGCTAAAGTTAAAAGCAGAGCTGAAGCCGAGGCCGGAGTCGGGGCCGGGGCTAAAGCGGGGCAAACAGGGGTATCTTCTGGCGATTCAGATTTGGGCCCTGGTCAGGCAGACGGCACTTCGCTCGTTTCCGCGGCCACGAGGCCTGGCTTTCAGCAGATTTCTCATGAGGGGCGGAGGCTGGCCTGCTTCGGCGATGATGAAGAAGAAGAAATAAGAGAAGCAGAGGCCGTGGCCAGGCACATCGGCATTCCCTTTTATGTGGTGGACCTCAGCCGGGAATACGAGGAGCGCATCCTGAGTTATTTTAGAAACGAGTATGCCCGTGGCCGCACGCCCAATCCCTGCGTCAGGTGTAATGCGGAAATTAAGTTCGGGCTGTTGCTTGAATCCTGCCGGAAGCTGGGTGTTGATTACGACTATTTTGCCACCGGCCATTACGCCCGGGTGAGGTATGAGGAGGCGGCTGGCCGCTGGTGGCTGCTCAAAGGCCGCGACCTGAGCAAAGACCAGTCGTATTTTCTGTCGCTGCTGAGTCAGGAGCAGCTCAGCCGGGCGCTATTTCCGCTCGGGGAGCTGAGCAAAAGCGAGGTGCGGCAAATAGCACGGGAGGCAGGCCTTCCGGTGAGCGAAAAAGAAGAAAGCCAGGATTTTTACGCTGGAAATTACCGCGAGTTGCTGGGACCGGGCAAGCCCGGCTACATCAAAGACCTGAGTGGCCGGGTGCTGGGCGAGCATGAGGGCATTGAGAACTTTACCATCGGTCAGCGCCGAGGCCTGGGAGTCAGCAGCACGGGTCGGCTTTATGTGGTGAAGATTGAGCCGGAAACCGGTACTGTGTACGTGGGCGAGGAAAAGGATTTGCTGACCCAGCGTTTCCGGGTTGAAGGAGTGAACTGGATTGCCCGGGTGCCGCAGGCAGGTGAAGAGGTGGAGGCGACAGTCAAAGTGCGCTACAAATCGCCGGAGCTGAACTGCCGAATTGTTATCGGAGGGGCAAAGGAGGAAAAAGCGGTAGAGACGGGAGCGAGAAAAGCGGAAGCAAGAGAAGCGAAAGCTGATGTTGCAGGTGGCGGTAATAAAAGTAAAACTGATTCAGACCGTAAGGGCCAGCGGGTCAAGTTGACCGGCAAGGCTAATGCGGCCGGTAGAGTTGCTGAGGCAAAAAAAATTCTTGAAGGAACTCCTGAAGGAGCTGAGTCAGCGCGGGTTGAGGCGGTGAGTGAGGTTGAGGTTGTGCTCCTTTCTCCTTACAAAGCCATCACACCGGGTCAGGTGGCGGTTTTTTACGACGGCGAGGTCGTGCTCGGCGCTGGCTTCATTTCCTGATAATATAACCTGAGGGCCATTTATCTAATTTAAACGTAACGGTTACCCAAAAAGTTTGGGAAAGTTTTTCGCCTTCAATTTCCAGCGCCTTGTAAACCCATTGTTTAACAGCCTGCACAGCTGCAGCTGCCAGCAGTGGGTGCGGAGCTTCCAGGACCTTGATTTGAGAAACGGCTCCATTCAGGTCAGTTTTACATTCAAGGATGACGACACCCTGGGCATTTATTTTTCGAGCTGCTTCGGGATAGATGGGCTCAGCCCTGTGTATAAGTTTTGGAGGGGATATGAAGGCCTCTTTGCCTACTACGTCTGGATGGAAACAGCAAAAATAGGCAGTATTATCAGCAGCCATTAGACCAACTACCAGAAAACCATCTTCTGGGAAATCAAGAAGAGAAGAAAATTCCAGCAGTTCCGGTTTTTTGGTGTCAATAGATGTTGCTTGCCAGGGGGTGAAAGAGTTCGTGGTGTGAATATTAAGCTGGAGCTGAAGGGCTGGGGGCTTAGATGGGTCCGGATTGATAAGCGAAATCCAGTGTTTTCGGCCGTCTGTGGTGAAAAAGCCGGTCTGAGGGACATCCGAAGCTTCTGTTCCGTACAAAAAATATCCTCGCAGCCCGGGAATCTCTGGGCCTGGCGGTAGTGGAAATTTCTGATTTTCTCCTTTTTTGTTCTGGTTCTCCTCTTTGTTTGGGGTGTTATTTGACCAGGTTAGAAGATAGGTGCCTTGCTTCAAAACCTTGGTGTAGTCTACTGAAAACTTATTTTGAATCTCACTTCGCAGCTGATCAAACTCAGAAACGGGGAAGGTACCGGTGTAAAAAACTCGTAAACCGGCAGAGGAATTAGAGATGGTAGCGGGGGTTGTGGAGGTAGAGCTGGTGGCGGTAGTAGCGGAGGCGGCTGAGGTGGTAGGGGCGGTGGCGCTGGCTATAGCCGCCGCTGATTCAGGTTTCAATAAGGCTTCTAACAGCCAGAAACGCAGGCGGGTCACTCTGATAGGCTTCTGAGTGTCATCTTCAGGGGAAGAGATGGAAGGAGAGGGGAGGGCAGAAGAGGAAAGGGAAGGAGAGGGGAGGGTAGGAGAGGGAAGGGCAGGAAAGGGAAGGGAGGCACAGGCAGGGAGTGTGGAAAGTGTTTTTTTAGAGGAGGTTTTATCAAAAAAAGTCTTGTCAGGAGAGGCGCTTGTCATTTCAGAAAAAGAGGTGGAGATAAAAAGAAAAATCAGAGTGGAAATCAGGGTAAACGCCAGAATTAAAAACCGCCTGGTGAAAAAGCACGCCCAGGAGCGGCTAAGGCTTTTGCTTTTGTGGTTTCCCCGGAATTTAACCGCTGCGCAAGCTGAAGGGCGAAAATAAAAATAAATAGTTTTAAGCCACGCTAATTCTGACATCTCAAACTTCTCCCTTCTTAATTTTTGCTGGCGAAAAAATATTATTAATTTTAAAAATAAAAAGCAAGGCTAAAGGGAGCAGGGAAACGGGGGTGGAATGCGGGAGTGGAAAATGGGGGTGGAATACGGGAGTGGAAAACGGAGGTGGAATGCGGGAGACATAATACTCAAGCCCTAATTTTTTGAAGACTGGCGCTTAAAAATAGGGAGAATTGGTTTCAGAAAAATTGGTGCCACAATACTCAAGCATCAAATAATATTGGCGCCATAATAATTTGGTGTCACCCGAAATATTCTCTGGCTGGAAAAAAAAATGGAAATATAGAAGGTGTCCCCATTTTTTAGAGCCGGCGGCGTACTGAGGCGGCATGGCCGAAAAGGCCCTCGGCTTCTGCCAGGCACACGGCTGCTGGCCCTATCTCCTCAAGCCCCTTCTCTGAAACTTCCAGCACTGTCTGAAACTTTAGAAAATCCTTGACACTCAGGCCGCCCGTGTAACGCGCTGCTCTGCCGGTCGGCAGAATATGGTTGAGCCCGGAAGAGTAATCGCCCAGTGCTTCTGTGCTCAGCTCTCCCACAAAAAGTGAACCAAAATTTCTTAGCTGACCAACCCAGCGCGCTGGCTTTTTAACCATTAAAATAAGATGTTCCGGCGCTATTTCATTCGCCAGCTCAACCGCCTTTTCCAGCCCATCAACCATAATAATCAAGCCCTGTTCTTCAAGCGAGCGAGCAGCAATTCTGGCTGTTGGTAATTCCTTCAATTGTTTTCTCAGCTCCACTCTGACAGCTTCTGCCAGCTTGTAGCTTTCAGTAATGAGCCAGGGGCGAGCCAGAAGGTCATGCTCCGCCTGAGCGATTAAGTCTGCGGCCACGAGCTCAGGTTTTGCTTCGCCGTCAGCGATAATCAGGAGTTCAGTCGGCCCGGCGATAAAATCAACCCCGACCACACCGAAAATTTCCTTTTTCGCGGCCGTAACATAGACATTGCCAGGTCCGACAATTTTATCCACCTGTTTTATAGATTGCGTTCCGCAGGCCAGGGCCGCCACAGCCTGAGCTCCACCCATGGAGTAAACCTCTTCAATTTTTAACTTTTCCGCCACATAAAGGATAGCTGGAGGCAAGTGCCCGTCTTTTCCCGGAGGTGAGCAAACCACAATTTCTTTTACCCCGGCCACCCGGGCCGGCACCGCCGCCATTATCAGCGAAGAAATGAGAGGATAGCGGCCGCCTGGAACGTAGATACCGATTCTGTTTATGGGAATTAATTTCTGGCTGGCCCTAACACCGGGCTTAACTTCCACTCTCAACCTGTTTAGTTTCTTCAGCTCGGCCAGCTGTTTTTCTGAAAAAAGATAAAGGTTATCCACCGCCGTCCGGATAGCTTTTTTAAGCTCCGGGTTTATTTGCCTGGCTGCCTGCTTGAGCTCACTCTTTCTGACTCTCAGGCTGGTTAATTCCACCCGGTCAAAAAGCCTTGTGTACTCTTTCACCGCTTCATCGCCTCTGCACCTTACCTCAGAAATTATGCGCCGGACTTTTTTGACCACGGCTGAATTAATCGTCCAGTCCGAACCTATCTTAAAATCTCTGGCTTTTATTATCCTGACCATCATAAATTCTCCTTTTTAAGTTTGTTTGCACTTTTTCTCCCTTTTTTCCCCTATTCAGAAGGAAAACTGTCCGGAAATTTACTGGCCCACTTCAATTGCCTGTAGGCTAATCTAGCCTCAGTAAATTTTATAAGTCCCATCTTTACTTCCTTCGTCTTCACTTACTTCTACTCAAGGTTGTTTTTTTCTGCCTTCTTCTCTGAAGTTCTCTGAAGACATCCTTAAGTTCAATCTGCTCCTTAGCCAGCAGCACCGTTATGAAATAGAGCAAATCAGCCGCTTCCCAGATTATTTCCTCTCTTCCCTGAGCTTCAATCAGTTCGGCGGCTTCTTCTTGCAGCTTCTCTCTGACGGTCCTGTCGTTAAGGCTGACGGTGTAGGATTCAGGCCGCGGATTTTTAATTCTTTCGCTGACCACCTGGTAAAGGTCTTCCAGCCGGAATTCCTTCCGACCGAAACAGGAATAATTGCCCTTATGGCAGGCGCCACTCCCTTTCTGCTGAACAACAAAAAGCACCGTATCTCCATCGCAGTCAGTCCTGAGGCGCAAAATTTCCTGCTCGTTGCCAGATGTTTCGCCTTTGGGCCAGAGAGTTTTCCTTGACCGCGAAAAAAAGCAGGTTTTTCCGGTCTGAAAAGTCTTTTGCAAAGATTCAGGTGAAACCCAGGCCAGCATTAAGACCCGCCCCAGCTCATCAACCACTACAGCCGGT
>Ga0272448_1004901_pt1 | contig 15012 bp, 9 predicted proteins | sample YNPCB0191_FD_202220 | JGI IMG/M metagenome (GOLD analysis project Ga0272448, IMG submission 202220) | Hot spring sediment microbial communities from Yellowstone National Park, WY, United States - YNP-CB-019-1 | ecosystem: Environmental > Aquatic > Thermal springs > Hot (42-90C) > Sediment...
GATAGATTATGGGGTCGCCCTTGCCCTCGTCGACGTTCTGTGCGTCGCTGAGTTCCGCCGACGGAGTGACCGTGAAGCAGCCTTCCGGTATGACGGGCCTGTCGTAAACCGCGCTGTTGAGATGCCGTCCCAGTTCGTACACCTCCATCTTCCACAGGTCGGCGATGTTCGCCAGATATCCGCCAAGATCGCCGTAGAGCGTGGCATAGCCGACCGTCATCTCGGATTTGTTGCCGTTGCAGGTGAAAACGCCTCCGAATGCCGAGGCCACGGCCGCCAGCACACGCGCCCCACGGTCGCGCGCCTGGATGTTTTCCTTTGCGAGGCCGGAGAGAGAGAGCTTCTCCTGAAGCCTGCCGTCGAGGCTTCTGCAGCAAAGCCCGTCGAGCTGCGAGATGGTCAGGCGGGCGCTGTCCTCTATGGGTATCTCGGCGTAGAGGCACCCGAGCCTCTCGGCCAGGTCGCGGGCGAGGGTGCGGGTTGTGGGGGAATTGTAGCGGCTCGGCATGTTCACAACCAGCAGGTTTTCCGGCGCCAGTATCCGGCGGTACAGCGCCGCCACGACTGACGAATCAATGCCTCCGGATATTCCCACGCATACCCGGCTGACTCCGCACAGCTTCATGAAGCGTTCCGTGCCGAAGAGGATGGCGGCGCACGCAGATTCAATGCCATCCTTGGACACAGGAAGCTGACTTTCGCATGCCGCGGGCTGAGCCTGCGGGATCTCAACCGACAATACCGCTTCCTCAAAGGCGGGGCATGCGGCGACGCGGCGTCCGAGGGCGTCATACACGCATGAGGATCCGTCAAAGGTGAAAACCGTCTTGCCGTTGTTCTGGATGCCGATGTTGTTCACGTACACCAGAGGCCTTCCGTACCGCGCCGCATGAGCGGAATATACCCGCATGCGTTTGGCGTTTTTCCCTAACGTGAAGGGAGAGGAACTGCAGTTGATCAGCAATTCCGCGCCGCGTTTGAGGAGTTCCGCCGCCGGCGAAACGGCGTAATCCTCGTCCCATGCGTCCTCGCACAGAAACGCTCCGAGCAGACCCAGGCGCGAAGGCACTGGTTCGAGAAAGTCCTCAACCGGTCGTCTCTCCTCCTGGGCCAGTTTGCGCAGATCGTGGAAGTAACGGCTCTCGTCAAACTCGCGATAGTTTGGGGCGAGGGTCTTGATCACAAATGGATAAAGTCCGCGCCGTGGGCCGATGAAATCTCCATTTTCGGCGACAAACAATGCGTTGTATTTCCTGACCCGCCCGTCTTCATTTTTCCGCGAGCGGTCCACCGCCACGCTTCCGAATACAACCGTGATGCCTGTTGACGCCTGCCTCACAAGTTCGTTGCAGCGTTCGCATTCCCTCAGAAACGACGCGTATTCCCATTCGTCTCCTATCAGATAACCGGGGATGGCCATCTCCGGGAAAACGATTATGTCCATCCCGTCCGCTGCGGCCGCTCGCGCAAGCTCCGCAATGTGCCTGGCATTGTCATGAGGACGGCCCGGCAATACTTCGATCTGCGCCAGTCGGCATCGTATGGATCCTGCCTTGTTCATGCCTGATCTTGCGTTCGAGAAATGGCCGGATTACATGACCTCTGGGAAAAATCCAGGTTCATTTCCGCGCGCTGCTCCAGAATTCGTCTTCGATGCGCTTAAGCCGGCGCAGGAAGATGATAAGTATGGCCGTCATGACTGCCGCGACAGCCAGCGAGACCGCGAACATGAAGAGAAGCTTCAGCACGGCCCACCCATAGCAGATTCCGTGGTTGTCCTCAATAGCGTTGTTTCGGGCGGCCTTGAGAAAAGAGCGTTGTTTTTCGCGCGATCGAAGGTATGCTGAGAAAACAAGAAGGAGGAGCCCGTTCATGAAGATAAGGGAGATTCCCGCAGACCAACTGGACACAGGCGTATTCATCAGAAACAAGACCAGGGAACTTGCCGAAACCGTGGGAGATGGGGTGGCAATCAACGCCCTTTCCGGAGGTGTTGACTCTTCCACTGTCACGATGCTGGCGCACAAGGCTCTCGGCAAGCGGCTGAAGACATATTTCATAGACAACGGAATCATGCGCGACGGCGAGCCTGAGTGGGTTGTCTCTCTTTTCCGCAAGCTGGGGGTGCCGGTTGAGCTTGTTGACGCCAGGCGCGATTTCTTTGCCGCCCTCAGGGGCAAGACTGATCCCGAGGAAAAAAGGCAGGCGATAACGGACGCTTTCTACAGGAAGGTGTTCGGACGTCTTGTGAAAAAAAGCGGCGCTCGGTTTCTGATTCACGGCACCATTTATACGGATGTCGAGGAGACGGTTGCGGGGATAAAACGCCAGCACAACATTCTCGCGCAACTCGGTATAGACCCGGAAAAAGCCTATGGTTACTCGGTGCTGGAGCCGCTCATCGAGTTGCGGAAGCCGGCAGTCCGCAAGCTTGCGAAGGCGCTCGGCCTGCCCCGCGATATATACGAAAGGCCGCCGTTTCCCGGCCCAGCTCTTACTGCGCGCGTCATCGGAGAGGCCACGCCAGAACGCATCGAGATTGTGAGGAAAGCCACGCGGATCACCGAGGAGATGCTTTCCCGGGTCAAGGCCTTCCAGTGCATGGCTATTCTCCACGAGGACAGGGTCACCGGCATACGAGAGGGGCGGCGGGAATTCGGCCTGCAGATTGAAGTTCGCTGCTGGAACAGCAAGGACGCTGTGACTGCCACGCCGACGAGGGTGCCCTTCCCGCTTCTTGAGAAACTGGCAGCCAGGCTGACCGGTGAGGTGCCCGGTGTCGTGAGCGTTACTTACAACATAACCGGCAAACCTCCATCCACCATAGAGGCGGTGTAGGGCGCTCCCGGCTGGATCCGGCGGCTCTCGCGGACAGTCCGGGGCGCAGGCCGGAAGACCTTTGAAGAGGTGGACGCTTGGCACGGGAATCCGCAAAGGTGTCGCTGGCTGCGTGCTCGGGATACGATGACGGCCTTGAGGCCGCGATCGTAAAGGCGCTTGATCCGCTTGGCGGAATGAGTTCTTTCGTCAGACGCGGACAGAAGGTTCTCATCAAGCCGAATCTCCTGACCGCAAGGCTGCCTGAGCAGGCCGTGACAACGCATCCGGAGGTTGTTCGCGCTGTCATACGGATGGTGCGGGCGGCCGGAGGCGAGCCCATGGTGGGTGACAGCCCGGCCAATGTTGTGGCGGTCGAAAAGGTATGGGAAAAGACAGGCATCGGCCGGGTGTGCGAGGAGGAGAAAACGCCGCTGCTGAATTTCGAGAAAGGCGGGGCAACGCGCGTCCAGGTTGCCGGCATTTCCTTTGCCGTGGCCCGCCCTGTCATGGATGCAGACATCGTAATCAACCTGCCGAAGGTGAAAACCCACATGTTGACCATCCTTACCGCTGCAGTGAAAAACCTTTACGGCACATTGCCCGGTTATCAGAAGACGCTTCTTCACAGGGATTATCCATCGCCTGGCCAATTCGGCTCGCTTCTTGCGGCCATTTACATGTCAATTCGTCCCGCTCTGAACATTGCGGATGCGGTGGTGGGGATGGAAGGAGACGGGCCGACCTCTGGCACGCCGGCCCGCCTGGGTTTCATAGCCGCGTCCGCCGATGCGGCTGCGCTTGATGCGGCTCTCTGCGCGATTCTGGGAATCAGAACGAGGCATGTGGCCTGTCTTGAAAGCATTTTTGCGGCGGATGAAAGGCCGCCGGATCGCTCATTTCAATTTGCCGGAGAGAGCGCCGGAAGAGTGCGACCCGTCTCGTTCCGAAAGCCCGGCGTCTGGCGCGCGAACATGATTCCGAGCGGCCTTGTCAGAATGCTCGGTCGTTTTTTCTGGGTGAGGCCGTCTTTTTCGAACAAGTGCGTTTTCTGCGGCCAATGCGTGCGTGCCTGCCCCGCCGGGGCGATTTCTCCTGTGCCCGGCCGGCCGCCGGTTGTTGACGGACGCCTTTGCATTGGCTGCTGTTGTTGCAACGAAGTGTGCCCCGAGAGCGCCATCAGCATGAGGGGCAGTCCGCTTTTCCGTATTGCAGGAAGAGGTGTCCCGAAGTGACAATTCCCGATTCTGGATTCGGGGAATTGTCTGACTGGAAGACATGCGCGAAGGCGTGACCAACAAAGCCGGAGTCGGGCCGGTGACGAAATGTGAGATGAAGGCGCGACATGTCGCTGAATATCTGGCCTTGAGGAGCGTCGCGGCTGTGTTTCGGATCCTGCCCTATCGCGCGGCCCTGGCCGTGGCCTGGTGCCTGGCATGGATCGGGCATCATGTGGTGCGATACAGGGTTGAAACGGCTCGCCTGAGAATCAGGAGCGTGTTCGGAGATTCGCTCGACGCGCGCGGCGTCCGCCGGGTCGCCTGGCTGTCGTGGCGCAATTTCGTTTTCGGGGCGGTTGATCTTGCCAGGGTCGCCGCGGCCGACCGCTCCTGGATCGAGGCCAGAGTCGAGAACACCGGTCCATTTGAGGAAACCGCAAATGCGCTTAAAGAGACTGGCAAAGGCGCCATCCTCGCTTCTCCTCATATGGGCGCGTGGGACCTGGCAGGCGTTGTGCTGCAGCGGTTGGGCGTCCCGATCTTCTTCATCGCCGCGCCGCAGAAGAATCCGCTTGTTGACAGGTTTCTGGGCGAACTCAGAGGAGCGACGGGCGTGGCTCTGATTGCCCGCGGGAGCGCGGCCATGCGCACCGCGATCGAGAGATTGCGAGGCGGCCAGTGGATGGCCATGCTTCCTGACGTGAGGGCGCCGGCCGAAGGGGTCTCGGTCAGATTCCTGGGCGGCGCGGCCAATGTTTACAGGGGCATGGCTGTGGCCGCAAGGCGCGCCGATGTGCCGATTGTGGTCGGCATAGCCGTCAGGCGGGGCTGGGCCCGGCATGCGTGGCGTCTGGGGCGGGTCGTCAGGCCGGATCACTCGGCGCCGCTGGAAGAAGACATCAGGAGGATGACGCAGGAGGTTTTCGACGAAATCGAGAAAGCCATTCGCGGTGCGCCGGATCAGTGGTTCTGGTACAACAAGCGATGGATACTGGATCCTCTGCCGTCATCCACATCGGGAGCAAATTGATAGTCAACATGGATCATGGCCAGAATTCCGCTGAGGCGCCTGCAGCAGGGCCGCAGAGCTGCGCTTCTGAGGGCAAAGAACATCTGCAGACTCGAGCAGGGCGCAAATCCGGGTTCGAAGGATGTCTTCAGCCCGGCTCCCTGCGCACAAAAGGCCGGGGCTCACCAGCCTGCAGATTTTTCGATCTCCTCGCGCGCGATGCGGACCCACCGTGCAAGGCGATCGCGCTGCCGGTTCAGCGTGTGAACGTCTTTCATGATGATTTCCAGGCGGCAGCCGCGCGCCACATCGAGCGTGCGGCGCAGGTCAGCCCGGATGAGGGCCTCGTCGAAACGTTCTGTGCTGATCAGGGATGGATTCGGCTTGCGCGAATACACGTAGCGTCTTCCTATGCGTCGGGAGATGAATTCCTCGTCGGCCCACGGCGAAACCGATATTCGTGCCAGATTGGGTAGCTTCTCAAGGACGTGCAGCCTGGTGTGAACCGGCTCGCAGCAGCCGTAGTAGATTTTTCCGAAGAGCAGTCCGATATCCCGCTGGTAGGGGAAGATGAATTCCTCGAATTGATCCGGGCCCACTCCGACGGTTTCCTGAGATTCCAGCAGGAGCCAGAGGTCATCAAGCATTACACGTCGGCCTGCTCCCGGGCGGGATTTCGGAAGGTCTCTTGTGTAGCCCATGCTTCCGGATCCAATGTAATCGTTTTCGTTGTTAAGGCTCAGGAGATTTTCCTGTTCCAGCCATCTGGCGAACGCGATGTGATCGTCGCGGAGAAAAGCCATGAGCCTGTGAAGGCCGGCCGGATTGTCGAACATGGCCATCATGAGGGGCTCCAGTCCGATGAAATCTATGGCGGTGATCGTCATGCCGCGCGTCCACCAGAATTGCCCCCGGATGCGCGTCTTGAGTATGCCTGCGAAAATCTGTTCAAGGCGGTCTTTTTCAGCAAGCGTCGCCTCCCTGTCCACCGAGAAGGTCTGGGTCCTGAGCATTGAGAAATCCCTGTCGAGGTCTCTAATCGGCGGATCCCATCGGCGCGCGCCGAGTCTTCCGTCATTGTCGGGCCGGTGTTGAACCGGCGCCACACCGTAGCCGGAGCACGTTACCTTCCAGTTGACGTTCGCATAAGGCTCGATCACGTGATCGTCCTGGAGTTCCTCGAACTGGTAAATCTCGACGCGCAGCCACCGTTCCAGGTTCCGGGCGTAGGGGTCGCGGCACTGAAGCATGGATTCGGGGAGGACTTCCTCCATCACGCCGCCTACTTCCGCGAGAACCATGGGCCTGTCGTTCCTGCCGGCGTCCAGAGCATACCATGCGTCTCTTCGCTCCCTGTTGGCGGCCGACTCTGCGGCGGCGGCCACACGTTCTGCCAGCCTGCGCAGCAGATCAATGTCGCGGCTGTCCAGGCAATTGGATTTGTTCATTTTTTTTTCTCCTCTGGCGGATCTATTCCGAAAGAGCCCTGGCCACAGCGTCTGAGAGGGAACTCATGGTGCAGGGTTTCTGGAGGAACCCTTTTGCGCCGTTGTCCAGAGCCTGCTGGGCCTCGCCCGCGAGGCTGTATCCGGAAACCAATATGGCTCGAACATCCGGGTTGACGGCTTTCATGGCCCTGAACATGTCGGCTCCGCTCATGCGCGGCATGACCATGTCCAGAAGTACGAGTTGTATTTCACGCCACGAGGAGCGATAAAGCTCCAGAGCTTCTTCCCCGTCCGCGCAGGCCACGACCTTGCATCCGAGGCGTTCCAGCATGACCTTGAGAGTTGTCCGCACTATGTCTTCGTCGTCCACGACCAATACGGTCGCCGGCGGAATCGCTGCCGGTTTCGGCCTCTCGGGACACCGCTCGGTTGCTGCCTCATCCGCCAGAGGCAGCCATATGGTGAATTTGGTGCCATAGCCGACTTCGCTCGTGAACGTGATGCCTCCGTCATGATTCTTGACGGCGCCGTACACGGCGGCAAGGCCCATGCCGGTTCCCTCGCCCTCCTTCTTGGTCGTGAAAAACGGCTCAAATATGTGTTTTTTCGTCTCCTCGTCCATTCCCGAGCCTGTGTCCGTAACGCTGATGGCAATGTACCTGCCGGGTTTCACGTCCAGGCCCGGCCGTCTGCTGGCTTTTTCGTCAATTATGGCGGCCTCGGTGCTTATGACGATTTCTCCGTCGTGTCCTATGGCGTCGCGGGCGTTTATGCAGAGGTTGAGGAGGGCGCTCTGGAGCTGCGCCGGGTCTCCGCGGACTACGGAAGATCCGGCGTTGAGGTGCTGAACGATCTTTATGCGCTTGTCTATGCTGCGTTCGAGGAGCGCGACGACTTCCCTGACGATCGAGTGCATGTCAACGGAAACCGACTGATAACGGCCGCGCCTTGCGAAGGCAAGCAGCTTGCCCGTCAGGTCCGCGGCTCTCCTGCATGCCGTGACGATGGTCTCGGCGTGTCGGGCCGCCTCGGATGAGCCGGCGGTTTCGCGGATGAGTTCTGCCGAACCCATTATGGCTGCAAGCTGGTTGTTGAAATCATGGGCCACGCCCCCGGCCAGATGGCCTATGGCCTTCATCTTTTCACTGTGCCTGAGCTGTTCCTCCAGTTCGCGGCGGCGGAGTTCCTCCTCCCTTCGTTTTGTGTCGTCGAGTCCAACGCCTATGATGCCCGCCAGGCGGCCCTGGCTGTCTCTCAGCGGCAGTTTTGTCGTGAGAATCCACAAAGTCCGGCCATCCGGAAGACGCGCCGGCTCGTCTTTCTGGATAAGCGGCTCGCCCGACGCCATGATGCGCTCTTCGTCGGCTCTGAATTCCCTTGCCGCGGTCTCGGGATAGAAATCGAAATCGGTCTTTCCGATCAGTTCGTCCGGGGATTTGGCGCCCATTATGATGGCCGTGAGCCGGTTGGCTATCAGGAACCTGCCCTGAGCGTCCTTCACGTAAATGGCGTGGGGTATGTTGTCAATCAGCTTGCGCAGAAGATTGCGTTCCTCACGAAGCTGTCTTTCGGCCTTGCGGCGTTCGGTGACGTCCTCGCAGATGCCCAGGACTCCCATGACTTTTCCGCTTGCGTCGTGGAGCGGCACCTTGGTCGTGTCGAGCCATCGGAACGATCCGTCGGGCGAGACCTGCGTTTCGAGAAAGTGGCATTCGGCCCTGTCAGTCTCCATGACGCGGCGGTCAACTGCCCGATAGGCTTCGGCCTCCGAGCGGGTCGAGGCAAGGTCGAAGTCCGTCTTGCCGACGACATCCTCCGGAGAATCCAGGCCGCGGGCCTTCGCAAAACTCGCATTGCAGCCCAGATACACGGAGTTGCGGTCCTTCCAGAAAACGCGCACGGTAATGCTGTTGAGCACGGAACGCAGCATTTCGTTGGATGCCCTTATGGCCTCCTGCTGGCGGCACCTTTCCGTGACCTCCTCGTTGAAGCCGAGAATGCCGATTATATTTCCGCTGCTGTCCCGGAGCGGCAGTTTGGAGATTTCGAGTATGACTTCCTCGCCCTCGGCCGTTTTGTATGCGTCTCGGCGGCCTGTTACGGGCAGACCGGTTGCCAGAATTGCCGCCTCCTCCTCGGCATACTGCCTGGCGCTTTCCGGCGAGGTGAAATCAAAATCCGTTTTCCCGATCAATTCGTCCGGCGACTTGAGAAGCATCCGCTCAGCGCAACGCCTGTTCGCCAGTATGAAGCGGCTCTTCGTGTCCTTCAGATAGATCCACTGGGGCAGGGCGTCTATCAGCGTCCTGAGCATGTTCCGCTCCTCGCGAACAGCGAGTTCGGCGGAAACTCTGTCCGTGATATCCATGCTCATGCCGACAAGACCGGTTATGCTGCCGTCTCTGTCGCGCAGCGGTATCTTGTTGGTGAGCATGTGACGGACCGAGCCGTCCGGATATACGCACTTTTCCACAAGATTCAGGATCGGCCTGCCGGTTCGCATCATTTCCTGTTCCGACTCAAAGAACGATCGGGCGATTTCCGGCGGGAACAGGTCGAAGTCGGTCTTGCCGAGCACTGCGGAGGGGTCGGCAAGACCAAGCAGTCTCAGATGCGCGGCGTTCGTGGCCATGAACCGGCTCTGGCGGTCCTTGATGAAAATATGACAGGAGGGCAGATGATCCATGATGGCACTGAGGCGTGAATGCTCCGCGTGCCAGTGTTCCTCCGCGCGGCGCCGCTCTTCATTCTCCCTTTTCAATTTGTCGTTTGCGGCCTCAAGCTCAGCGGTCTTGGCCGCGACGATTTCCTCGAGATGTTCCTTGTGCCGGCGCAGTTCGTCCTCCGTCATCTTGCGAGGGGTGATGTCGCGGCTTATTCCGACGAGTCCGATCGTTTTCCCCCGGGCGTCGAACAGCGGAGTTTTTGTGGTTAGAAGCCACCGCATTCCACCCCCCGGTGCCGGCATGGCCTCCTCGCGGTCAACCAGAGGCCTGCCGGTCCGCATGATTTCCTGCTCGTCGTCATAGTACCGGCGCGCGAATTCGGCCGGGAAGAAGTCAAAATCTGTCTTCCCCACCACATCCTTGATTCCTGAGGCGCCGAGGGATCGGAGATGAAAGGCGTTTGTCACAAGGAATCTGCTCTCGCGGTCCTTGATGAAGATGTGGCAGTCGGGAATGTGGTCGAGAAGCGTCTGGAGAAGGGCCGCGTCAGGCAGAAAGGCGGCACGTCGGGACGTTTTGCCTCCTGCCGCCTGCGCACGGCGCGCCGTCTGCTTGCGACCCCTGCCGGCCCCCGTCTTTTTCTTCAGAACACGATGTGGCATTCAGGCAGAGCCTTTCTCAGCCTGGCCTTTTCAGCTTCGGGAATCTTGTTTCCATCCAGGCGGAGCGTCCTGAGATGCTTGAGCTTCCCGATGTCCTGGGGAAGAGCAACCAGAGCGTTGTCCTCCAGGTCGAGATTGCGAAGCGCAGACATGTCCGAAATCCAGTCAGGGAGTTCGGTGAACTGGTTGCCGCCGAGCGCAAGGTCCGTCAGCCTGGAAAGGTTGAGAAGCTCGGCAGGGAGTTCGGTGAGTTTGTTGTTTTGCGCGTAAATCCTTTCAAGAGACGCCGCGGTTCCGATTTCAGGCGGCAGCGAGGAAAGCTGGTTGTCGTTCACGCGCAGCCATCGCAGGGAGGAAAGTTTTCCGATCCAGGAGGGGAGCGCGGTCAGGTTGTTGCGGTCCAGATTCAGGTACTCAAGCGATCGGAGCGACGCCATTCCTTCGGGAAGGGAGGAGAGCCTGTTCACGTTCAAGTGCAGCCACTTCAGCGAGGAAAGGCGGCCTATTTCATCCGGGAGCGACTCTATGCCCGCTTCGCCGGCGTCGAGGCGGACCAGATTGCGCAACTCGCCTATTTCCGGCGGCACTGCGCCGAGATTGTTTTTTCGCAGGCTCAATATCTGCAGGTTGGGAAAACGGGCCAGTTCCCTCGGAAATTCGTTGAGCCCCGAGCTGAGCGAGATGTTCCGAACCTCTTCCGGTTTCCTGATCGCTTCCTCAATTGACGTGTAACGCGGCAGGCGTTCCGGACTTCGCCACGGCACGCAGCCCGATCCGGCGAGCAGGAGGATGAGAAAAATCAAATCGCGGCATTCTGGTTTCTTTGTTCTCACGGACTGGGAGAGTAGCAGCCTGTCCTGTAAAATTCAAACACGTTCAGCCCGGATTTTGCGCACCCTGGCCCCGGCAGGTCTGCGGGTTCGATTTTTCGCAGAATAATCGCTTGCGCTGGAGTCGGAGGGTTAGTACCATGCCGGCATGAAAACATTAATTCGTAACGGGTCTGCGGCCATTTTCGCGGTTATCCTGTGCGGGACCGCGCACGCGCTTCCGCGCGGCTATGCCACAACAGGCGAGAAATATCTTGAGAACTCCACGGATTTGAGCAGGTGGAGTTTCGGCATATATGCCGACCTGCGCGAAAGGGATGTGGATGTGGAGACTCCGATTTCAGGAGTCTTTCAGAAATACAGGATGAAATCCGACGAGTACATGGGCTACCTCGGTTATGATGCGCTGCGGTGGCTGACTGTCTATGCAACCGCTGGCGGCGGCGAGGTCGAATTGAAGACCGCCGGCGACTCCTCCAGCGCGCAGGCGGGCGTGGGCCTGAAGATCAATCTGGTGGATCACGAAATTATGGACCCGACTCTGCTTGAGGACAGGATCCGGCTGAATGCCTCTGTCCAGTATTCATTCTTTACCGTTGATACTTGGCCGGCCGAGGACGCGGACGTTCAGGAGCTTTCAGCGTCGCTGACGTTGAGCCTCGTGAACGACATTGTCGGCAACAAGCTGTTCCTGCCCAATGGCATTGGCATATTCGGCGGAGGGCTTTATTCCGATCTGCTCGGCGGAGACGTTGATGAGGACAGCAAGTTCGGCTATACGGCCGGCCTTGAAGTTTTCTACACCGAGCGCGTGACCCTCGAATTCAGTATTCAGGGCTTTGACGATATCACGTACTGCGGGGGGATTCATCTTCGTCTGTAGTTGACCCGAATTCTGCGATTGGTCCGAGCGCGGCAGATGCGCTCCGGCGCTCCGATGTATTATGCCCATGCTGGAAGTGCCTTGCAACAGGGCAGATGCCGAGCTGAAGGCCGTTATCCTGGTTTTCCATTATCCGTTTCGTTTTTTTGTTTATTCGTTCAAACCACGTTGCGGTTGAACGCCATTTGTTCCGACATCATCGGATCCGGCCATTTCTCAAACGTAGAATCTGAGGTTCATGCCGCTCAGGATCCGGGCGTGAATGGCGGGTCCGGGTCGGGCCGACCACATTGTGCGCTGCCATCTCCCTGTCTCCTTTCCGCCAGCCTTTTGCGGGGGCGCACGCAAAACCGGCGCAGTTTGGCGTTGTGCGGAGCGGGCGTTTAGTCTAATGTTCCGCGTCTGCAAATGAAGAAATCGCTCAGATACAGAGAGGCGTTGCGCGACGCAAGGCGCATAGTTGTGAAGATCGGCACGCGTGTCCTGGCGCAGAAGAGCGGCAGGCCGGACACGCGTCGGATGGCTGGCCTGGCGCGGCAGGTGGCCCAGCTTCAGCGCGATGGGCGCGAGGTGCTCATCGTAACATCCGGGGCAATAGGCGCCGGCATGGAGGCTCTGGGCATGAAGGAAAGGCCGACCGCTCTGCCGGATCTTCAGATGGCCGCCGCGGTGGGGCAGAGCCGGCTCATGGCCCGCTATGACAAGCTGTTCTCTGGCCTTGGGTGCATTGTGGGCCAGGTCCTTCTGACCCATGGCGATTTCAGGCACAAAATCAGGCTTACGAACGCAAGACGGACGCTCGAAAACCTGCTCAGGCACAAGGTGATTCCCATTATAAACGAGAATGACGTGGTTGCGGATGAGGAAATCAGGGCGGACTTGTCTCTCGGCGACAACGACTATCTCGCCGCGCTGGTGGTAAAGGTTGTGAGGGCGGATTTGCTGGTCCTTCTGACGACGGTGGACGGTGTTCGGGAGCCTGGGCCGAACGGATCAACAAGGCGCATACGTTATCTGGAGGCCATTACTCCGTCGGTTTTCAAGCTTGTGAGGGACAGCGAGAGCAGGCTTTCCAAGGGAGGCATGGCGTCGAAGCTCTCTTCTGTATTGGTCGCGACAAAAGCCGGATGCGCTGCGGTGATCGCCAGCGGTCTGGAACAGGGGATCCTTCAGCGGGTGATAAGGGGCGAAGATGTTGGCACGATAATCCTTCCCGAAGCGATTTGACGGGGAATCGGGCTTAGCCCGGAAAGGCGCAGATCAGAGTGAACATCTCCCGCGGTTTGAGGAACGGCCTTTTTCTAACGTTTTGCGCAGTCACTTTCTTGTGTTTGGTCCTTCAAGAGGCGTCCTGTCTGAACGCCATGCTTTTCCGATAGGTCATGCAGTCCGGCTCAAAAACAGAATCCGGCATTTCTCCTGCCGAGAAACACATTCTCCGCGAACTGGGGCGCAGGGTTGCCGAAATCGGCAACAGGCCGGAGCAGCGCAAAAAGGCCGAAATGTGGCGGCGCCACAACGACCTTAAACCCGAAAGGCCGCTTGTTCTCATATTCCCGGAAGGGGCCTGGCGCGAGTTGCTTCCCGAGAGCGAGCTCAAGACGACCGATCCGCTTGCGCGGGGTCTGGAATGGGACCTCCGAACCAGGATTTATTACGATGAACATCTGCCGGACGACAACGTCATCGAGCCGGTGATCGCGTGCTGGGCGACGGTGCGCAGTTCCGGATGGGGCGTTGACGCGATGCGGGTGGCGCCGGCCGATCCCACAGGAGCGGTGCATTTCGAGCCGGTCATTGTGGAAGAGCGCGACCTGGAAAAGATCAGGATACCAGAAGTGGAAGTGGATAAAGAGGCCACCGAGAGGCAGTACGCCCTCATGTGTGAGATTTTTGACGGCATACTCCAGGTCGAAAAAAGGGCGCACGCGTTCAACGGGTTTGCAATAATGGACCAGTTTGCGACATGGAGGGGGCTGGATCAGCTTTTCATTGATCTTGTTGACAGGCCCCAGTGGGTGCACCAGGCCATGGAGATTCTGTACAGGGGCATGGTGGCGTGCCATGAGGCGATGATGGCTTCGGGAATGGTTACTCTCAACAACAGAAACCATTACACCGGCTCCGGAGGCACGGGCTACACGAGCCAGCTTCCCGCCGATGGTTTTGACGGCGTGCATGTGCGCTCGCGGGATCTCTGGGGGATGGCCACAACGCAGATTTTTTCGGAGGTTTCGCCCGAGATGCACGAAGAGTTCGCGCTTTCATACGAGCGGCGTTATCTGGAGCGTTTCGGGTTGAACTGCTACGGCTGCTGTGAACCTCTGCACAACAAGCTCGATCTTGTGGCCTCCATACCGAGATTGAGGCGCATCTCCATAAGCCCCTGGGCCGACGTGAGGAAGAGCGCCGCATTTCTCGGCGACAGATACATATTTTCGTGGAAACCCAATCCGGCGATCGTGGCGGGCGATGCCTGGGATCCGGACTATGTGAGGCGCTATATCAGGGAGACGATCACTGCCACGAAGGGATGCGTGCTCGAAATAATCCTGAAGGACACGCATACCTGCCGCAACGATCCCAGACGGCTTTGGGAGTGGGTTCGGATCGCCCGTGCCGAGGCCGAAGCTGCGGTTTGAGCGCCGGAGGCACCGGTCGCATTATGTTTGACTCTGTCCGGCTGGGGAGGGTAGGCTCCTGTGGATTTCATTCTTGTGGAGGTGTGCCATGACGCGCCGGCTTGCGCTGCTCGCCTGGATCTGGGCGTATGTCGTTTGTTGTGCGGCGGGTCTGCTGCCGGGCCAGACGGCCACGGACAAGCAGCTTGGAGAACTGCGCAGCGCCTACGAGAAGAACCTTGCCGCCATCAAGAAAACATACGATGACGGCGTTGCCAGATGGCCGCAGGATTATCTCGCTGCGCTGAAGGCGCTGCAGAGCAAGTTTCAGAAGAGCGGGGACTTGGAAGGCTACCAGGGAGTGCAGGCGGAAATTGACCGGTTTCAGGCCGCCGCGGAAATTCCCGATGAAGCCCTTGAGGCAAGCGGACCGGAGCTTAAGGCCGTGCAGAAGAAATTCCAGGCCATCCCGGCGGAGCTTGCGCGTCAGAAGACCCAGAAAGTTCTGACCCTGTTCCAGCAGTACACGTCAAAGTTGACCGCCATGCAGACCGACCTCACCAAACAGAACCGAATAGAAGACGCTCTTGCTGTGAATGCGGAAATCAAGCGGGTCAAGGAAAGTCCGGAAGTAGCCGCGGCCGAGTTCGAGAGGATGGAACAGGAGGCCAAGGCCGCGCAGGACAAATCAGCCGAGGCAAAGCCACAGTCCGGCAAGATACAGGAACCTGCTGCGCCTGCCGGAGAAACGTCTTCCAGGCCGCAGAGATTCGAGCAGGCGGCGGCGTATGAAAGGTCGAAAATCTACACCGATGGGAAACCTCCGGATCTGCCCGGCATCAGTTTCAAGCCTCTG